>Ga0315295_10004097_pt1 | contig 12401 bp, 11 predicted proteins | sample YL17G14_0_MG_FD_204453 | JGI IMG/M metagenome (GOLD analysis project Ga0315295, IMG submission 204453) | Sediment microbial communities from Yellowstone Lake, YNP, Wyoming, USA - YL17G14_0 | ecosystem: Environmental > Aquatic > Freshwater > Lake > Sediment | place: USA: Wyoming | collected... | reverse complement strand
CCGCCCATCGCCACCCCGACGACCATGCCCACGTTCCGCGCCGTGGCGAGCAGGCCCCCGCCCGAACCGAGCTTGGCCCGCGGGAGCGCCCCCATCACCGCGCTGTTGTTGGGGGGCTGGAAGAAGCCCATCCCCGCCCCTTCCAGCGCCAGCCGGGCCACGATCGACGTCGTCGACGAAGAGCCATCGGCGAGCGAGAGGGAGAGGAGCCCCGCCGCCAGCATGGCCCCTCCCAGGATCTGGGGGGCGCGCGGCCCGTACCGGTCGGAGACCCACCCGGAGACCGGCGCCGTCACCATGAGCGCGACGGGGACCACCGTCATCACGGCGCCCATTCCCGCCACCTCGAACCCCTTCACCTCCGAGAGGAAGAAGGGCGAGAGGAGCACCTGGTGGAAGAGGGCCGCGTAGGAGAGCAGCCCGGCCAGGAGCCCGAGCGTCACGGTCCGGTCGCGGAGCAGCTCCGGGTCCACCAGTGGCGCCGTGGCGCGCCGCTCGGTCCGCCGGAGGAAGATGGCCGCCACCGCGGCCGCGCCCGCGAGCGCCAGGGCCCAGGTCGCCGAATGGGGCGCCACCTCGAGCGCGCCGATCCCGCCCACGAGCGCCGCGCCGAGCCAGGCCGCACCGCCCCGATCGAAGGGGACGCCCTGCTCCGCGCCGTCGGCGGGCAGCACCCGCGAGGCCCAGATGGCTCCGGCCACGCCCACCGGCAGGTTCACGAGGAAGATCCCGTGCCAGGGGAAGAAGGAGAGGATCGCCCCGCCCAGGGGCGCACCTGCCGTCAACCCGGCCGCCACCACGCTCGACACCGCGCCAAGCGCCCGGCCGCGACGTTCCCGCGGAAAGATGGAGGTGACGATGGCCGGGGCCATGGACATCATCGCCGCCGCGCCCAGCGCCTGGACCGCGCGCGCGCCGACCAGCACCGGCAGGGACCAGGCGAAGCCGCACAGGCCCGAGCCCAGCGTGAAGAGGAGCAGGCCGCCCGCGTAGACCCGGCGCCGCCCGGCAGCGTCGCCGAGCCGCCCGGCGGCGAGCAGCGTGGCCGAGATGACGAGCAGGTAGACGCTCACCACCAGCTCCACGCCGCCGATGGAGGCGCCGTAGGCCTCCCGGATCGACGGCAGGGCCACGTTGACGATGCTCCCGTCGAGGGTGGCCATGAAGACGCCGACCGACACGGCAGAGAAGCCCCACCATGGCGACCGGGCACCGTCCACGCCTGGCACCTTACCTGCTTTGCCCGGGGGGTCGGCCCCGTTATGTTCGCGCGCCCGTGAAGCTCTCCCTGCCCGTCCGCGCCGAGGTGCGCGCGCTCGTCCGGCTCGCCGTCCCGCTGGCGCTGGCCAACGCCGGGCAGTCGCTCATGGGCGTGGTGGACGCGGCCGTGGTGGGGCGCGCCGGGGCGGCGCAGCTGGCCGGCGTGGGGCTCGGCGCACTGCTCTTCTTCGCCGTCTCGGTGCTGGCCATGGGCACGATGATGGGGCTCGACCCGCTCGTCTCCCAGGCCTTCGGCGCGGGCGACGCGCCGCGGGCCCGCCACTTCCTCTGGCAGGGGGCCTGGATGGCGCTCGCCATCGGCGTCCTGCTCGCCGTCCCGCTCGCCTTCTTTCCGCTGGCGCTCGGCCCGATGGGGATCGGGCCGGAGGTGGCCAGGCAGGCCTCCGGCCACCTGCTGGCGCGCCTGCCCAGTCTCCCCGCGCTCCTCTTCTTCTTCGCGGCCCGCTCCTACATGCAGGGCGCGAACGCCCCTCGCGCGGTTCTCCTGTCGGCGGTGCTCGCCAACGTCGTCAACCTCGCGCTCGACCTGTTGCTGGTCTTCGGCGGCGCGGATCTCCCTTCGTGGGCCGGGGCGCTGCGCCAGATCCCCCCGCTCGGCGCCGTCGGCTCGGGAATCGCCACCTCGATCTCGACCTGGATCCAGGCCGCATTCGTGGCCTGGGCCGCGGGCCAGATCCCGGTGAAGGGCGCCTTCGTGCGGCGTCCGCTCTGGCCGGAGATTCGCCTGGCGGTGCGCATCGGCGCGCCCATCGGTCTCCACATGGGCGCCGAGGTGGGGCTCTTCGCGCTCGTGGGCCTGCTGGCCGGGCGTCTCGGGGCGGTTCCCATGGCCGCGCACCAGGTGGCCATCGCGCTCGCCTCCTTCTCCTTCAACGCGGCGGTCGGGATCGGCAACGCCGGGTCGGTGCGGGTCGGCTGGGCCGTGGGCGCCGGCGACACCCCGGCGGCACGGAGAGCCGGGCTGGTGGCCTTCGGCACCGGGGCCGCCCTCATGTCGGCCTGGGGGCTCGCCTTCCTTCTCTTTCCCGGGATCTTCGCGCGCCTGATGAGCAACGACCCGGCCGTGGTGGCCGTCGCCACGCCCCTGCTCCGCGTGGCTGGCCTCTTCCAGGTCTCGGACGGCATCCAGGCCGTGGGGGCGGGCGTCCTGCGGGGGGCCGGCGACACGCGCTTCACGCTGGCGGCGAACCTGGTGGGCCACTGGGCGCTGGGCATGCCGGCGGCGCTCGGCCTCGGGCTCGCGCTGGGCTGGGGTGTCACCGGTCTCTGGTGGGGGCTCCTCATCGGGCTGTCGGCGGTGGCCATCGCGCTCCACTTCCGCTTCCGGCTGGTATCCTCCCGCGAGATGGTCCCGATCCACCGGCGCCGCGGTCCGGCCGCGGCCTAGGAGCACTCGGCTTGAACGTCCCGATCATCGGCGGGAACCGTGTCGTCGGGCTGCTGGCGGCCTGGCGCCTGCTGGGCTTCCTCTCCCACAGGCCGCCGGAGCCCCCCGGGAACCACCGCCACAGGCCGGCCGAGGTTCGCCTCGCCGGGGCGGGCTGACCGGTGCGCCTCGCCCTCCCCCAGCCCTGGGAGGAGATCTCCCACACCGCCGACCTCGGGATCGCCGCGCGCGGCGCCTCGCCGGAGGAGGCCCTGGCCCGGCTGGTGCTGGCGCTCGGCGCGCTGCTCGCCGGGGGAGGGGCGCTGGTCGAGGACCGCGAGGAGGAGTTCACGGTCCGCGAAGGGTCGGATCTGGCTCAGACCGCCGTGGCGGTGCTCCGCGAGGTGCTCTACGGATTCGCGGCCCGGGGCGCCATCCCCTGCGCCTGCGAGGTGCTCCTGCTGCGTCCCGGCCAGGCCCGGGTCCGGATCGCCACCGGCCCGCGCGACCCCGTTCGCCACGCCGAGGGGGCCGACGTGAAGGCCGTCACCTGGCACGAGGCCCGCCTCGAGCCGGACGGGGCCGGCTGGCGGGCGCAGGTGATCCTCGACGTGTAGGATGGCCCGCGTGCAGCTGCGACGCGTCCACGACTGGCTCTGGGAGATCCCGCGCGAGGGGGGCATGCGCGTCCCGGGGAGGGTCTACTCGGACGGCATGCCCGCGCCGGACGACCCGGCGCTGCGCCAGGTGGCGAACGTGGCCTTCCTCCCCGGGATCGTGAAGGCCTCGCTGGCCATGCCCGACATGCACTGGGGGTATGGGTTCCCCATCGGCGGCGTGGCCGCGGTGGACCCGGACGAGGGAGCGGTGTCGCCGGGCGGGGTGGGCTACGACATCAACTGCGGCGTCCGCCTGGTCGCCACCCGCCTGTCCGCCGACGAGGTCCGACCCCGGCTCCACGAGGTGCTGGCCCAGCTCTTCCGCGACGTGCCCACCGGCGTGGGGTCGAGCGCCGCCATCCCCCGCCTGTCGCCGCGCGAGCTCGACGCCGTGCTCGCGCAGGGTGCCCGCTGGGCCTTCGCGCGGGGATTCTTCGCCTCCGCGGGCGACGTGGAGCACTGCGAGGAGGGAGGCGCGCTCGCCGGCGCCGACCCGGCCGCGGTGAGCGATCGGGCGCGGGAGCGGGGCGCCGACCAGCTGGGCACGCTGGGGAGCGGCAACCACTTCCTCGAGCTGGACGTGGTGGCCGAGATCTTCGACGAGCCCGCCGCCCTGGCCTTCGGGCTGCACCCCGGCGCCCTCGCCGTCCAGATCCACTCCGGGTCACGGGGGCTCGGCCACCAGGTCTGCGACGAGGCCATCGCCGGCCTGGCGCCGGCCATGGGTCGCCACGGGGCTGCGTACGCGGCGATCCCCGATCCACAGCTCGCCTGCGCCCCGGTCCGGAGCCCGGCCGGCCAGGCGTACCTCGCCGCCATGGCCGCCGCGGCCAACTTCGCCTGGGCCAACCGGCAGGTGATGACCGGGCTCTCGGTGCGCGCGCTGTGCCGGTCGCTCGGCCTCTCCGAGGGGGACCTGGGCGCGCGCCTGGTCTACGACGTCTGCCACAACGTGGCCAAGCACGAGGAGCACGTCGTCGACGGCCGGTCCCGGCGGCTGCTCGTCCACCGCAAGGGGGCCACCCGCGCCTTCGGCCCGGGGGATCCGCGCGTTCCCGCCGCCTACCGGGCGGTCGGGCAGCCGGTGCTCATCCCCGGTGACATGGGGCGCTACTCCTACGTCCTCTGCGGCGCGGCGGGCGCGATGGAGCAGACCTTCGGCAGCTCCTGCCACGGCGCCGGGCGCGTGCTCTCCCGCCACCAGGCCTTGAAGCGGGCCCGCGGAAGATCCATTCACCGGGAGCTCGCCGACCGGGGCATCGAGGTCATCTCGCGCGGCAAGAAGACGCTGGGCGAGGAGATGAGCGAGGCCTACAAGGACGTCGCGCGCGTGGTGTCGGTGGTGGAGAAGGCCGGGCTCTCGCGCCTCGTGGCGCGGCTCGAGCCGATGGGCGTCATCAAGGGATGACGTTGGCCACCTTCCGCCTCCCGAGTAGCCGGTGGCCGCGCCTCCACCTCGTCGAGTTCACCGACCTGCCCGGGCTGCCGCGGCCGCTCCGCCGCTGGCTGGGCGACTACCTGCGCGGGATCGTCACCCTCACCCGGCTCTTCGAGCCGGCCGCGCCGCGCATCGCGGACCTGCTGCGCGCGAGCGGAGGCGACCGGGTCGTCGACCTCTGCTCGGGCGCCGGAGGCCCCTGGCCGGCGCTGGCGCGCCCCGTGGAGGCGTCGCTGGGTCGTCCGGTCCAGGTGCTGCTCACCGACCTCCACCCCGACGCGGACGCCTGGGCGTGGCTCGAGGCATCGGCCCCGGCCGGCGTGTCTGGCCACCCCGGATCGGTGCCCGCCGACGACGTCCCGGCGGCGCTGCAGGGAGTCCGGACCCTCTTCGACGGCCTGCACCACCTGCCTCCCGATGCCGCCCGCGCCGTCCTCGCCGACGCGGCCAGGCACGGCGTCCCGCTCCTCGCCGCCGAGGCGGTGGACCGGAGCGCGCTGGGGCTCGCCGGCGTCCTCTTCTCCCCCCTCCTCGTCTGGGCGGTGACCCCCTTCCTGCGTCCGCCCTCCGTCCCTCGCCTCCTCCTCACCTACGTCCTCCCGCTCGTTCCCCTCATGGTCCTCTGGGATGGGATCGTCTCGGTGCTCCGCTGCTACCGTCCCGACGAGCTGCGCGCGCTCACCGCCGGGCTGGACGACCGGTACGACTGGCGCGTCGAGAGGGCCAGGCGGTTCGGGCCGGCCGCGACCCTTCTCGTGGGAACCCCTCGCGCGCGCTGAGGGGACCGGTTATGCGACCCTCCGTGCGCCCCCCGCCTGGCTCCCCGCCGTTCCCGCCCGAGGTCTCCGAGCGCCTTCGCGATGCCCTCGCCGCCGCCCCCGCCGGCTACGAGCCCCGCACCCGGCACCGAGACGAGGCCGGGCCACATTTCACGAACCGTCTCATCCTCGAGACCAGCCCGTATCTCCGGCAGCACGCCCACAATCCCGTGAACTGGCGCCCCTGGGGAGACGAGGCCTTCGCCGAGGCGCGAAGCACCGGCCGGCCGGTCTTCCTCTCGGTGGGCTACGCCACCTGCCACTGGTGCCACGTGATGGAGGAGGAATCCTTCGAGGATCTGGAGATCGCCCGGCTCCTGAACGAGAGCTTCGTCCCCATCAAGGTCGACCGGGAGGAGCGGCCGGACGTCGACGCGGTCTACATGACCGCGGTGCAGGCCCTGACCGGCCACGGCGGCTGGCCCATGAGCGTCTGGCTCGACGCCGATCGCCGGCCGTTCTTCGGCGGCACCTACTTCCCGCCCCGCGACGGCGACCGCGGCGCCCCGAAGGGATTCGCCTCCCTGCTCCGGGACCTCGCCGAGATCCACCGGCGGGACCCGGAGCGCGTGGCCCGGGCGGCCGCGTCGATCACCCAGGCCATCCGGGGAGCCATGGCCGGGAGCCCGGCGGGCGAGCGGGTCCCCGGTCCGGAGGCCATCCGGGCCGCGGCCGCCTTCTACGCCCGCATCCACGACCCGCAGCACGGCGGCCTGCGCGGCGCGCCCAAGTTTCCATCGAGCCTCCCGGTGCGCCTCCTTCTCAGGCACCACCGGCGGACCGGCGACGCTCGCTCGCTCGAGATGGCGGTCCACACGCTCGAGCGGATGGCAGCGGGCGGCATCCACGACCAGCTCGGCGGCGGCTTCCACCGCTACTCGGTCGACGAGTTCTGGCTGGTGCCGCACTTCGAGAAGATGCTCTACGACAACGCGCTGCTCGCGCTGGCCTACGCCGAGGCCTGGCAGGTGACGCGGCGCCCGGACTTCGCCCGGGTGCTCCGCAGCACGCTCGGATACGTGCTGCGGGAGATGACCGCGCCGGAGGGCGGGTTCTTCTCGGCCACCGACGCCGACTCGGAGGGCGAGGAGGGTCGCTTCTTCGTCTGGAGCGAGGGGGAGATCCGCCAGATCCTCGGCAAGGAGGCGGAGCGCTTCTCGGCCTTCCACGGCGTCACGCCGCGGGGCAACTTCGAGGGCTACAACATCCTCTCCGTGCCGCGCCCGGACGAGAAGGAGTGGGAGGCGCTGGCGGGCTCCCGGGAGGTGCTGCGCCGGGAACGGGAATCGCGCCCCCACCCGATCCTCGACGACAAGATCCTGACCGCCTGGAACGGCCTCATGATCTCGGCCATGGCCGTGGGCGGCCGCGTCCTCGCCGAGCCCCGCTTCGTGGAGGGGGCGTCGCGCGCGGCGGCGTTCGCGCTCGAGCGACTCCGGGTCGGCGGCAGGCTCCAGCGAAGCTTCCGCGACGGTCGCACCTCGGGCCCCGGCTTCCTGGAGGACCAGGCCTTCCTGGTGCAGGGGCTGCTCGACCTGTACGAAGCCACGTTCGAGCCCCGCTGGCTCGGCGAGGCGCTGGCGCTCGCGGAGCAGGGCGAGGCGCTCTTCGCGGACCCCGACGCCGGAGGCTGGTACCGCAGCGCCGCAGACCACGAACGGCTGGTGGCCCGGGAGAAGCCAGGGAGCGACGGGGCCGAGCCGAGCGGCGCGTCGGTGGCGCTCCTCGACGCGCTCCGCCTCCACGCCTTCACGTCCGACGACCGCTGGAGGCAGGTGGCGGTGCGGGCCCTCCAGGCCCACGCCGCGGTGCTCGAGCAACAGCCCGCCGCCCTGCACGAGATGCTGCTCGCCCTCGACTTCTTCACCGACGACTCCCCGGAGGTGGTGCTGGTGTGGCGGGAGGGGGCCCGGCCGCCCGCCGACATGGTCGACGTCCTTCGCCGGACCTTCCTCCCCAACCGCGTCATCGCCGGCACCGAGGAGGGCCCGCCGGCCGAGTCGCTCGCCCGGATCGCCGCCGTCGCGCGCGGCAAGGCTGCGCTCGGCGGGCTTCCCACCGCCTACGTCTGCGAGCGGGGAACGTGCCAGGTCCCCGCCATGGACGAGGTGGCGCTCTCGGCGAGCCTCGCGCCGGTGAAGCCTCTCTAGATTCCGGTGGCGCGCCGCACCGCCTCGCGGGCCGCGCCGGGGACGTTGCTGACGACGGCGGCGACGCCCAGCGCGGCCAGCCGTTCCACCTCGGCGGGGTCGTCCACGGTCCAGACCAGGACGTGCAGGCCGGCGCGCCGCCACGCCTCGAGCCGCGCGGGCGTCACCAGCTGCCGTGCCGGGTGGATGGCCGCCGGGCGCAGCAACCGGATCGCCGCGGCGGCACGGGCCTGCCAGAGCGTGCCGGGCGCCACGAGGTAGCCAGCCGCCACGTCGGGAGCGAGGGCCCGGAAGGCCGCGAGGAGCGCGGCGCTGAAGGACGACACCACCACGCGCGGCTCGGCCCGGTGCTGCCGGAGCGTCCGGGCCACCTCGCGCGCGAGGCCGAGGTCGGGCACCTGCCCGGACTTCATCTCCACGTTCACGACGGCCGACGGGAAGGCGTCGAGCACCTGCGGGAGCGAGGGGATCCGCTCGCCCTGGAATTGCTCCCCGCGCCAGCGGCCCACGTCGAGCTCCCGCAGCCGCGAGAGGGGCGTCCGGCCCACGCGAAGACGCGACCGGCCGGTGCGCTCCGCGTCCCCGTCGTGGATGACCACCGCTTCCCCGCTGCCGCAGCGCCACACGTCGAGCTCGAAACCGTCCGCGCCCAGCTCCATCGCCCGGCGAAAGGCCGCCAGCGTGTTCTCCGGCGCCTCGGCGCTGGCGCCCCGGTGGCCGAGGACGAGGGGACGGCCGGTGACGGAGGGGAAGGTCGGGGGGCTCACGGCGCGATGGCGCGGTCGGGGGACGACAGGTATGCTAACGCCCATGCGACTCGGTTTCGGCGAGATTCTCATCATCCTCGTCGTCGTCCTGCTGATCTTCGGCGCCAACAAGATCCCCCAGCTCGGCGAGGCCCTCGGAAAGGGAATCAAGAACTTCAGGAAGTCCGCCGGCGGGGGCGACGACGCCATCGACGTCACTCCCCCGAAGGGCGACCCCGAGCAGCTCTCTTCGGCGGACCGCGTCGCGCCGCAGCAGCCTGCCCGCTCCGAGTCGAAGAAGGTCTAGCGTCTCGCCCCGTCACCGTGCCTGGGGCGAGACACTAGCGCCTCCGGCGCCCGCCCCGCGCCTCCGAGAGCTTCCGTGCCGCCTCCCGCACCGCCGGGTGCAGCGTGCCGTCCTCGACCATCTCGTCGACCTGGCGCGCCGGAAGCGTGGGCAGGATGTGGAGCGCGATCTCGGTCTCCACGAACGGGTTGCGGGCCAGGGCGCGACGCACCGCGCTCCGACTTCGCCAGCGCCGGTCCTCGTGGAGGGCGCGCAGCGTCTCCGGACGGGCCGGCCGGCGGGAAGCGATGCGCACCGCCTCCGCCTCGGTCACCAGCGGGTTGCGGAGCAGCTCCCGGATCACCGCCGGATCGCCCTCGGCCGCCAGGCGCGCCAGGAGATCGGGGTCGCGTCGCAGGCGGGCGAACGACTTCTTGTGACCCAGCGTGATGCGCGCCACGGCCGGGTCGGCCTTGTCGCGGGGCTCCTCGAACGCGCGGAGGGGGCGCGGGGAGAGGAAGAGAGCCGCCACGTGCGGCAGCTCGCGCTCGCGCGCCTCCGCGTAGACGGCCGCTCTCCACTCGTAGTCGATGGGGGAGCCCGCGTCGCGCAAAGCCTGCCCCACCGCGGCGACGGCGACCGTGCCCCAGGCCTCCGCACCCGCCGCCACCAGGGCAGCGAGCAGCTCGACGGCCCGCCCCGGATCCAGGCGGGCCAGGTGGCGACCGGCCGCTCCAGCGCGGATGGCTCCCTCCTCGAGCGCCGCGAGGCGCCGGGCGAACGCCGCGGCCTCCGCTTCCGCGCGTCCCCTCGAAGCCACGCTCAGCGCCCCGGAGTCGGGACCGGCTCGACCCGGAACTGGATGGCGCCGACATCCCCGTCGGGCCGCAGCAGGACCACCAGGAACGGAAGCTCGTGGCCCGGCTCGAGGCGCGTCGGCGCGCGCGCCAGGAGCTCGACGCGCAGCCGGTCCAGGTCCGCTGCGGAGGCGATGCCCGCGAGCTGCTCCGCGCTGGGCACGGCGCCCGCCGCCCCGGTGGCCGCGCCGAGTGCGGCGCCGGCACGGACCAGTTCGACGCGGACCGCCACGGGCCCCTCGACCGGCGCCCGGGTCGCGCGCACCACGCCGCGCACGAAGAGCACGGGGTGGCCGCGGACCCCCTCGTACTCGCCGCTCGAGACCTGGCCGACCTCCACGTCTCCGCGCCGCGCCGAGCCAGGCCAGCGGAGGATGCCCGCGATGCCCTCGCCCCGCCACCAGGCCAGGATCCCGACGGTCACGACCAGGAGCGCGGCCAGGGACAGCACGTTCATCGCCAGCACCCGGAATCGTGGTGCCCGCGGCTGTGCCGGGGCCATCGCCCCGCCCTGCGACGCGGCGGCGGGGAACGGCGGCGCGGATGGCTCGGGGTCGAGGGCCACGCCCGGAGGTGTCGCCTCGCGCGGCGAGGGGCGCTGCGCCGGCGCCCCGGGGGTCGGTTCGGGCTCGAGCGGGTCGAAGTTGGGGTCCGGGGGTGCCGCCCCGGCCGCCAGGTCCACCTCCTGGAACCCGTCCGGCCCCACCGCCACGGCGCTCGTGGCGTCGGGCTCGTCCCAGCGCGGGCTGCCGTCCCGGGACGACACCGCCGCCGGCGTCCGCTCCTCCAGCGATAGCCCCCCGTCGCGGAAGGAGCCGGGCCCGGTGGGATCGGGAGCGGCGATCGGCACGGCCCCGGTCCGCTCCAGGTCGGAGAGGTTCGTCACGGAAGGTGAAGCCAGGAACCCCGATCTCGCCGCGGCGCCCGCGGGAGGCTCGCGGCGGGCGGGGCCAGGCGGGGTCGGACCGCGGGGGGCGCCGTCGGGGACGCCCGCGAAGGTGGCGAAAGGGTCTCCTTCGAGCGAGACGGCGGCCGGGGTCCCGATCTCGGCCGCCGACGTCCCCTGCACCTCGAGGATGCCCGTGGGCCAGCCACCGGTGCCGGTGGCCTCCGAGGTGGTGGCCGGGGGTTCAGGTGGGGCGACAGGGGCCGGTGGAGGTGGCGGCGAAACGGCAAAGGTCTTGCCGCACCGGGTGCAGCGTATCCGCGCGCCCCGTGGACCGACCTTCTCATCGGCGACCCGAAACCGGGCGCTGCACGCGGAGCAAGCGACGATCATGCCGTGATTCCTGCGTTCCTCGGGGGACCTTAGCACCCGACCCCCTTGACACCAAGGTTCGCGCCAAGAACAATGCCGCACTGCGGCAGGCTTCTCCCACGTGAGGCTCGGGACTCCAGATGACCGAACAGCAGACGGTAGCATCGGACACGACCTCTTTGGGGCGTGAACCGAAGGTGATCAAGCGGTACGCGAACCGCAAGCTCTACGACACCGTCGAATCACGGTACGTCACGCTGGAGGAGATCGCGGAGATGGTGAAGGCCGGGGCCGAGGTGCGCATCGTCGACAACCGCACCAAGGACGACCTGACCAGCGTGACCCTCGCCCAGATCATCTTCGAGGAGGAGAAGAAGACCTCCAAGATGAGCCTGCGCACCTTGAAGGACCTCATCCGCCACGGTGGCGAGCGGGCCCAGCAGTTCGTGGAGGAGGCCCAGGCCGACCTGCGCGAGAAGGTCCAGGTCCTCATCCCCAGGGTGCAGGCCACCGGCGACCGGGCCAAGGACCTCGTGGCCGCCTCGCAGGAGGCCGTGTCCCAGTTCCAGCGCCGCGTCGACGAGCGCGTCCGCGCCACCGTCGACGGGATGGCCAACCTCCCCGAGCTGCGAAGAGATCTCCAGACCCTGACCGCCCGGCTCGAGGACCTCGAGCGGCGCCTGGCCGACCTGGACCGCTAGGAGGTCGCCGGGCGGTCCCAGATCGCGCGGGCGATCTCCGCCAGCGCCAGGGCTCCGCTGGAGCGGGGCGCGTACTCGAAGATGGTCCGGCCGTGGCTCTGGGCCTCGTCGATCTTCACCGAGTAGCCGAGGGGGGCCGCGAGGCATTCCGGAAAGCGCTCGCGCAGCCTGGCCAGGATCTCCGCGGCGAGCTGGGTCTTTCGATGGAGGGTGGGCACGACCAGGGTCACCACCGGGGCCTTCCCGGTCTCTGCCCGGAGCACCTCCAGGCTGGCCATGATCTCGGCGCACCCGTCGAGCGCCAGGTAGGTGAGCCCCACCGGCAGCACCACCTCGGTGGCGGCGCGCAGGACGTTCTCGGTGACGAGCGACACCGATGGTGGTGCGTCGATGAGCACCGCGTCCCAGGAGCCGGCCGGCACGTCGTCGAGACGGCGACAAAGCCGGTCGGCCCGGTCGGGCGCCGACGCCACCTCCACCGGGAAGCCGGCCAGGTCCTTGTTGGCGGGGAGCAGGTCGAGCCCGGGCACCGCGGTGGCCCGGGCCACCTGTATCACGGACAGTGACTGCCCGATCAGGACGTCCCGGATGGTGGGCGAGAGGCCGCGGACGTCGATGCCCAGCACCTTGCCGGCGTGCCCCTGCGTGTCGAGGTCGGCGACCAGCACCCGCTTCCCGCGCTGGCCGGCGATCCACGCGGCCGTGTTCACGCAAAGCGTGGTCTTGCAGGTGCCGCCCTTCTCGTTGACGAAGGCGATGCGCCGCATGGACCGGAGCTCCGCCCCCTCAGCTCCGGGCGGGATCATCCCTGGGCGGCTCGTCGATCTCGTCGTCCTCGTCG
>Ga0315295_10004096_pt1 | contig 12405 bp, 10 predicted proteins | sample YL17G14_0_MG_FD_204453 | JGI IMG/M metagenome (GOLD analysis project Ga0315295, IMG submission 204453) | Sediment microbial communities from Yellowstone Lake, YNP, Wyoming, USA - YL17G14_0 | ecosystem: Environmental > Aquatic > Freshwater > Lake > Sediment | place: USA: Wyoming | collected... | reverse complement strand
TTCTATGATTTTTTTCATTTCTTCAAATCTATTTTCAGATCCCAAAACCACATTTATAAAAATATTATTATTTTTCGGATTTTTTAGGATTAATAAAAAACATTCTCCGGCTTCTCTCGTATAGCCGGTCTTACCTCCGATAATCTCAGGGTAGTCTCTAAGGATTACGTTAGTATTTAAAATTCTGTGGTGAAAAACGCCGTCTGGGGTGTAAAGATTAAATTCCGAAAGAGAAAGAATTTCTACAATTAACGGCTCTTCTTTAACTATATAACTGGTTAGCTTTACCAGATCCCTGGATGTTGAATAATTCTCCGGATTATAACCTGTCGGGTCTTTAAAACTGGTGCTTTCAAGTCCTAAACGTTCTGCTTCAAGATTCATCAAATCAACAAATGTTTCTTGGCCGATTTCGTCTGCTATGGCATAGGCTGCATCATTGCTTGATTCAATAAGCATAATATGGAGAAGGTTTTCAACGGATAACCTCTCCCCTACTTTAAGATTCCCGAAGTCTTCTGGCTGGTCTGCGGCTTCTCTTGTTATTAATATTTCCTGCGAGAGATCATAATTTTCAACAGCTACTAAGGCGGTCATTAACTTAGTCAGGGAGGCAATTGGCAATTTACCGTCGGGATTTTTTTCAAGAACAATCTGTTGATCTCCCGACCTGCCTATTTTGACCGAAATTGCTGATTTTGCCCCAATTTCGGGCGGAATTTTTTGGATAATAGGTTCAGGTGGCTTAATCTGGGCTAAGAAAACCTGAGGCGGCGGCTGATAAAAACCTGCTAAGAAAAAATCTTCGGAGTATTTTCCGAAAATATTTACCACCCACCAGAAAGGTAAACTCAGAATAAAAACTATTAAAAATATTCTAAAATTACGGCTCATTTATCTTCAAAATTATTTCTTTTTTTTCTTTACTTCTATATGCAGTTCATCCAGCTGACTCTTGGGAACTTCCGAAGGAACATCCATCATTAAATCCCTGGAGTCGCCGGTTTTGGGAAAAGCCATTACTTCTCTAATGTTTTTTTCGTTAAAAAGCACCATTAAAATCCTGTCTAACCCCAAAGCTATGCCGCCGTGAGGCGGAACTCCGTATTTAAAAGAATCTAGCATGTGGCCAAACTTATTTCTAATTTCCTCCTTCGTATGGCCCATTATTTCAAAAACTGCTTCAAGCATTTCTGGCTTATAAGATCTTAGACTCCCTCCGCCAACCTCATTACCGTTTAAAACAAAATCATACTGGTAAGATAAGGCTTTTTCAGGATTTTCTTTTAATTTCTTAATATCTTTTTCCTGTGGCCGGGTAAATGGATGATGAACCGCATCAAACCTTTTTTCCTCTTTTTCCCACTCAAACATTGGGAAATCATAAATTATGCCGAAAGCCAGCTCATCAGGATCGTTTTTATTCTTTCTCAAATCGGGCCTGTCAGTATTATATTTTTCCATTACCTTCTGATATGTAAACCTGGGGAAAGGAATCTGAGGTATCATTTTTTCAGGAAAATTTTTCCTGACAGTATAAATAAAAAGCTGCTCAATTAAATTCAGAATATCTTCTCTTTCTATAAACGACATTTCAATGTCAACCTGGGTAAATTCTGCCTGGCGGTCAGCCCTTGGGTCTTCATCCCTAAAACATCTGGCAATCTGAAAATACCTTTCAAGACCAGCCACCATCAAAAGCTGTTTGTATTGCTGGGGACTTTGAGGCAAAGCATAGACTTTTCCCGGATATAATCTTGAAGGGACTAAATAATCTCTGGCGCCTTCTGGCGTGGCTTTTGTTAAAATCGGCGTTTCTACCTCAACAAACCCCTCTTTGCCTAAAAACTCCCTTATTGATTGGATAATCTTTTCCCGCCAGATTAGATTTTTTCTCATCCTTTCCCTTCTCAAATCTAAATAGCGGTATTTTAGTCTTTTTTCTTCAGATATTTCATATCCATCGGTATCAACAGGAAAAGGCACGGTTTTAGCCTTGGAAAACAATTCTAAATTCTCTGCCTGAATTTCAATCTGGCCTGTTTCAACCTTTGGGTTTATCATTCCGGCTGGTCTTTTCTGGACTACACCTTCAACTCCAATAACCCATTCTGACCGAAGTTCCTGGGCTAATTTATAAATATTTTCTTCTTTGGGGATTTTTCCCGAGTCCGCCGAGGGAACTTGCTCTGAGTTTAACGAAGGAGAAAAAACTATTTGCAACAAACCTGATCTGTCTCTTAAATCAATAAAAATAATCTTGCCGTGAGATCTTATTGTCTGGGCCCAGCCCGCAACCTTTACCTTTTGCCCTAAATATTTAGGAGTATCGATAATTAGAGTCCTTTTCATGGTTTCGTCCTTTATTATAAACAATTATATTTAAGATATCAAGCAAAGATTTTAACAGCCAAAAGGAGCGGCCGTGGCCGCTCCTTTTGGCTTATCTTCAAAATTTATTTCACCGGTATTTCAACGTAAAAAGTACTGCCTTTTCCCGGCCCTTCTGATTCTGCCCAGATTTTTCCATCGTGAGCTTCGGAGAATTTTTTGGCGATATAGAGGCCTAGACCCAGGCCGGATGACCAATGCTTAACTCCTGCTTTCCCGCGGGTAAAACTTTCAAACATCCCGTCAATCTCTTCTTGGGTCATACCCTCGCCGGTATCTTTAATCGTAACCAGAATTGAACCCCGTGGCCATCTTTCCGAAGCTTCTCTTAATTCAGTCTTTACATTAATTCCGCCTTCTTCTGTGTATTTTATGCAGTTGTCTATTATATTCATGATAACCTGCCTCAGCTTTCCCGGGTCAATATTAATTTCCGGCAGAGCTTGTCCTGAGCCTGCCGAAGGGACTTTTTCCCGCTTCAAATAAAGTTTTTTCTCATCTGCTTTAATCTTTAATTCATCCAGAACAGAAGAAATCATATTTTCCAAAGAGGTTTTCTCAAAGTCTAATTTTAACGTTCCGCTTTCAATCCGGGAAATATTTAACAGATCGTTTACTAAATTTATCAGTCTTTCGTTGCTTTGATAAACTTTTTCCAAGGGAGGCTGGGGCTTGCCTTCTATCTTTCCATAAGTTCCCTCAATTAACATTGAGATATATCCTTTTATGGCAGTTAATGGCGTTCTTAATTGGTGAGAAGCAATTGAAATAAACTCTGACTTTGCCCGAGATAATCTATCAACCTCTTCATAAAGCCGCTGCACCTCCGCCCTCTGCTTCATCACCTGAATAACAGTTTGGACTAAAATATAGCCAAAAACCAAAAAGAGAAAAAACAGTGGGAGCTTCCAGGCAAAATCTACCCAATTTTTCATCACTACTGCCTGAGCTACTCCAGCCAAAAGTAAAATTGCCACTACCACTACCAAAACCTGAATCAGAACAACGCGGATACCAAAAAGCTCTCTTCTGACAATGGCGTAAGAGATTATGCTGAAAAAAGCAATTGCGCATATATAGCCAAAGGGGTAAATGTTATTAAATAATGGATATTTTACCAGATAGTCTATCAGGCCAAATGTTCCAAAGAAGAAACCCAAGCCAATATATCCTATCAGTTCCTTTTTTATTCCTTTTTCCTTTCGTTAATGAATAAAAAGCAGCCAAATGCCATAAAGAAATAAAATCACAAACATTGATAAAAATATAATATATATTTTGCCGGCCGTAGGATAATATCCCCAAAAACGCAGTGTCGCTCCGCTGTATATATAGTCTGTACGGCTAAGCAGAATAGATGGAACAGCTGACAAATAAATAAGGAATAAAAGGATTCTGTTTTTTATATTGAGAAAAGTGCTTATAAAATGATAAGAAAGAATCGGAATAAAAATAATTCCCAGAAATCCGGTTCTTGCCCAAAAAAGAGCTTTATCGCTGTCTTTGCTCAAATACATCATGCTATAACCAAAAAGCCATAGCACCAATATCAAAGAAAATACCCCAAATATAATATTAACGCTTGATTTTCTATTTTTAAAAAAAACAAAAACTCCTGTAGTAAAAATAATAACACAGGTAATTAACGGAGGTATCGCAAATGGATTCAATGGATTCATAGGGTAATTCTTTGTCCTTCGCTAAAATTTATTTAACCGGAAGCTCAATAAAAAATGCTGAACCCTTTCCCAACCCTTCAGATTCTGCCCAGACCTTTCCATCATGCATCTCTACAAATTTCCTAGCAACATAGAGGCCAAGACCCGATCCTCCTGTCCAAAGTTTTTCGCCGGCCTGGCCGCGGCTGAAACTCTCAAACAAATGTTCAATCTCCCCTTTTTCCATCCCTTCGCCGGTATCTCTAATCTCGATCATGATTAAACCTTGGGCAGCCTTGGAAGTTGCTCTTTTTATCTGGCTTGTTACTGTCACTCCGCCTTTTTCTGTATATTTAATGCAGTTGTCTATTATATTCATGATAACCTGCCTCAGCTTTCCCGGGTCAATATTAATTTCCGGCAAAGCTTGTCCTGAGCCTGTCGAAGGAGCCTTTTCCCATTTAAGATAAATATTTTTTTCGTCGGCTTTGATTCTCAGCTCATCCAGAACAGAAGAAATCATATTTTCCAAAGATGTTTTCTCAAGCTCTAATTTCAGCGTTCCGCTTTCAAGCCGGGAAACATTTAAAAGATCGTTTACCAAATTTATTAATCTCTCATTGCTCTGATAAACGTTTTCCAAGGGCTTTTTCCCTCTCTCTTCAAATTTCCCATAGGTTCCCTCAATTAACATTGAAATATATCCCTTAATCGCGGTTAATGGCGTTCTTAATTGATGGGAAGCAATGGAAATAAATTCTGATTTTGCCCGAGATAACCTGTCAACTTCTTCATAAAGCCGCTGCAGTTCCGCCCTCCGCTGAATCTCCTGCATAACACTACGGATAAGTAGATAACCGAAAAACAAGAAGAGTAAAAATAGCACGAACTTCCAGGAAAATTCAAGCCAGTTCGGAATTGCAGTAATAGATTGGGCCAGTAATAGAATGGCTACTACGCCAACTAAGAATTGGGTTAAAATAACACGAATACCAAAAAGCCCCCGGCTGACAATGGCATAAGCAGTAAAACCCAGCAAGAAAATAATAGAATAGTCGCCGAAGTGTTGGTATTTTGTTGTATTAAGAGTGAGGGGAGTAAAAATATTGAAAATAATATTGAAAGAAAACCAAAGCAGAATTCCAATTAAGAAATACTGAGCCCTTAATTTTTCTTGCTGGAGCAAACTGAAATACTTTTTAATGAGCCAAAAAATCATTATAAGCAAGAATGAAAAAGAAAAGATATAATATATACCACCGTACTTTCCATAAATTAATTCCATCCCTACGTCTCCAATTCTGGCGGAATTTACAATAGTATCAGTAAATACGGTTAATAAAATTAAAATTCCAACGAATGCTAAAAAAATATTATCTAAAATTAAATGTTTTCTTTCTTCCTGTAGAAAAGAAAGGATAAAAAAGTAATAAAACGTCAGGGCCGTAAGAAGCGTGCTTACTATATTTAACTTATACCAAAAAATTGCCAAAGATGAATTTTTAGACGAAAAACCTAAATAAGCAAAACTAACCCAAAGCAGACAGGCAACAGTCATAAAAATAAATCTTCTATTTAAGGTGGCCTTCCGATCAGCAATCAAAACCCACCCGCCCAAGAAGAGACCAAAAGCATTTATAATTATAACTATTAATTTATCTATAACTCCTATGTCAAAATTCATATTTAAATTATTTTATCAAAAATTTATTCAATAGCTTGGCTAGAAGCAAAATAATTGGCCAAAAAAAATATTCACTATCAACGAGTAGATAAGAAATTTTTCTAATATTTGCATCTTTATCCTTTAGCTTTTCAATGTAATAAAAACTGTAGAAATAAAATATTAGCAGGGCTAAGGCGATTTTGGAAAAATAATTCAGATAAAAACCGACTATTATAGGCATAAAAGATAAAATGTTTAAGATGTGTAAAAATTTAATAATCTTTTCCTGCCCCAGAATTACCGGAATGGTCTTAATTCCATCTCTTTTGTCTGCCTCAATATCTTTTATATCAAAGAAGATAGTATTTAAGAGTAATCTCAAAAATATAAATAGGGAAAGAAAAAATAAAATCCAGCCAAAGAAAGAATAATAGAGACTAATAAAACCCACAAATAAAGCCCATGAAAATCCAATATAAAGATTTTTAAAACCCACTATTCTTTTTGTTATTCTCTTAAATCGTCTAGTATAAAATATTCCTATTATCAAGAAAAAAATTGAAAATAAAATAATTTTAAAATTCGTAAAAACTATAAGAAAAACACAAAGAATAAGGAAGTAGATTACAATTAAAGACTGTGAAAATTTAAGCGATTTTGCCAGGTATTGAACCCGATCTGGATTTGTTAAAGAATCTCCTTTAATCTCCCAATAGTAATTATATCTGTAAGAAATAAAAGTTAATAGATATCCATTAATTAACAATATAAAATTGAAGTCTTGTTTTAATAAAATTATAGCCGCAGAAATAATTGCTGGGATACCTAACGAAATTAAATGTCCTCCGTAAACGAACTCTTGCAAAAGCGTATTTAAAAATTGTTTAGCTTTCATTAATTTTTTCCTTCTTTTTAGACTTTTTAATTTCAATCAAATTTAAAATTATATTTTTGAAAAGATTATTTATTAAACCCTCTCCTTCGATAATTCCTCCTTGGACAATTCTAAATACTTCATCGATTTCTTTATTTGAAGAATGATCTAAAACCTCTCTAATTTTTTCTTGTTCATAAAAACCTCTTCCTATAGATTCTTCCCATAATTTATCGTATCCCTCTAAACTAGAGATCTTATTATTAATAAAACTTTCGATAATTTCAGATGCTAATAAAGCCTCGTCTATAGATTTATGAATTGATCCCCCCATAAGAGCCTCTCCGCCAGAAGTATCTCCTATTAAAATCCAATTTTTATCACATCTTTTTTCAACAAGAGAAGTTGGGATAAATCCCCCAAGTTTCTTTAATTTTTTGTTTCCTTTGTATTTATCAATATATCGTATTGAAAAAAGGACTTCATTGAGATCCTTGCCTTTTAAGGTATCAATTTGGTCTGTGCCAAAACCAACCTCAATATGGTCTTTTAGAGGTATAATCCAAGCATAGAATCCGTGACCCTTTTCATTATCCAAAATTGTTGTTATTCTATCTTTTCCTTCTATCTCATTTACATAGCAGAATACAACCTTCGGTTTATCTACCATAATTTTATTACTTAAATAACTCTGTAATATTCCGGAGGCAAATATTATTATTTTTGATTTTATTTCATAATTATTAACTTTTAATAAACCCTCATTTAAATCGATGTCTTCTACTGAATGATTGAAGATTATTTTACTTTTATCTTTTAAGGTTGAGAGTATTTCGTTTTCTAAAAATCCTAAGTTAGTTACATAACCTCTAGGCTCTTTAGAGGTTTTAGATATCTTTATCCCAGAGGGAGACACGAAATTGATTTCTTTGATCTCTTCTATTATTACATCTTTACTCAATTCTAATTTTTTAAAAGCGGCGTTGCTAATTATTCTATTTCCATATTTCCCAACCTTTACGTTCCTTTCAAATGTAATATAATTTATCCCCTTTTTCTCTAAAAGCCTGGACAGGTAAAGACCTGCAACGCCAGCACCTATTATAACGACATCTTTTTCTATCATAATAATGAAAACACTATTTAATTATATCTATTTTTAACACTTCCTTCTTCTGCCAAATTAAATTAAAAATTCGCCCGATTTTTTTACCCCAGAAGACAACTTCGATTGAGAAAACCTAAATTCCAAAGCTCTCTAAATAAAGAAGATACTTTCGTTTGGCTCTACTTGACTAATATCACCTTTTCCGCAATAATAATTTATTTTGTTGCGGATATCGAAGTTGCTCTGCGGGGCATAACCTTCCCTTATTTTACCACTTTTCTACCCCAACAAAAACCCCGCGCCACGAAACGGCGCGAGGAATCTAAATTGTAAATAATTAGCTCAGGCCTATTTCTCTGCTAACTTTTGGGTCAAGATCGGTAGTGATTAAATTTTTTAGTTCTTCGGGCTTAACCCATTTAATCTCGGCTACCTCATGGGGTTCACAGGGTTTTTTAACTAATTTTGGTGAAACTAATCTGCAACGATGATAGACGATAAATACATCAAATTGAGGATGAAGCCTTAAAGATATCTCCTTGATAGCTTCCACTTCATAGCCGGTTTCATCTAATATTTCCCTCCTGACACAGTCGCCTCGACTTTCTTTAAATCGTTGCTTACCGCCAGGAAAAGCCCAAGTTAGAATTGATCCATCTTTACCCGCTTCCTTCTTAACTCTCCGGATTAATAAAACCTCGCCCTTATCATTAATCACCACTCCTAAATTAATAAAATCTTTGGCCTCAGGATTCTTCATATTTAAAAATTATGGATACCCCAACAATTTAGATATAATTACCCTTCATTTTCTCCTTTAATCTTACAATGATTTTTACTCTACAACAACAAAAACCCCGCGCCGTGAAACGACCATAGAGTTGTAATTTAGCTCAGTTACTTTAAACCTCTGCTTGTATATTTTGCTATAATATACTTGAATATACCGCATCAAAAAATATGAGTTTTTTATATATTCTTTTACCTTTTATTCAACAAAATAGCTCAATATTTCGTTTTTTCTTTGATTTTAATATATCTTTAATAAATAAGTTTTTCATATTTTCATTAGATGTTGAAAGCAAGTAAACCATATATTAAATCATCGTACCATTTATTGTTTATAAAAGTTTTTTGCTTTAATCTTCCTTCAAGTTTAAAATTCATTCTTCTAAATAATTTTTGCGCTGGAATATTAGCGTCCAAAATTCTTGCCTGAATTCTTCTTAATTTAAGTTTATTGAAACCAAAATTTATCATCAGGCCCAGTGCTTCGTCTGATAGACCCTTACCCCAATATTCTTTTGCGAGCCAAAGGCCAATTTCCGCATTCTTGTTTTTCCAGCTCACATTAAAAAGATTAATTGTCCCGATCAATTTTTTTGTCTTATTCAATTCAATACCAAATTCGTAAGCCACTTTATTTTTAATTTCTTTTTTTGTTTTCTCTATAAATTTCTTTGCTGTTTTTAAATCAAAGGGGGCGCAATAACAAACGTATATTTTATTATTTCTTTGTTTTTCGCTTTTTCAGCGATAAATTTAGCGTCTGAAAAAGTAAGCTCTCTTAATCTTAAGGATTTAGTTTTTAAATTATTATTCATATTTGATTATAAAATATTTAAAAAAGGAGGAGAAGGTGGCCTCTCCAGCGAAATATTTTATCAAGGAATTTTCTATCTTTGGTTATATTCTTAGCAATTATTTCTCTTTTTGTAAGCCACGAAATTTCAAGTTTTTCAGGAGAAGAGAGTTTTGGCTTTTTGGCTAATGGATAAATATAATCAATAAAAACGGTATGCTCTTTTTTATCTTTCGAAATATAATTAAAAACACTAAACAATTCCGGTTCTTTCTTTAGAGAATAGTTTAGCTCCTCCTCAAGCTCCCTATATAAAGCTCCCAAAATTGACTCTCCCCATTCCATCTTGCCACCCGGAAACTTCAATGCGCCATTTTTATGCTTCAATATCAATATTCTATCCCTAAATATTAAAATTATTGCAACAGCTACCTTCGGGTATTTTTTCATAATTCTTTCTCTATTTTACTACAATTTTAATCTCCCGCCAACTAAAAAACAGCCACTACGACTGCTTTTTCTTTACTAAGGAGAACGATATTCTTCTTTTAGGAACCCGCATATTAAATCATCATACCATTTATTTTTAAAATGGGTTTTTCTTCGTAATCTGCCCTCGAGCTTAAAACCGATTTTTTTAATAACCCTAGAGCCCGATTATTTTTGTGAAGTACTCTGGCTTGAATTCTATTTAAGTTTAACTTTCTAAAACCGAAACCTAAAATCAAATTTAAAGATTCCGGGAAGAAAAATTAAATGCTTGATTTTAGGTTTTTTCATAAACCCAACTCTCGTTAAAATCTGCTGAGGAAATTTTTATCTTTCTTATTTTTCATATATTATTTTATTAATTTTACATCCTTTCGGGAACCTTAATATTAAACAAAGCTAAGCCGTTTTTTATTATCATGGCCATGGCAGTGACGAGTAGTATCCTCGATGTTCTAAGATTACTGTTGCTAGTATGTATAACAGGAACGTCATTGTAAAAACTATTAAAAGATTTGGCAAGGTCTTCGAGATAGACACATATGTGGTGTGGCGAATCTGTCTCTTGAGCTTTTAAGATAACTTCTGGAAACATCATGATTTTCTTTACAAGATCAAATTCAATATCCTTTTCGAAAACTATGTTTCCGTTATTCAATTCTTCTTCAACTTGAATATGTGATTCTTTTAACTTTCTTAAGATAGACTCTATCCTAGCGTATGTATATTGAAGATATGCAGCACTGCCTTCTTCCAAATTCAACATTCGCTTCCAGTCAAAGGATATATTTTTTATCCTTGATTGACGTAAATCATTGTAAACTATAGCTCCTACGCCTATTATCTCAGCAGTTTCTTCAAATTCTTTGGGTCCAAGATCAGATTTTTTCTGTAGAATAATTTCTTTCGACGCCTTTACGGACTCATCAAAGAGATCTTTTAGTTCAATAAGCGTTCCTTTTCGGGTAGACATTTTCTTACCACCTACTAAAATCATGCCAAAATCAATGTGTTTCGCTTTTGTGGTAGACGTTAAGTATCCAACCTTTTTTGCAAGCTCAAAAAGCTGCTTAAAGTGCAACTTTTGTTCCTCACCCACAACATACAAAATAGTCTCGGGTTTAAATGCTTCCACCCTAAATCGGAGAGTGGCTAAATCTCTTGTCATATATAAACTAGAACCATCATTTTTTTGCAAGAGAAAAAAAGGAATTCCTCTTATAGAATCCACTACCACAGCGCCTGTTTCTTTATCTTTTCTACATACTCCCTTTTTGAGACATTCTTGGATTAATTCATCGGAGTCGTCGGTGAAATAGCTTTCTCCTATACAGGTATCAAAATTAATTGCTAATCTTCGGTATATCTTTTCGAAAGCTATCAAGCTTAAGTCTCTAAACTTTTTCCATAGACTAGATAGTTCGGAATCTTTTTGCTCCAGATTAGCGAAAATCTGTCTCGCCTCGTCGTTTAATCGAGGATCCTGCTCCGATGCTTTATGAAATCTGATATAAAGATCTTTTAATTCACCGATAGGATCTTCGTTCATCCTTTTATCATCTCTCCAATTACGATAGGCCCAGATTAATGAGCCGAATTGTGTTCCCCAATCACCGAGATGATTATCTTTAATTACTGAGTAACCAGTCTTATGATAAATATTACAAAGCGCTTGTCCTATTATGGTGGATCTAAGGTGCCCAACTCCCATTGGTTTGGCGATATTAGGCGAAGAGAAATCGACTAATACTACCTTCCCTGCATTTTTATTACTTTCTCCATAATTTTCTCCAAGAATCTTTATCTCCAAAAGGATCTCTTTATAAAGATTTTCTCTATTTAATTCAATATTAACAAACAAACCTACTGTCGAAGCATTCTTTATGAACTTCGCCTTGCCCTTATTTATAACTGTTGCGATTCTTTCTGCTGTTTGATTAGGATCTAATCCTTGCTTTTTTGCTAGAATAAAAATCTCTAATGCAAAATCGCCAACAATATGTGGCGGCGGAACCTTCAAATCACAATCTTTTTCTGTGAATTTAAAATCAGGTAGAAAACGATTAACAATCCCTAAAATCTCCTTCTTTATCTTACTTACAGTATAACTTTCTAATTCTACATATTGCCTATTTGTTAATTCTTGTTTTGTCGCCTGTTGAGCTCCAACAATAGACTCATGCATCTCTTGTTTATAGGCTTCGAACCCTTCAATTTCCCCCCCCTCTTTTTTACTTCCATCATTTTCGTCCCGACTTATTAGCTTTTTTTCTTTCATAAATTTATTATTACTACAGAAAAATATAAAATCAACTTTAAATTATTTTTGTTTCTTTATTTTTGAATAGATTGGTATATTTTAATTTATATCCAACAATTCGGATCTTCAACCCAAAGATCATGATATTTATAATAAGCATCTGCCCTACAACCTCCACATTTGAATTTATACTTACAATCTCCGCATTTTCCTTTTAACTTATCTCTAGTCCTAAATTCTCTAAATATCTTAGACTCACGCCATATATCAGAAAATCTTTCTTTTTTTATATTACCAACAACTAATTTATCCAATGCCGCACAGGGATGCACCGTTCCTTTTTGGGAAATATAACAAGAGATTGATCCTCCTGAACA
>Ga0315295_10004095_pt1 | contig 12407 bp, 11 predicted proteins | sample YL17G14_0_MG_FD_204453 | JGI IMG/M metagenome (GOLD analysis project Ga0315295, IMG submission 204453) | Sediment microbial communities from Yellowstone Lake, YNP, Wyoming, USA - YL17G14_0 | ecosystem: Environmental > Aquatic > Freshwater > Lake > Sediment | place: USA: Wyoming | collected... | reverse complement strand
CTAAGCTGCGTCTTCCACCAAGAGCTGCCGCGTACGTGGTCCCTTCGCACGCCAATATGACGGGGATCTTTCCATGGAGCCTCACGGCCATTTGTTTCACTTCATTTTCCCTTAACGGGTTAGACGGCCCGTATTTCCTTGAAAGCTGTTTCAGCAGTTTTTTCGCTTCTTCAATGTCAGCTTTGACGCTGACAATGCCGCATTTGTTAAGTATATTAAGGGCACAGGAAAGGAGATATCCCAGCGCGGCCCTGGGCGGCAACCCTTTCGGTATCTCGATGAACTGCACCCTATTCTTCATTGAAAGCTCTTTAAGTTCGCCTCCTGATGCTACCGAAATGACCTTGGCCCCCTTTTGGAGAGCTTCTTTGAAAGCCGATATCGTCTCTTCAGTATTGCCCGAATAGCTCAAAGCAATGAACAATGTGCCGCTGCTCACGAATTTCGGGCAGCCGTAATTCCGGTTGACGAACACCGGAATGTCCGCCTTGTTCCTCAAAACAGTGGAAATAATGTCTCCGCTTATGGCAGAGCCGCCCATGCCCGATATGACAATATTGCTGATCTTACCCGGTTTTGATATGTCAGCCGCCTCAGCCAGCGCCCATCCTTCCTCCATCATGTCGGCAAGCTTTCCGACGAGCGCCAGCATCCCCAGGCTGTCGATGCTTTTCAACCCTTCGGTATTATCTAGCGCCTCTTTCGGTTCGCCCATTTTATCTCCATTTCATAATCGATCTGCGGGATCTTTATCCCAAGACTTTCCAGGTGCTCAAAAAAGAAAGCGAGCGTTATCGCGCAGAACCCGCCGAGCACTGCAGCTATCAGTGAATACAGGAGGGGTTTCGGGACATACGGCCCTTTCGGGGGGTATGCCGGGTCCAGGACCTCAAAGAAAAGTTCTTCCTTTGTTTCGTCGATCTTTGTTTTTTCATATTCCTGCATCAGCATTGTATAGATGGCTTCTTTTACCTTTACGTCCCTCATCAGGCGCAGAAACATCAATTCTTTTTCTGAGATCTTGACCATTTGGGATTGCGTTTCAAATTTCTTTAGTTTTTCCTCCGCATCATCCAGGTCTACTTTCGACGCAGCAAGCTGATCTCTTATAAAGTTTTTCAGCCTCCTTGCGAACTGGAGGTTGCCCTTTTTATTGAAATTATCCAGGGCTATCACTGAGTAATTTGCCAGGTCCGCCGCCAGGCGGGGGCTTTTGTCCTCCGCATATATCTTCAAGATCCCCTTCTGTTCCCTGACCTTCACCTTTTTTTGGACCATTGAGATAAGTTTTTCCCTGTCGCGCGAACGGTAATATTTCTGCAGGGCGAGCCCGTCGATCAGCATTCCTGCGATAGTCCTGCTCTTCAAAATATCTGAAAAATTGGTCGTCCTTCCGAGAAGCGACTGGCCAAGGAGCGATTGGCCCATATCCGCCGGCGAGTTCATTGCAGATCCGCCCATCACGGAGGATAAAGCCATAAGGCCCGCGATCCCCTTGTTCATCTGCGATGGTATAAGGAGGGTTGTTTCGGCCCTGTAGGTCCACGGCATTACAGCGCAGAGTAACACCGTAATGACCACGGCGGCGCCGGTGAAAGAAATGATGAATTTCCTCCATTTACTTATGACCCTTAAATAATCAAGTATGTTGAGATCTTCTTCCATATTATATTATCACCTGTCCACGCTCGTATCCCACTGCGGAGCTGACATCAGGTCCCTTCCGGCGTTCCTTGCGTCCCTGAATCCGATGAGAATGCCGGACATATCCGCCCAGTCCGCGAACCATGACTGCGGAACATATATCACATCTCCGGGGATTATAGCCGGGTTCGCCGAATCCTTGTCCCAAGCAAGATACTTGTTCACCTGAACCTTGATGACGGTCGGCTTTGCCGGATCACCCCTTATTATACCGATATTATCGGTTGCCGCGAATCTTGTGAAGCCGCCGGCGCTTCCGATATAATCGGAAACTTTGGCCCCCTCGATGTACCTGACAGGGCCCGGCCTGAAAACATAACCAAGCACATAGACCTGGTTGTATTTCTGCGGCACGACCACCGTATCGCCGTCCCTTAAGATCACGTTCTGGCCTATGTCTCCGTCCTTCTCTGCCTTGTAAAAATCAATTACCATTGATTCATTTTTCCTTTTGACGGTTATCTGGTCCAGCTCCGAGTACGGGGTGAATCCGCCGGCAAGGTTTATGAAATTGATGAGCCTGCACTCTTCCGGAGCTCCGTCCGGGACGCCGTAAAGCCCGGGACGATTCACCTGCCCGATTATGTATACCCTGACGGGCTTGGGAGATTTAATAAGAACTATGACTTCCGCATCGGGAGTATATGATTTCAAGCCTTTTTTTATCATGTTTTCAAGGTCTTTTGTTGTCAATCGTTCGACCTTAATGACGCCTACAAGCGGGACATATATCCTGCCGTCCCTTGAGACGGTCACAGAATGGGTGTCAATGGGGCTTGTGGTCACGACCGTCTGTGTCTGGGCCGTGATGGCGGGATTGACTATCAATATGTCGGGGTTGTCCTTGTTCCAGGCATGTATCTCCAGCGTATCTCCAGGTCCTATGACATATGAGGTCATGTCGACCTCTGCCGCGTAGCCAAGATTTAAGGCGAAGAATATAAGTATTGCTGACAGGTTGAATATTTTTTTCATTTCACCAGCTCCGAAGCATAAACGAATTCTATGCCTTCTTTCTTGTACTCGGGCATGAGTTTCTTAAGCACTGAGATGGTCGCCGGCCTTGTCACATGGCCTATCCCTATCGCGCTGCCTTTCTGTCTTGCCATTGATATTAAACGCCTGAACTTATTCTCAATAAAGGGCTGGGTCGCTTCACTGTCAAGGAATATGTTGTTCATCGCTGATGGTATGCCGAAATCTTTTGCCAGTTTAAAGGCCACGGATCCTTGTGTCGTTTTGCTGTCAATGAAGAAAAGGTCTTTTCCTTTTACGGCGTTGAAGACCTCTGTCATTACCCTTTCATCTGCTGTGGCTTTTGATCCCATGTGATTATTGAACCCGACTGCCATTCCTACGCTTGATAGGTCATCCAGTACCGTTTTCCTTATCTCATAATCCTTCTCGGAGCAAGTTACCATTCCGCCGCCGGACCTCCTTTGGCCCCCGTTTATGGATTCCATCGGAAGATGGAGCATCACCTCAAACCCTCTGTCCGCCAGGGCTTTCGCCACTCTTCCGGATGACGGCATTTCCGGTATAACACTCACCGTTAAGGGCTCCTTGATGGTATATAGGGCATTGTAATCCAAAGTGCTCCCCCCCGCATCATCAAGGATTATCGCAACTTTTGCCGCCGACCTGCCGAAGGAAATGATCTTTCTTTTGGCAGGCTTTTCTTTCTTGATAACCTTTTCTTCTTTTACCGGCCTTTTCTCCGCATAGTGCCTGAACTTGGAGACCGAAAATATCATGTCCACAAAGAACGCAAAAAATATGATCAGAACTACTGCCAGCCCTATGTTGAGCTTTAGCTGCTTGTTATCGCTAAGGCCCTTCCAGTCGATCTTATTGAAGCGGAACAGCACTTAGCTTTCTCGCTTTTTTTCCGCCTATCACGTCGACCCCGGAGATCAATCCTTTTATGACCTCAACAGCTTTTTTCAGCTGGGGGTCCTTAAGGGTATTAGCGGTCTTTTCTTCCGATTCGAACATGGCCTCCGCTTCAGCCGTGGATACCTCCACTATATAGTCAGGCTCTATCCCTTTTTTTGTAATGTCCGTGCCGTTCGGAGTAAGGTACTTTGCTATCGTAATAAGTACCGCGGAACCATCCTCAAGCTGCTTTACGTTCTGTACAGATGCCTTGCCGAAAGATCTTGTCCCGACAAGCTTTGCCTTGTTGTTGTCGTGAAGCGCTCCTGCAAGGATCTCCGACGCCGACGCGCTTGACTCATTGATCAGCATAACAACAGATCTATCCCATATTAAATTGCCTGTACTGCTTATGGTCTCCTTTTTCCCCTCGCGGTCAATAGTATAAACGATGACGCCGTCCTTCATGAACATGCTGCCTATCTCTATCGCGTTCTGCAGGAGCCCGCCTCCGTTGTTCCTTACATCGATTATTATGCCCTTGATATTCTTGGACTTCATGGAATTAATTGCCTTTTCCATTTCCTCCGCGGCATTCTGGTTCTCGAAGGTGTTCAATTTTAGATATCCGATACTTCCGCCGAATACTTCCGTTTCGACGCTCTTTATCACGATCTTCTCTCTCGGGATCTTGTAATCTTTAGGCTCCTTCGCCGATCCCCGCAATATGGAGATGGTAACTATGGATCCCCTCGGTCCCCTTATCAGGCTCACCGCTTCGTCAAGCGCCATGTCCTTGGTCTGTTTGCCGTCGATCGTCAGTATCTTATCCTTTGGTTTAAGCCCTGCTTTCCATGCCGGAGTGTCCCTGATCGGTGAAATTACCATCAATTGTTTGTCTTTTATCCCAATGTAAATGCCTATCCCGGAATATGAGCCGGAAAGCCTTATTTTCATTTCCTTGTATGAAGAGGGTTCAAGAAATCTTGTATACGGATCATCCAGCGAATCCAGGAGCCCGCGGATCGAGCCATACATCAGTTTTGTGTTGTCCAGTTTCTTATCTACATAATCGTTCTTGACCGAGTCCAGGACCTGGAGGTATATGTTAAGTTTCGATTCCAGGTCATCTGCCGACCTTGCTCTTTTCACATCGCCCGTCATCAGAAGGATCAGCGCTGTGATGAATATCAGGACAATAACGACGCTCTTTTTTCTCATATTTCCCCCTTTAGATCAGATAAGCAAGCGGGTCTACCGGCTTGCCATTATACCTTATTTCAAAATGCAGGTGGGGCCCTGTCGAGAACCCTGTACTGCCGACCAGACCTATCACCTGGCCCTTTTCGACTTTTTGCCCGGTCTGCATGTATATCCTGGACATATGGCCGTAGACGGTAGTATACCCTCTGCCATGGTCAATGACCACTGCTTTTCCGTACCCGTCCCACCATCCGCTGTATATCACTTCCCCGCTATCGGCGCTTGCTATTGGCTTTCCATAAGGAGCAGCGATATCTACCCCTGTATGCATATGAGATCCGCCCCAGAGCGGGTGCCTTCTGTACCCGAATCTGGAAACTATCCTTCCCCTTAACGGCCATCCTATCCTCCCTGAGCTTACGGCGGTGGACCTTCCCCTGGCCTGAATAAAGCGCTCGAATTCCCTGCTGCTCGCTTCCAGCTCCCTTATACGCTGCTCATACTCATGCCGCCTGCTCTTTAAGACCTGGTATGTCCTCTGCTTTTCGGTGCTTGCCCTGGCGATCTCCTTTTTTTCCGTCTCGATCACCTTTACGGTGTCTTTTATCTCCCTGTTCGCAGATTCAAGCTGGATCCCTGCCCTTTTAATGATATCAACCTGCTGCCTTATATTGCCGATAAGCTCGACATCGCGGCCGATGACGCGGCCGAAATAATAGGTCCGGTTCACGAAGTCGGCCATGGACCTGGAAGCGAAAAGTATGTCAAGGATGCCTCCGCTCCCGCTCTTGAAAACTTCCCTTATCCTCAATTTAAGATTTTTATTCTCTGCCCTTATCTTGCTTTCGGCGGATGCAGATTCTTTCTTAAGAAGCACCATCTTCTTCTGGTTGTAATTGACCCTGGACTTGGCTTCATTCAAGCTTTTTTTGGCGCGGTAAAGGTTCCGATTGATGGTGTAAAGGCTGTTCAGGGCTTTCTGCTCTTGGACGCGCGTTAATTTAAGCTTTTGCTTCTGATCGGCAAGCTCCGACTGTATCTTTATTAACTTTCTTTGCTCGTTGCTGGTATCTTCACCGAATGAGGCATGAAGCAGCAGAACAAATATAATGACCAGAGCGTAAATAGATATTTTTTTCACTTCAAACAGGGAAAAATTATACCATAACAGCTACGTATTTGAAAGCATCCTGGCGGCCCTGCGCTTCCTGTGGAAAGTGACGGCGAACCTGTGCGCTTCATCCCTTATCCTGCGCAGCAGCTTGAGCGACGGCGAATCCATTTTAAGTTTGAGCGGCGCCTTGCTTGACGGCAGGTATATTTCTTCCAGTTTTTTCGCCAGCGCGGCTATGCCGATGTTTTTCGGGGCCGCGGCCATTGCGGCATTAAGCTGCGTCCTTCCTCCGTCTATCAGGATAAGGTCGGGAAGCGGGAGTTGCCTGGCAAGGCTTCCCCGGTAGCGCCTTTTTACGATCTCATGCATGCCGGCAACATCGTTCATGCCCTTGACCCATTTGACCCTGAATTTCCTGTAATCAGACCTGAGCGGCAGGCCTCCCTCGAACGAGACCATGGAGCCGACCGTCTCTACCCCCATCGTTGTGGATATGTCAAAGGCTTCGATCCTGAACGGCATCCTTTCAAGCTTAAGGTCCTTCTTCAAGCTAAAGAGGGAATCATATATTCTCTCTTCGATCTTCAGGTTCTGCTGGAGCATGAATTTTGCGTTTTCCTCGGCCATAGCCAGGAGCCCTTTTTCTTTTCCCGCTTTCGGGGATTTAATGCTGACCTTAGACCCCTTGATCTTTGTTATGGCCGATTCCAGAAGCGTTCTATTGCCTCCGGCATCTGCTATGATCTCGCCTGGTATGTATGTCGCGCCCGAATAATACTGGACCATCAGGCTCGTTAGGATATTTTCCTCCTCGAGCTTCATGTCCTTTATGAAATAGCTCTGCTTGCCTGTCAGCTTCCCGGAGCGGATCTCGAATATAAGTGCCAGCGCCGTATTGCCGAATGTCGAGACAAAAAATACATCCCTAGACACCCTGTCCGCAGTGACAATTTTTTGTTCCTCCGAGATCTTTTCGAAAAGCTTAAGCCTGTCCCTTGTAGCCGCGGCTTCCTCGTAGTCCCTGCTGTGTGAAGCTTTGGCCATTTCGTCCTTAAGTTTTTTTATGGCCGCTTCATATTTGCCTTCAAGGAAAAGCTCGATATCCTTTGCTACCAACAGGTATTTCTGTCTCGGAACATCCTTAACGCAGGGGGCGAGGCACTTGCCCATATGGTAGTAGAAGCAGGGCTGGGTCCTTTTTTTGAACGTCCTGCACCATCTGATCTGGAAAAGGCGCTTGATCAATTTAAATATGTCCCTTACGGTCTGGCTCCTGTAAGGGCCGAAATATTTCGCCCCGTCATCAGCGATCTTGCGTACCATCAATATGGCCGGCCATTCTTCGTTCACCGTCAGCTTTATGTATGGATACTGCTTGTCGTCCCGCAAAAGAACGTTGTACCTTGGGCGGTGTTTCTTGATAAGTACGGCTTCCAGTATCAGGGCTTCGAGTTCATTTGATGTGACGATGAAATCCATGCCGGCAATGTGCCCTGCCAGTTTCGAATCAGGCCTGAAGTGGTTCTTTATCCTCTTGGCAAGAGATATCGCTTTCCCTACATATATTATCTTCCCGGACCTGTCCTTTAATAGGTAGACGCCGGGCTTATTTGGAGGTTGCGGCAACATTCACTTTAACGGAGGCGGTGATATCCGGGGCGAATTTAACGAGGATCTCGAATGATCCGATGGTTTTTATGGGCTGGTCAAGGACTATCTTCTTCTTGTCCACTTCTATCCCGAGTGATTCGTAGATCTTCTGCGCGATGTCCTGATGGGTGACGGACCCGAAAAGCTTCCCGTTCTCTCCGACATCCACCTGGATGCTTATCTCCACACCGTCTATCTTTGAAGCGATCTCCTTCAATGCACCCTTATTTTTCTCAAGTTCTTCCGTTTTTGCTTTCAACCTTGCATCAAGCATTTTGAGTGAGCCTTTATCGGCGATCACGGCAGTGCCTTTCGGTATCAGGAAGTTCCTCGCGTACCCGTCGGAAATGTCCTTGACCGTGTCTGCCGGCCCTATGTCTTTCACGTCTTTTAAAAGTATGACCTTCATCGAAGTTAGTCCACAGTGTAAGGAAGGAACCCGATCTGCCTTGCCCTTTTTATCTCTTTCGCTATCGCCCTCTGGTGACTCGCGCAGCATCCCGAAGACCTCATTGTAAGGATCTTGCCCCTGTCGCTGACGAACCTTTTCATCAGGTCTATCATTTTGTAATCCGGCATGAACTTGTCCGCGCAGAAAACGCAGACCTTCTTCCTTCTTTTTCTCAGCGGCCTTTCTTCTTTATTGTCCCTTTTATTATCTCTTTTATTGTCCCTGTCTTTTTTCCTCAAGAATTAACCCCCCCTAAGATAAAATCCAAAAATCACATTAAAAAGGTATTTCTTCGCCAGTTCCTGATGCGGGAGTTTCGCCGGGCTCTTCACTCTGGGTTTTTTCCGGATGAGAAGTGGCGCCTTCTTTCTTCCCCAGCATCTGCATCCCGTCCGCAACTACCTCCGAGAAAAACCTCTTCTCCCCGTCCTTATCGTATGCCCTTATCTGAAGCCTTCCTTCTATCGAGACCGGCCTGCCTTTTTTAAGGTATTCCCCGCAGATCTCGGCAAGGCGCCTCCACGCAACGATATTTATGAAATCAACTTCGTTCTTTTCGGATTTTGCGGTCGGCCTGTTGACGGCAATAGTGAACCTTGCGACAGGTATCCCGCTGGGCGTATACCTTAGTTCGGGGTCCTTTGTTAAATTGCCGATCAAAAATACTTTATTGTACATTAGAATGGCAGGTCGCTTTCTTCTTCCGGAAGTTCTTCAACTCCCGGGACTTCATCCGGCGTCTCGGGAACGGCTGGGCCCGCAGCCTGTTCCTTAACAGCACCGCCCAGCAATTTTATGCTCCTGGCGACGACCTCGGTCGCCCATTTCCTGACCCCGCTTTCGTTCTCAAATGTCCTGACCTGAATGCGCCCTTCCACCAGGACCGGCTTCCCCTTTTTAAGGTACTGACCGCAGATCTCCGCAAGCCGCCTCCATGCAACGACATCGATATAATCCATCTGTTTCGGTGAATTCTCCTGAACGAACCTGTCCACCGCAAGCTGGAACTTGGCTATTTGCACGCCTTCCACGGTAAAACGGACCTCCGGATCGCTTGTAAGATTCCCGATAAGTATTATCCTGTTCAAGTTGGCCATTTATGCGGGTATTTCTCCTTGATCTGACGATCGTTCGCTATGGCTTGCCGGAGCAGAGGGTATTATCATTGAGGGCTCTATTTCGACTTTTTCCTCTTTGGGTTCGGCCTGCGCCGGCTTCGAACATATCACGGAATATCTGATTATCTCTTCTGAAACGTTCAGAAGCGACTTGAGATCGTTCGGCGTCCTGCCATCTCCGTTGAAATTAATGAGCACATAATAGCCTTCTGTCACTTTCTTGGCTTTACTGATGGTCGATGCAAGTTTTCTTGTGCCCCATTTAGCCGTGATCATGTCGGCGCCGCCGGAATCCTTTATTTTTTTCTCGAGCTTGGCTATTGACGCGTCGATCCTGTCCTCCGTGACCGCCGGATTGAAAACGATTATCGCCTCATATGGTTTCAAATCTTAGCCCTCCTTAAAAATCAGTACAGCGGAAAAGTATATCATATGCCCCCGCCTTTGGCAATAGAAAGCAGTTTGACTCTCCAGAAAAACTATGATATTATAACGAAAATGGAGGAGGTATTTTGTACCTAAAAAACCTCTCGCTCAGGGGATTTAAAACTTTTGCTGATAAGACGATTATCGAGTTTAATCCTCCTGGCAGCATAACGGCAATAGTTGGGCCCAATGGCTGCGGAAAAAGTAATTTAGTTGACGCAATCAGATGGGTCCTGGGAGAGCAGAACCCGAAAGAACTTAGAAGTTCTGTCTTAGAGGAGGTCATTTTCGCGGGATCCTCCGCACGCAAGCCACTTTCCCTCGCAGAAGTATCCATCGACATGGATAACACCGACAACAAGATAAAAACCGAGTTCGCGGAACTTTCCATAAAGCGCAGGACTTTCCGCTCCGGCGATAGCGAATTCTTCATCAACAAAGCCAACTGCCGCCTCAAGGACATTCGCGACCTTTTCCTTGACACAGGGCTTGGCGCGGGATCGTACTCGATAATAAGCCAGGGCCGCGTTGATGCGGTGCTCTCCTCAAAGCCCGAGGAAAGAAGGGAAATATTCGAGGAAGCCGCGAAAATAAACAAATATAAATTCAGGAAGACCGCCGCGGAGAGGAAGCTTATCTCCACGGAACAGAACATGCTCAGGATCGCGGACTTGAAAAGCGAGATAGCCAACCAACTTTCGGTCCTTGAAGAGCAGTCAAAGAAAGCCGCGCAGTTCAAGGAGCTCAAGGAAAAGCTGAAAGTCCTGGAGGTCGGCCTTTCAAAAAGACAGCTTTCCAGTATAAACGAAAAGAAAAAGGTGCTCGACGAAAGGATCTCCGCCCTCAGGTCGCAGATGGAGCTTGGCCTTAACCTTACGCAGCAATATGAGTCGGAGAGGGCTTCAAAAAGAGAAGCATTAAGGGCTCTGGACGGCGAGATAGAAGGGTTGAGGCTTTTAATAAGCCAGTCGAAACTTACATATGAAGAGAACAAGAGCTCAATCCTCCTTGAAAATGAAAAGAAAAGGAACCTGGAAGAAAGGATAAATGAGGCTAAGGCCCATTTTATAGAGCTCACATCTAAACGCGCTTCCCTGAAGAACGGGGAAAAAGATATCGAAAAAGAACTCGCATCATCCATGGAAGCCCTCAAACGGGCGGCCGATGAACTTTCGAGGTCGGAAGAAAGCGCCAACCGCTCGAGGATGGAGCAGGAGAAGCTTGACGGCGAGGTCCTTGAGTTGAAATCGGCGATCCTTGAAAAAGAGGGCGCCTTATCTCAGGAGCGCAACTCCCTCATAGAGCTTGAAAGCAACTTGAGGCTCGCCAAAGAAGAGCTGCGGCACGATGAGGAGCTTATCGATAAGCTTTCAAAAGAAAAGCAGGTATTATCCGAAAAACTTGGCCAGCTCAGGTCGCTTTCTGATTCCCTTGACAGCAAGTTAAAGAATAAAGAAGTTGATGCTGAAGCTTCCAGTGAAACGCTGAAGGCTTCCTTTACCGGAATTCACGGTCTCGCCGCAAAAATGGCCGGCAACAGCAATATCTATGAGATCGGCATGGAACTGGTATACGGGAATGATGTTAAAATAAAGAATGTCACGCTGAACGATGAACTTATCCTTTCTGACGGAACGATCTCCGGAGGAAGCCTGAAGGACAAAGTGGGCCAGGCCATAGCAAAACAAAGGGAGATCGAGACCCTCATTGAACAGGCGAAGGTCAAACATGAAGCGCAGGCCGGGGACCTTGAGCTGAAGAATATCTCAGAAGAAATGGAGCTCGCGCAGAGGAGCGTGTCCGCAAGGAAGAGCGAGCTTGAAGATATTTCCGCAAAAAGATCCTCCCTTTCTGGAAGTATAAAGTCCCTTGATGACGAGAACAAATCCCTGAATGAGAAGCTTGTCAGCGCGAGCGGGAAGCTCGGCAATATTGTCAGGGAAAAAGAAAAAATGCTTTCAGGCTATGCGGAAAGCAAAGGCATCCACGCGGGGATAGCTTCGAAGACGGAAAGCCTCTCCGGCGACAAGGACAAGATAACGTCGGAGATACTTTCAATAGATGAATACATCAACTCCAGGAACAAGGAAGAAATGGAGCAAAGGCTGGCCCAGACAACTGCAAGGATAAATGAGCTTGAGGGATCCCTGCCGAAGATAACGGAAGAAGAAAAGGGGCTGGCGAAAAAGCACGAATTGAAACTGAAAGATAAGTCAAAACTGGAGCTCGACATTGAGGCGGTGGAGAAAAGGCTTTCGGGAGGCACGAGCGATGACAGGATGATGAGGGACGCGCTTTCAAAAGAAGAAGTGGCGATGGCGAAGCTTGAAGGCGAACTGGCGGCGATAAGCGAAAAAATGCTGAACGACTACGCAATGACAGTGGAGGATATCTTATTAAGTGATCTTTCCCTCCCGCCCGCCATGAAGGCAAAAGAAGAAGCGGAATCGTTCAGGAAGTCCATAGCAGAGCTCGGATTGGTGAACCTCCTTGCCACTGAGGAATTTGAGAAAGCCCGCGAAAGATTCAACTTCATTGACACACAGTACAATGACCTGACCATGGCAAGGGAGAACCTCTCGAACCTCATTAAAGAGCTGGACGAAAAAGCGAGGGCGGATTTCATCGAGACCATGAAGATAATTAACCAGAACTTCTCCGAGATATTCGCAACCCTGTTCGAGGGCGGTGAAGCAAAGCTTGTGACCCCTGAAGGAGAGGACATTCTCGAGGGCGGGATCGAAATAATCGCCCGTCCCGGCGGAAAGAAGTGGCTTAATCTCTCGGCCATGTCCGGCGGAGAAAGGGCGCTCACCGCAATAGCGCTTCTCTTTGCACTGCTTAAGACCCACCCGAGCCCGACATG
>Ga0315295_10004094_pt1 | contig 12408 bp, 10 predicted proteins | sample YL17G14_0_MG_FD_204453 | JGI IMG/M metagenome (GOLD analysis project Ga0315295, IMG submission 204453) | Sediment microbial communities from Yellowstone Lake, YNP, Wyoming, USA - YL17G14_0 | ecosystem: Environmental > Aquatic > Freshwater > Lake > Sediment | place: USA: Wyoming | collected... | reverse complement strand
GTCCTCCTTCGACTGGGCTCAGGACGGCGTCTGTGGCAAAGGAAATATGAAGCAAGACAATCAAATCACCATTTATGAAACCGAAGACGGGAAGGCCCGGATAGCGGTTCGGTTTGAAAACGAGAACGTCTGGCTGACCCAAAAACAGATGGCGGAGCTTTTTGACTGTTCGGCAGACAATGTTTCTCTGCATCTTAAAAATATTTACACGGAAAGAGAGGTTGAGCCGAAGTCAACTACCGAGGAAATCTCGGTAGTTCAAAAAGAGGGGCAAAGAGAGGTCAAAAGAAACGTAACTTTTTACAGCTTAGAAGCCATAATCGCCATTGGATACAGAGTAAATTCGGCAAGAGGCACTCAGTTTAGAATCTGGGCTACGGACAAGTTAAAAAGCTATATTCTAAAAGGTTTTGCCCTTGATAAAGACAGGTTCATCAAAGGTACGAAATTCAGCGCCAGATATTTTGACGAGCTGCTCGATGAAATCCGCGAGATTCGGGCAAGCGAGCGATTGTCTTACCAGAAGATAACCGATATTTATGCGACTTCGATTGATTATTCGCCCAATACCGCCGAGGCGGAAAAGTTTTTTGCAACCGTTCAAAATAAGCTTCACTTCGCCATAACAGGCAGGACAGCGGCAGAGATTATCGCCGAACGCGCCGACAGCAAAAAAACCTTTATGGGGCTTACCGCGTGGCAAAAATCTCCAAAAGGCAAGATATTACCCAGCGATATCAAGATAGCGAAAAATTATCTTCAGAAGCAGGAAATTCAAAAACTCAACCATATTGTTACTATGTATCTTGATTATGCGGAGTTTCAGGCGAGCCGCGGCCGTCTGATGAAAATGAAAGATTGGACCCAAAAGATTGATGCCTTTCTCAAATTCAATGAGCAGGATATATTGCAGGATAAAGGCAAAATCTCACACGAGGTGGCCATTGCTCTGGCGGAAAAAGAATATGATGCTTTCCGCATAGAGCAGGACAAGAACTATATCTCCGACTTTGACAAGATTGTGGAAAAAACCAAACAACTGGAAAAGAAAGTTTCGCCCAAAAATAAAACCAAAAAGAATAAGCAATGAAATTACAGTTTGACGCCAATCAGGATTTTCAGTTAGACGCGATAAACGCGGCGGTGGATTTGTTCAAAGGTCAGCCGGTGGAGTCGAACGTCGAGCATGGTTTGAAGCAGCTTCTCTTACTCGTGCCGGAATTTGGGGGCCAGCTTACATAATTCGGTGTGGGGCGTAGCCGCTGCTTGAAGCGGGCCTCGTGAAGCGCGGAGTGTCTCAAAGGGCGCATCTTACCGGGCGGAGGTGGAAAATCCGAAATGCACTCAAAGGGTCGCTTGAATTGTTAGGGAAAATGGCTATAAACAGCCGATACTTTGTCAGGGCGATGCTGGTGAAACCAGACGATGCTGAGTGAGAAAGAGACAAAAACTGAGGCGGCCCGATATGAGTGATGACAGAAGAATAGCCTACTTTTCCATGGAAGTCGGCCTCGAAAGCGACATGCCCACCTACAGCGGCGGGCTTGGGGTCCTGGCCGGCGATACCATCCGCTCGGCGGCCGACCTTAACGTTCCAATGGTCGCCGTAACCTTGCTCCACCGGGAAGGGTATTTCTATCAAAAGCTGGATGCGAGCGGCGTTCAGACGGAGGAGCCGGTGCTGTGGGGCGTCGAAGATTTCCTTGCGCTGCAGGAACCGACCGTAACTGTGAACCTCGAAGGCAGAGACGTGAAGCTCAGGGCCTGGAAATTCGAGGTGCGCGGCTTTGGAAAGAACGGCGTGCCGGTTTATTTCCTGGATACGAACCTTCCGGGCAACAGCGACTGGGAGCGGACACTGACGGACCACCTCTACGGCGGCGATACGTACTACCGGCTCTGCCAGGAGATCATCCTGGGCATCGGCGGTGTGCGAATCCTTCGGGCGCTTGGCCATGACAAAATCGAAAGATTTCACATGAATGAAGGCCATGCGGCCTTGCTGACGCTGGAACTCCTGCAGGAGCGGTGTCAGAGTGAGGCAAGGGACTCCATCTCGGAGCAGGACATTGACGAGGTGCGCAAAAAGTGCGTCTTCACCACGCACACGCCGGTACCGGCCGGACATGACACATTTCCGATGGAGGAGATTCGTAAATCGTTAGGAGACCACATCGGACTGCAAGCTAAAGACCTGATATTCCACGAGGAGGGTCTTAACATGACGCATCTGGCCCTGACGCTCAGCCATTATATTAACGGCGTGGCCAAAAAGCACGGAGAGGTTTCCAGTCACATGTACGCCCCCTATCGAATCGATTCGATAACCAACGGGGTACACGCGGCCACGTGGACGTCGAAACCGTTCCAGCGATTATTCGACAAGTTCATTCCCGGCTGGCGGCAGGATAACTTCAGTCTGCGCTACGCTTTGAGCATTCCGGCGGAAAAAATATGGGAGGCCCACCTGGAAGCGAAGCGAAAAATAATTCATTGTATCAACCGGCAAACCAACCAGGGGATGGATGTTGAGACTTTGACATTAGGTTTTGCCCGGCGGGCGGCGAGTTACAAGAGAGCGGACTTGCTTTTGAGCGATGTGGACCGGCTAAAAGAGATTCATTCTAAAACAGGGGCCTTTCAGATCATCTACGCCGGCAAGGCTCATCCCAAAGACGGGGGCGGCAAGGAGCTTATTCGGCGGATATTCCAGGCGATAGAAGCTCTAAAGGGGGACGTCAAAATTGCTTATCTTGAAAACTACGATATCGAATTGGGGAAGCTCATCACGTCCGGCGTCGATATCTGGGTCAACACGCCGCTGCCTCCGATGGAGGCGTCGGGCACAAGCGGCATGAAGGCCGCCTTGAATGGTGTTCCCTCATTCAGTGTTTTGGACGGCTGGTGGATCGAGGGTTGTATCGAGGGCAAGACGGGCTGGTCCATCGGGCAGGACGCCCGCGACACGGAAGCCCAGCGGGACAACGAGCAGGACGCAGCGGCCCTCTATGACAAGCTGGAAAATACGATCATTCCGCTGTTCTACAATCAGCCGGAGCAGTTCCGTGACATGATGACTCACTGTATCGCTCTGAATGGCTCGTTTTTTAACACTCAGAGGATGGTCCAGCAATATGTCCTCAAAGCCTATTTTTCCTGATGCAAGTCAGGCGGAAAGGCACGTCCCATAGAACCGGCGGGACTTATCTGTTCTTCTTTTCCCGTTTTGCCTGCCTTTTTTCTTCGGCGGTTCTTTGGGGCTGTTTCTTTGTCTCTTTTCGTGTATCTCGTGATTTTGACATACGGCTTATCTCCAAAAATATTCCATAAACAACGGCACACGATACTAAGAGCAATTAGTTAACCACATTTCACCGAGAATGCAAGAGCCATCCTGCATAAAAACTGCACCTTCGCACCCGATCGTTGAGAACACATGTGCTTGAGATTTCGCATGTCCGGTTGGCGCGCCTATTCCCACTGCGGGCCCGGCGGCTGGTTCAGCGTTTGAGTCCAGCGCTGCCCGGCCTTCTCGAATTCGACCCGGTCATCGTGTATCTTGATGACGGTGACGCCGTCGAGCGTGTCACCTTCGCGGACGATTTGTATGCCGATGACGGCGGTGGCGCTGTCGCCGCTGTGAACGATGCCGGTGACCAGGCCCTTCATCGGGACTTTGGCCCTGGGGGCCGCAGCACGCAGGCCCTTATCCGGATTGGCTTCGATGTAATCGCTGATGAATTCCTCCACGGCGTCCCGGACGCGGCCGCCGAGGCCCTTGAATTCGTCCAGCGAAATGTAGCCGACCGTAGCCGTTTGCCATGTCGTGGCAAAGGAGCGTCTCGGTTCCGGCCCGAGCAAAACGACCGTCTGTACGAATTGCACGTGAATCGAATAGGAAGCGAAGCCTGCGACCTCCTCGGCGACGGCGTTGATGCTTACGTCGAGTATCGCCGATGACGACCTGGGCTGACGCTGCTGCAAATACGCCCTCACATCCTGCAGGAAGCTCTCGTCGGATTCGGCGTTTGCTATCTGCATCAGGGCTTCGTTAGGCTCATGGGCCTGTTCAACGTCCTCCGCGGGCGGACCTTTAACTTGTGGCTGTTTAATCACAGCAATCCGGCGTCCGCGAAGCTGCTGCTCGATACCTGTTTGCAGGTCCTGCTTTCGCAAGCCATATTCTTCCACCACTGCCGGCAGGTCTTCCACAACGACCTCGACGCCTTCAATCCCTGTTAGGACGTCTTTGGTGTTAAAGCCGGCCGGCGGCTTGTGCAGCACAGATTCTCGTTCCTGAGTCGCAAAGAGCACGCCTTCGAGAAAAGCCTGGCGGTGCTGGCGGATTGCGCCCGCCGCAGGTTCCTGCGGCGGTGGCGGCGTGTGTTGCATAGCCAGCCCCCCTGCCGTAATGAGCAAGACAACGCTCAAGACGTGACCGCTTCTTCGTTTCATAAAGTCTTACCTTCCTTCCAAAGCATAGACCCGCATGGACAGTCCAGCAAACCTGCCGACTTCAAAATGTCATTGCGAGGCCCGAAGGGCCGTGGCAATCTTCCTTTGTGACAGGCAAAGGGACCTTCGTTATATTTGAGATTGCTTCGCTGCGCTCGCAATGACAACCTCAGGCTCATGTTCTCCTCCATGCACATCAACGATGGCCGAGCCTCTTAGGGGCAAGCTGCTCGCAGATTTTTTTATAGACCTGCTCGACGGTGATGGCCCTGATATCGTGCTCGGGATCAGTGCTGCGAATTTTTGAACCCCGGCTGTAAGGCTCGTTGGCGACCATGCACTCGGTCCGGCCATACGGGGCGATCCGGGCCGGGTTCGACCAACTGAACATCAGGGCCAAAGGCGTCCCCAACGCCGCGGCAATATGGCCCGGGCCCGTATCGTTACTGACCACTAAGCGTGCCGCTCGCAGCAGAGCGACAAGCTCCCTGAGCGACGTCTGCCCTGCCAGGTTCGCCACGGGGACATGGGCCTTCTGTTTCAATGTTTCGACCAGGGCCGCCTCGGACGCCGTGCCGGCGGCGACGATAGGCAGGCCGAACTGCGACGAAACCTTCTCGGCTAAAATCGCAAACCGCTCGACGGGCCAGCACTTGTCCGCCTGTGCCGAGCCGGGCACGATGACGGCGTAGCTGCCCCCTGCCACCCCGTGACTTGCCAACAAATTCGCCACCGAGTCGGCGGCGACGCGGTCCTGCGGGAAGACGAATTCCACGCTGGTCTGCGAAGCGCCGGCGGCGCGAATCATCCTCATGTAGTAATCGACCAGATGAGGATTCTGGGGGTCGGGGGGGACCTTGTCGGTATAGAAGAAGCTGGCGAATTCCCTGGCGTTGGCCATGCCGATGCGTTTTTTGCAGCCGGACAGCCACGCCAGAATCGCCGTCCTGAAAAGGCCCTGGAAGTCGAACGCGACGTCGAACCGGCCACGGCGGAGCCGCCCTATGAGCGAGACGAGCGCACCAAATGCACGAGGATGAAACCATGCCTTGCCGAGGAACTTGCGGTCGAAGGGAATCACTTCGGTCAGGTGCGGGTGATTCTCCAAGAGCGGCGCGAACTCCGGCCGGACGAGCCAGCTAATCTTCGCATTCGGAAAGCTCTTGCGCAGCGCCGTCAGCGCCGGCAGCGCCAGAACAATGTCGCCCAGCGAGCTGGGTTTGGCAATCAGAATGTTTTTATAAGCTTCCGACATTGTTCGTACTGCGTATATTATTTTTCGTCGTCTGGTTATTGTATGCGTTTTGACGGCGGCAGGCAATCAGCCGAGAGAAAATCCAGAATTGGGATGCAAATGAGCCGCTTCCATATTAGAATGTGAAGCACAGTTGAGTCCTATGGCGAAAAAAGGCAAATACGTCTATGAATGGCCCCGGGCGATGGTCACGGTCGATGCGGTGGTCTTTCGCCGCACCGCCGGCAGGATCGAGGTGCTGCTGATCAATCGCAAGCACGAGCCGTACAAGGGCAAGTGGGCCGTGCCGGGCGGATTTATCGAGATGGACGAGGAACTGGAAGACGCCGTAGCGCGGGAGTTGCAAGAGGAGACCGGCCTTACGGGCGTGAGGCTCGAACAGATGCGAACCTTCGGCAAGTGCGGCAGAGACCCTCGCGGCAGGCTGATTTCAATCGCGTTCACCGGCATCATGAACGAGGGCCAGGACGAAATCAGAGCCGGCGACGACGCCGCAAAGGCCCAGTGGTTCGATATAGAAAGCCTGCCCGAAGACATGGCCTTCGACCACGACGAAATGATAAAATACGGCATCGAAAGTCTGAAATCTTAGCTTGTGGAAGACTGGAGTTCGTTTAAGAATGTAATGGAATCAAATAATCCAACTCTGAATAATCAATTAGAAAAATCGTTCGTATTTGTACTCAATCCGATCGACGTGAACGGGGAACTTCCTATAGAGGTTGCACCGGGACATTTCTTTCAAAAGGCTAATACAGAGCATATCAAAAAGATCAAAGAGTTGATGAATCTATGCAGGACTTCTCTCCAAGTGAGTTTCTTGCCACCATTGTATGAAGCAGATTATACCAAAGTACCCGATACGAAGCAGGATTCCGGATGGAAATGCGAGCCGTTGTCTCCAGATAGGTGGCGCTACTGGGTAATTGTATTCGACGGCACAAACGCAGAACTTGAATACATAGGATATGCTGCATCTTTGCTCTGCAATGATTTGGAACTTGGATTTACCGTTTTGGGGCAAACATTTGGTGAAGCAATTCTTTGGCACGGACAGTCTTTGTTCAGCTTTTTTGAGAATCAGGCGATGGGACAGCCTGCTGTTTCGATAACTGTAGATGAGTTAAGAGAAATACCGGAGAACTATAATCTGATAAAGAACATAAGCCCAGACCATGAGCATGTTACGAGAGCCTTTAGAAAATTCCGCGACATTAGGTCACTGCCCCGTTCGTCGGAGTTGGTAACAATTGCACTATTCTCGATAATCGAATCTTTAATAACCCACTCTCCAAAGCACAACGAATCGGCTGACTCGCTTGGCCACCAGATCAAGACAAAACTACCTCTGTTAAGGAAACGGTTTCAGCGAGAGTTAGACTACAACCAGTATTTTAGGCCTGCGTCTGAAGAAACCTTGTGGTCGAAGCTCTACAACTATCGCAGTTGCGTAGTCCATGGAGAAGAACCGAGTTTTGCGAACGATCTACAGACTCTCAATGACAGAAATAAAGTTCTTGAGTTTCTCAAGGAGATAGTAAAACTTCTACTACTTCTCTCGCTCAGAGAACCCGTTTTACTCACCGATTTAAAGAAATGTTAAAACAACATTGTAGATTTTGAGCATTAGTTATGAGTGAAAATGTTGATATCTCGGTGGATTTTGCGGGATTGAAGCTGAGCAATCCGGTCTTTACAGTTTCGGGGACGTGCGGGTACGCCGACGAGCTGAGCGATTTCATGGACGTCAACTGTCTCGGCGGGTTTATCACCAAGAGCGTCACGCCGGCGCCGCGGAAAGGCAACGCAACGCCGCGAATCGTCGAGACCGATTCGGGGATGCTCAACGCGATCGGCCTAGCCAACATGGGCCTGGAGAAATTCATCGAAGAGAAATTGCCCATGCTGGAAAAGTTCGCGCCGGCGGTCTTCGTCAACGTCGCGGGCCAGACCATCGAGGAATACGTGGCCGTCATCGAGCGGCTGTCGTCGGAACGTGCGATAGCCGGCTTCGAATTGAATATCAGTTGCCCGAATGTAGCCAAAGGCGGCATCAGCTTCGGCCGGGACCCCGAGCAGGTGATGGAGATTACCAGTGCGGCCAAAAAAGCCGCCGCCGGCAAAATCCTGATGGTCAAGCTCTCACCCTCTGTGACGGATATTAGCGCCATCGCGACAGCGGCGGTCGAAGCCGGCGCCGATGCGCTGAGCCTGGTCAACACGTTCACGGCGATGGTTATCGACATCGAAACACGTCGGCCCGTTTTGGCCAACCGGACCGGCGGGCTTTCAGGTCCGGCCATCAAGCCCATCGCCGTGTATTTAGTCAACAAGGTCTATAACGAAGTCGCCAAAGAACGCGGCATTCCGATCCTGGGCCTGGGAGGAATCCGGACCGCGTCGGATGCGATTGAATTCATCCTCGCCGGGGCCTCGGCGGTCGGCGTCGGGACGGCGAATTTCGTCGAGCCGGACTGTGCGGCCAAAATCATCGAGGGCATAAAACAATACTGCTTTCGCCATAACGTCGCAAACATCAAAGAGCTGACCGGATCGCTTTTATAGCGAGGAGCAATCATGACAGTGAAAATGCGTCGCTTCGAGAAAATCCGCGCGGAGTTGATTTGTGCCGTGCTATTTGCATTGCTGTTTGTTATGCCGAGCTTCGGCGCATCACAGACGCTTTCGCTGGACGAGCGCCCGGCCGAGCCTGAAGAATGGGGCTACCGACCCACCGACGGTGACGTCTCGCAGGTCACGCCGCCGAGCTTTAGCTGGCGGCCTCAGAAGGGCTTGACGTGGGAGATTGAATGTGCGCGCGACGCCCAGTTCGGCAGAATCGAGTACCGCGTGGACGGCGTGGAATTCAACGTGCATTGCCCGCCGGGGACGTTTGAGCCGGGGACGTACACGTGGCGTTATCGCGGCAAAGACAAAAGCGGCGCCTACACCAACTGGAGCCGGTCGCGGACGTTTACGATTGCCAAAGACGCCGTGCCGATGCCGATGCCGGCCCGCGAGGAGCTGATCGGCCGCATACCGAAAACACATCCGCGACTGTTCATGCGGCCGGAGAACCTTGTCCGGCTGCGCGAATTAGCTCAGGGTAAAATGAAGCGCCAGTACGACGAACTGGTCAAGGAATGCGAGGGGCTCTTAGCCAAACCGCCCGCCACCAAAGAGCCGCCGACGTATCCGGAAGGCATGGATCGCGGCAGCGACGCCTGGCGCGAAATGTGGTGGGGCAACCGGACCTATACCATCCGGGCGCTGAATGGGGCCGCGACGCTGGCGTTCACGCGCCTCTTAGGCGGGCAGGAAAACTATGGCCGCGAAGCCAAGCGCATCCTGCTGGAATGCGCCAAGTGGGATCCCAAGGGCAGCACGGGCTACCGCTACAACGATGAGGCTGGCATGCCCTTCGCGTACTACTTCTCCCGCACGTACTCGTTCGTCAACGACCTGCTGAGCGAGCAGGAAAAACAAGTTTGCCGGGATGTTATGAAGGTCCGCGGGCGGGAAATGTATGAGCACCTCTGCCCTCGCCACCTGTGGCAGCCGTACGCCAGTCACTCGAACCGCGCCTGGCACAAGCTGGGCGAGGCCGGCATCGCCTTCCTGGGCGAGATCGACGAGGCCGAGGATTGGGTATGGTTTGCGGCGAATGTGTTTTTCAACGTATATCCCGTCTGGAGCGATGACGACGGCGGCTGGCATGAAGGCGTCAGCTACTGGTCCAGTTACATCGGCCGCTTCACCTGGTGGGCGGATGTGATGCGCGAGGCGATGGGCATCAACGCTTACGATAAGCCGTATTTTTCCAAGCTCGGCTACTACGCGATGTACCTGATGCCGCCCGGCAAGATGGACGGCGGATTCGGCGACGGGGCCAACCGGTACAAAGCGTCGAGTCTCGTGCCGCTAATGAGCCAGCTCGCCGCCCAGGCCGGCAACGGGCATTGGCAGTGGTACGCCGAGCAGATGGGTGGCCCCCAGCCGGAGAAGGGCTACATCGGCTTCATCCGCGGCGCGCTGGCGAAGGTCGAGGCTAAAGCGCCTGATGACCTGCCCGCGTCCAAGCTCTTCAGGGGCATCGGACAGGCATATCTCAATACGACGCTCTCCAGCGCCGAGCAGGATGTGCAGGTCATCTTCAAGTCGAGCCAGATGGGAACGCAGTCGCACGGCAGCGAGGCTAATAACTCGTTCGCGCTGTGGGCGTACGGCCAGCGTCTGCTCATCCGGACGGGTCATTATTACGACTATGGCGGCCCGCATCATCGCGACTGGATGTGGAGCACGCGCTCGGTCAATAATATCACCGTCAACGGCAAAGGCCAGGCGAAGCGCAGCGCCAAGTCCCAGGGCGACATCGTTGCCTTCAAGACCACCCCTGCGATGGATGTCGTCGTGGGCGAGGCCGGCTCCGCTTACGAGACACCGCTGGAGCGTTTCACCCGTGCCATCATTTTCGTCAAGCCGGAATTGATTGTCGTCTATGACAGGCTTGAGGCCAGGGAGCCTTCGACGTATGAATACTGGCTCCACGCGGTCAACAAGTTCGATGTGAAGGGCCGAGAAGAAATCCAGGTCCGAAACGGCGATGTTGTCTGTGACATAGCTTTTCTAACGCAGGGGGCTCTATCTTTCACACAGACCGACCAGTACGATCCGAACCCAGGCCCGCAGATCACGCTGCGCGAGTGGCACCTGACCGCTAAGACGTCCGAAAAAAAGCAAAAGACCGAATTCGTCACCGTTTACTGGCCGCACCGGGCCGCAGACGAGATCAAAAAACGGGCCATCCTACGAAGCATTGACGGCGGATACGCCCTGAACGTCGAATTGGCCGGCAAAAAGCTCACCGCCCTGCTGCCCACCGACGACGAGGCCGTACTGCGCGAACCAGACGGCCTGACAACCAAAGGCGCGATAATGCTCAAGCTGGAGCGCCCAGGACAGGCAACCGAGATTATCGAAGTGCAGGAACAACGATAAACGTCGAGAATCAAGCTGTGAGCTTTTCCTTAAGCCACAGATTAATTAGAGTCTCTATAGATGCACCTTGTTTCTTGGCTTGTTTTTCTAATTTACGCAGTAAATCATTTGCGATAGCAACAAAAGTAATCTGTTCTTCCGGCCTATACTCGAATTGCACTACATGGGAAGGGTAATCAGCCACGCTATGGGTATCCCAAAATTCGGAGGCTTCTTCAATAGTCGTATTCTTAGGAATGCGTTCTTTTTTGCTTGCCATACTGCTTACGCTCCTTTTTATCCATGTCACGTGCGCTTATAACCAGCGCGAGATTTCCAAATTTTCGGATGAAAATAACTGTCATATAACGACCCGCCTTGGTGCGCCCATACGCCGAATATACATTTTCCCCCTCAATTCTGCCTTGTTCCAGAAATCGATATTGTGCCTTGTTGGCAAATACCTGTTGAACCTCATCCTTAATAACATGATGCTTCTGCGCAAGTTTTTCTACGATTCTCTGTAACCATATTATACCTGTAATTCTCATTGGTAATGTTCTTTCCCATAGAAATAGACAGACTTTAATATAGTCTCCACTTATATAACATACACTGGGGAAGCAGTCAAGCGTTTGGAGCTATGAGGCAGTCGACTGATTTGGCGAAAGTCTGGGTGGAAGGAGAAGGTCATGCGCCTGGAGCGGCCAGGACGCCCAGCCGCCCCAAATCCTCGAAGTTCGTCAAGGCGATTTAAACTGATCCCTCATCAATGTAGGATCGTGACTAGGTGAAGAAAAGCCTCAGCCTTTTTGTACGTTGAACGTGGAATTCAACTACAGCAAAATCCTAAGGCTCCCTCTGACAAACGAAGAGACATGTTATATAGAGTGTTCAACTCACTACTATTTCGTCATTTACCCTGATGAGTAAACCTGACAATCGTCGGGATAAGGCTTCACACACCTTATCCCTAATATCTTTGGGAACAACCAATGATATTTCACTTTGACTACATAGAATATCGAAATCCTCTCCAGAGTAAACGGGCCTATGTTCAGAATACCTATCCCATTCCTGAAAGGTATCACATAAAAAAAGAAGAAATGCTAGAGGAGATAGTTCAAAATTAATCTTATTAGAAAAACCAGGATAGTTCAAATCTATATTGTGTATGAACAGAGCTGCAGAGGAAGACACTATGTCTAAATCAAAATTCCTCTGATTGAAGTTCAAATTATATTCAATTATGTCCTCATTTTTCCTTTGAGGATTTATTTTATAATACATTGCTTCGATTATTTTCAATTGTGCCAGAGCGCTAATTACACCATGGTCCGTTTTATTCTTCTTTTTCAACCAATTGCAGTAATCTTCTACGTCTATCCCCAAAGCCCATTCCGTAAGCCTATTTTGAATGATTTCTTTTCCATTCCAATTTCCACATAACTTTTCGAGATTTTCGGGATAGGTTTCTGGGTTTAATTTTGGTGAGGGAGATTTAAGTTCGTCGAGTATATCATTCATTTTATCAACAAAGGGCTTTTTTAAATTATATGCAATTTCTATTGGATAACCTAAGTCATGTGTTGGTCCGATAACGTCAAGTATTATGTGTAAGTTTAATTTTATGCCATCGGAGCAGTTGGCCAAAGACCGCCCGTTCGATGGCGGGTTCATCGTGGAAGCACCCCATCGGATTGAGCCGAGACCTCAATGTT
>Ga0315295_10004092_pt1 | contig 12409 bp, 8 predicted proteins | sample YL17G14_0_MG_FD_204453 | JGI IMG/M metagenome (GOLD analysis project Ga0315295, IMG submission 204453) | Sediment microbial communities from Yellowstone Lake, YNP, Wyoming, USA - YL17G14_0 | ecosystem: Environmental > Aquatic > Freshwater > Lake > Sediment | place: USA: Wyoming | collected... | reverse complement strand
GACGGTACCTGCCATCGTTACCGGAGTTATCCGGTGTTTTGCCAATTCTTGTTTGGTTCTTCGTGATGTGGTTATGAGCAGGACCTGCTCCAACAGTAACCATTTTGGATCTTTACGATCTACTATGGTGGGGGATACATTTTCACCAAAATAGTATTCCCCTTCGCGTACGATCAATTTTACGGTCGATTATCAGTCGTTTCTTAATTTTATGCAATATATGCAATATTCTAATGTACTTTTACTATCAAAAGACAATTTATTGAGGAATACGCTACAAGCGCGCATTTCTAACTCTTTTTCATGCATTATTTCGGAGGGGGCTAATCGTATTTCTCAGGACTTCCCGGTTTCATAAGGATTGGCATTCTCTTCTCACCGAGAAGCTGCTTCGGTTTCTCATCAAAGCAGACGATAGGCTTTTTTGGGTTGTATGGCTCTTCATACAGATCAAGGATGTCGTACATTCTCGTTCTGTAGTTGGCATCAATCGTCTGGATGCACCACATCCGTTTTAGCCAAGGTTTTGTTTGGGTTTTTTTAATATTAGCCGAATACTCTCTCGATTTATTGTTTTAAATCCTGGTTTTTTTCTCATTTCTTCAGTTAGCAATGTAAGTGACCATCTCTTGCGTCCATCAGGAGGTTTAGTGCATGCCTGTGCAATAATTTCTGGTTCGTGCCTTTCACTGTATTTTTTTGGCTGGCCAGTTCTCGGTTTATCTATCAGGGAGTTTTGAAGACCTTCTTTACGGTATCTTTTCTTGATATTGGAAACGGTTGCCCTGCTAATTCCCAAAATTTCTTTTATTTCCATTTCGGTTTTCTCTCTATTGACCAAGAGCAAGACACGGGCACGTGTCAGTTCTCTCGCATTTTTTCGTCCCTTCTTCACAAAAGCGCTGAGATATTCTACATCGTTCTCAGTAAGTTTAATTTGCTCCATGAAAAATAGTTAGTCCTTCTGGCATATATTATTGTCTAAAAATTAAGTTGACAAGACACTAGACTCCGACAAAGCCATAGTGTTGAGATTCAAATATATTCGATGCTTATAAGCGTGTTTCTCTAGTATATTGAGAATTATTGACAGGATACAAAAAGGTTAAAACTGTATATACCATAAATTACTTATCAAAATGAGTGAAATGGATGTGAATTGGCATAAAAAGCATTCAATCTTAATTTATCTTTGTATAATTTTTATTTTCCTTGTTATCGTTAAGATTTACCTCTCATACAGATTTCCCACGCCTTTTGTCTTCGGAGATGAATATTTATATGCACAATATACAAAGGAGATCCTACAAAATCCAATCTCCGTTTTCTCCCCCGAAAAATATCAAATATTTCCTCCTGGTTATCCAATTATCCTCATTCCTAGCTTTTTATTATATCCTTCAGTTTCCGCAGTTTATAGAGCAATTCTTGCTATTAATATTCTACTCTCAACGTCATTATTATTTATAACATTTTTTATTTTAAAGAGTTATATTAACAAACAAGATGCCTTCCTGGGCAGTATTCTCATCACACTTTTACCGTTTTTAACTATCAACAATTACATTATTTTCAGTGAGAACCTGTATATTCCGGCATTGGTCCTCGCATGTCTATTATTGATAATATCGATTGAAAAAAAGAATTCTGTCCTCCACTTTCTCACAGGATTTGTCTTTGGATTTCTCCCGATTATTCGTGCATTTGGTATTTTAGCACTTTTATCATTTTATTTAATTATTATATATTTATTATTTAATAATAAAGATCGTTATCAGGATTTCTTAAAGGAAAGATTCTTTCTTATTATCACTCCCGTTGCAACATTTTGTAGTTATATATTTATAAAAAATCTTTTCTTCTCAAATCTGTACGGATATAATTCAGCAGCATACTCCAATGTTCTGATTTGGATGACTCGGGATTTTCCCTCTTTTTTTGTATTTTTAAAATCATTAGCAGCGGAATTTGACTACCTGATTATTACCACCTATATTGGATTCTTTCTTTTAGCTGCCTTCTTGGCATTATCCTGGAAAAAGATAGATATACGGTTAAAAAGTCTTTTGCTCTTCACATTCTTCTATTCTTGCTTTTCGATTATACTTACAATCCTCCATATGCTAACCAAATTGCAAACTCCAAATACTCCAGTTTTTTCTGAATATCTGATTTTTGGACGATATTTGGACCCGGTTGTACCTTTAATTTTTATTTTAGGTCTCATTTATTTGTGCAGATATTTGCCGGAACAGATCAAAACGGTAAATCCAACAAACAATGTCCAGACTACGTTTTCCTCAAGAGTATTGTCAACTCCCAAAGAACTAATTCTGTTATTTATTGGGGTTAGTGTTTTTTTTATCTTCACATACCCAATAGAATTAAAATATAAGGTAGTGAATGTTAGTGCAATATATTATTTGGGCTATTTAACCCAATACTCACAATATTTTTTTTATGCAGTTCCAATCATTCTTTTCATCCTGTTCTCTCTCTTATTTCGGTATCCACGTCATCTGATAGTAATATTAATCCTTTTCTCAATTATAATCACGGTTCCAACATTTAACTGGATTGAAAAGACCAGTAATAATACAAATTTATTGAATGTTTATGAAAAAATATCCAGAGATAGTGAAGGAAGACATGATAATATCATCTATCTGGACTATGAGACTTTTAAAAATCCCTATACAACTGATGTTTGCATGATAAAATTCTGGGGATTGGCAGATACCTTTTATTACACAAATAAAGTTTCAGACTTAAAAATCCAACCCGATTATATAATCTCCAAAAGGATCTTACCGTTTAAAGTGATCTCGATTGACTCCAATTCAATAATTATATATAAACCCGTAATTTCTACTGGAAATTTTCCGAATCAGAATATTGAACCTAAAATCCAAAATATTTCTGACAACACATGGGTAATGGATAATATTTCAATCGCGGTCTGGAATCCGTCTCAACATCCACTGAGTTATAATTTTAAAATAAAGGTTATCAGCTATTATACAAATCGCACACTGTATGTATCGATGAATGATGCCAGGATATATCGAACGACCATCACATCTAAGACGGTGAAGGAAATCACAATCCCGGTAAATCTAACAGGGGGATTCTCTTATATTAGGCTCTCCTCTCCCAATCCATGTATAAAACCCTCTGATGTTTCACTCAGCACTGATAAAAGGTGCTTAAGCTTTAAAATCATAAATTTTACTTTAAATTCACAATAAACCAAATTTGGGCCATGAACTTTTTTCTTAGAACCAGTAATTGAGGTTTCAGAGGTAAAAATGATATTATACCATTTTTTTCCTACATACCACCAGTTTAAAATCACTAGATACCTGACGGCTCTCAATAAGCATCTTTTCAAAATAACACAATAACTTCACCATTGTTCGTTCTTCTTCTTTTGATTCATCAAAATTGTTAATAATTTCAGCTAATAGCAGATGTAAAATTGTTCCGCCCATATTTCTTTCTTCAAGAATTTCAAAAAAATTGTTTGTAATCGAAATAATATCCCCTGAACGAACCGCCTCAGAAGGATCACTATCTAAATAACCTTTTAATGTTTCATGATTGAACTCAGTTTTGTAATTTTGTCCGTTTTGACTAATTTTCTTAAATTTATTAGGTAGCATTTCTAAAATATCATTAATTATTTTCAATTGTTGATCTGACCATTGAAATCTGGTGGGTCCTACGAATTCTACCATTATGAATAAACCATCTCGTTTTAAAGAATTGGATATCTGTTGCATAATATGTTCAAGATTTTTAATATGGTGAATCGAATTATGTGCAACAACAAAATCATATTTATTATTCTTTAAAATAATATTATTGGCATCAGCTTCAAAATAATTGATTTTTAAGCCATTAGTTTCCGCTAATTTCTTGGCATTGAGAATAGATGTTGCGCTAATATCAAATGCATCAACATTTTTTGCACAACCAATTTCAATGATTGATCTCTCTAAATTTCCAGTTCCACATCCGATACTTAAGCATACTTGATTATTTAGGGAATATTTTTCTTTAATATAGTGCTGCCAATCTGTGTCTAAATTCCACATGCATGTACTGAAATAATTATGCAATTCATGATTTTCTAACCAATAAGTTGTTTTTGGGGAAATTGGATTTTTTTTGCTTTTTACGAAAAAGTTGAACATTTCCTGAAATTGATGGAACTTTTTTATCAATCCTTGTTCTCTTGTTAACATACTACTGCTCCAAGTCATAGTTTTATAAGGACAATTCGTATATCATTCTTGGTTTTTTCTGGGTCACATGTCTGGCGAATATATTCAATTGATTTTTGTTGCATTTTCTCCCATAAATTTTGATTTTGATAAAGGTGAATAATTTTATTAACAAATTCACTAGTATTCCCTGCAATCGTTACTTCATTACCATCCTTCAGATTCAATTGAAATCCAATAATCCCTGAAACAACAGATGGAATCCCATAACTCATAGCTTCAATTAATTTCAACGGAATCCCGGCAGCGTATCGATGGGGAACGACAAAGACTCGGCAATTATTATAGTATTCTTCAAGATTCGGGACAAATCCTGTTACCATTATCGACTCTGAAGCAAGTTTCTTGATATTTTCTGGCGGATTGATTCCAACGATATACAATTTGCATAGCAATTGTTTCTGAACGTTCGGCCAGATTTCTTTTACAAAATACATTATCGCATCATCATTCGGGCCATCCAATGCTAAAAAACTTCCAACGAAAAGGATATCTTTTCGTGCATTATATCCAGCAATCGACTTTTGAACCTGAACCGGGTAGCCAAATATTATAATATTATCGATGCCCCCGGTTTCCTGAATTATTTTACGCTCATTCTCAGAAACGGTGATAATCAGGTCGGCTTTTTTCATTAGTTCAAATTCTTTATCCCTTAAGTTCCTTATCTGATTATCGTCAAGTGTTACTCCCTCAACTTTAGCTTTCAATAGTTCTCTGGTTGAGAACAAAGCTTCAGCATCATATATCAGGTAGGCATTTGGAAAATATGATTTTATAATCTGAAATGATCTTTCAAAATTATGTGGTCTGCTGACAATAACCATGTCATAAAAATTTGACCTTTGTTGTGAAAACTCTTCAAAATTTAAATAATCTCCATATAATACCTCAATCCCCAAATCTTGAAATTGAGATGTGTAAGGTTGCCATGGAGTTGTGTTTGCAAGTGGGAAAAACGTGACTTTACATCCCAATTCTCCGAGGTACCTCAATAATGTGTTTGCCCTCGGATACCCGGAACCCTGATTTGATGCAGGAATTCTATCATCAATAACAAGAATTTTTTTCCCTTTCCGGATATCTCTTGCATTTAATAGTGTAGTGGGTGAATTAATCTCCTTTCTTTTAAGGTAATCTTGCCATTTCTCTATGAATTTCGACTGGTTGTTTACCATATATTTTGTTGCATGTTCTTTGGAGCTGCTCGTAAATTCGTGATGAAAGATTGTAACCTTTGGCTGATAAATAATCATATATCCCAAATTTTGTATTCCTAAACAAAGATCTGCATCTTCATAGTATGCCGGGATATATCTTTCATCAAATCCTTTCAAAATTTTAAATAAATCGGTTCTGACTAATAGACATGCTCCGGAACAAAAATCGATTTCCCTCAAATATGAGTATTCGGGTTTTAATGGATCGTCCCCGCGGCCATATCCTGATGCGGATCCATCTCTCCAAATAATACTTCCTGCTTCCTGTAATTGACCATTTGGCCAGACTAATTTACAACCTACTGCTCCATAATGAGCATTACTGTCTGCAGTCGACACCAATTGTGAAAGCCAATCCTTTGTTACTGCCGTATCATTGTTTAAAAAAAGAAGATATTTTCCTTTGGCTGGGATTGCCCCTTGATTACAGCCCTGAAGGAATCCAAGATTTTTATCATTTGCTATTTGCACAACATTGTCGACGCGTTTTAAAAGCTCTTGAGTATTATCTGTTGATTTATTGTCTACAAGAATTACTTCGAAAGGAATGTTTGTGTTCTCTATAAGACTTCTCAGGCACTGATATGTGTATGCGGCTTTATTAAATGTTAAAATTATTATTGATACGAGTGGTTTTTCATATTTAGGAAATATTAATCGTCTTTGTTCAGATAAAAACAAGTCTGATTTTTCAATCAAAGTTTTTTCTGACTCTACTTTAGATATATCTAGATTGGTGTTTAGATATTTCAGTTCTTTATTTTGAGTAGTTTCAATTAATTTTTTTAAAGATCTTTTCATATGCATATAATTTTTAAATTCCGTATACGTTTTTTTGAATCCTTCATCAACAAAAAGTCGTCCCCCTTTTAACCCGAGATCATAAATCTTCCTGCGTCGGCTGGTATGGGGCAAAAGTCTCTCAATGACTTTTGTATGAAACTTCATGGTAAATTGCCAGACCATGCTTTTTTTTATTGATGAAAGTTTTTGTTCCTGATTATAAAAGTCGGAAGATAATTCCTGTAATAGTTTATCTTTATCTGTGAGAGTCTGGTTGAGGTTAGTAATCTGAGCGGAGATTTCCAGGATCTGCTGGTCTTTATCTGTGAGAGTCTGGTTGAGGTTAGTAATCTGAGCTGAGATTTCCAGGATCTGCTGGTCTTTAACTGCGAGAGTCTGGTTGAGGTTAGTAATCTGAGCGGAGATTTCAAGGATCTGCTGGTCTTTATCTGTGAGAGTCTGGTTGAGGTTAGTAATCTGAGCGGAGATTTCCAGGATCTGCTGGTCTTTAACTGCGAGAGTCTGGTTGAGGTTAGTAACCTGAGCGGAGATTTCCAGGATCTGCTGGTCTTTAACTGCGAGAGTCTGGTTGAGGATAGTAACCTGAGCGGAGATTTCCAGGATCTGCTGGTCTTTAACTGCGAGAGTCTGGTTGAGGATAGTAACCTGAGCGGAGATTTCTTGGAGATGCTGATCCTTGGTGGATAATTCCTGTAATAATAGGAACTGTTCCGCATGTATTGATTCTTCAATGGAATTATAAAATAATTTATTAAGATCTATGTCATTAAAATTGGGTATTTTTACATTTGCAGAAGGAGATGCAATAAATACATATTGATATACGTTAGAATTTGGCAGAGATCGAATAAATTTCAACAGATCTTGAGGAACTTTTTCTTGGTTGATTTTGAGTTCAGTATTTCCGATATCAAGATTTGTAGTATGAAGATCTGATATCTGATAGCCGCATTCAGCAAAAAGCGCGAAAATGTTTTTCAATCCGAAAAAACGCAGATGGGTCTCATCTAATAATCCTATGGATGTATACCGAAAATCACCATTCAGGAGATTGAGTAAGACATCACCATGACAGAAATTGGGAAGAGAGACAACCAGATACCCATCCGGTTTCAGGAATTTTTGTAATTTTTGCAGGATTTTTACAGGATTTTTTAAGTGTTCAAGCACATCTCCACACAATATAACATCGAAAGATGCTGGTTCAAGTTTTTTATTGAGGGCTAATGCCTCCACATCGCCGAAAATCATGCGGTCACAATATTGTTGTGCAATTAAACCGGCTTCGTGGTCTATTTCAATACCGGTAACAATATTTCCGCGTTCTTTCAATATCTTGCTGATATAACCGGTTGACGTGCCAATTTCAAGGACTTTTTTATGGACTCCGGTTAAATCAATAGTAAGTATCTGACTAGAATTTTTATTATCAAGGTCAATGATTGGGGGTTCATACCGTTTTGATGATAAAGGTTCATTCAATAATACCAGACTCCCTGCTTGAGCGGAACACAAATTGTGATCATTATTTATAAGATGTTGTTAAAAAAATATCCGGTTGGGGTCATTGTTCACGTGATACTATCATTCACTTACCATCCGGTCGATTTTTTATTGTCCCGCTGTGAATATTTTTAACGAATAAGGAACTATCATGCACCAGAGCTCATATGACAAAATGGCCCATTTTGTCGAGAGATTTCTCAATTCAAAAAAAGATGAGCCTTTGATTATTCTCGATCTGGGGAGTCAGGATATCAATGGATCATATAACCCCCTTTTCCTCTCGCCAGGATGGAAATATCTGGGTATAGATATTTCTGATGGAAAAAATGTCGATATTGTCGTTTCCAATTCCTATTCATGGAAAAATATCCCTTCAGATTATGCGGATGTATTTGTTTCCGGTCAGACTTTTGAGCATATTGAATATATCTGGCTTACAATGAAAGAGATTTTTAGGGTAATGAAACCCGGTGGATTGTGTTGTATTATTGCCCCATCAAGTGGTATCGAGCATAAATATCCCGTAGACTGCTGGAGAATTTACCCTGATGGATTTAAAGCTCTTGCGAATCATGCTGGTTTTGAGATAATTGAAATATCGACCCAGTGGGAGGACCTGAAGTACCCGGATGGAAGTGATATGTGGCATGACAGTGTGTTAATTTGTAGAAAGCCCGGAAAACGACATTTTTGGGCGATACCTAATTTCTATACAAGTTTAAAACATATAATAGGTAAATCGATAGGGTATATTGAAAAGGAACCAGACGAATTAAAATAACGGGGAAAAATATGCAAAATCCGACCTTATTAGAAGACTACCTTCAATGGTATTATGATTCAAATATTTGGACAACCACCACATTCATGGGAATAAATTGCTTAAAATCTGTAAGCGATATGTGGAACTATCAAGAAATTCTCTATTGTCTTCGTCCCTCTCTAGTCGTTGAAGGTGGGACCGCAAATGGGGGTTCAAGCTTATATTTTTCTTTTATTCTCCGCTCATTTAATCCTGATTCTAAAGTAATATCAATCGATATCAATCATGAAAATGTCGCAGAAGCGGTAAAAAATGAAAAACATATCGAACTCCTGAACGGTAAATTTACAGATAAAAGAGTAATTTCAAGGATAAAGGAATTACGAATGGCGTATCAAGGGCCGATTTTTGTCATTCTCGATGACGACCATACAAAAAAGAATGTGTTGGCGGAGATGGAAATTCTCCGGGACATTCTTGTCAAAGGCGATTACCTTGTTGTTGAGGATGGAATTGTAAATGGCCATCCGGTACTTCCGGGATGGGGGGAGGGTCCACTAGAAGCGATTGAAGATTATTTCAAAAGATATCCACATGATTATTCAATTGATACTGCGAGAGAACACAAATTTGGCATCACCTTCGCTCCAAAAGGTTTCTTAATTCGCAATTAAAAAAAAGTTTTTACATTTCTCAAAATTGTGTAATTTTTCGTTTCAGATATTGAATTTTAGTGCGTTTATCTTTATTAAAATGAGTAAAAATTATCCGATTGTAATTTTTGCATTTAAGTCCATTACCCCCATCATATTTTGATCATTTTTAACGTGGAATATAAGATGGTCTTCCTTCCTATCTAGTACCTCCACTTCCAAACTTTGATGAACAATTGCAATAGCCGATGTTAGTGAATATGTCCCGGTTCCTAATGAAAGACACATCGATATAGTGACAACGGGCATATGTCCTTTTTTTATTCCAGCCAGGTCGCAATTTCTCCATCGGGTATTTGTTCCATAAATCTCGATAAATTTATTCCTGATTATGAACCCTATCGTCAGATTCTCATCAAAATCCTGATGTGCAATCATTGTATACCGAATAATAATTTCCTCTCCGGTTTTGAATGAAAATTGAGGAGACCCTTTTGAATTCAATAATTTAACATTTTCAATTATTGCTTTGTTATTTCCATATATCACAAAACCTTCGCATTTTTTCAAGAGATCTATATTTTCACGATTAGTAATAATGTCAGGATTATCCTGCGTGTGACTGTTTTCAGGATGTTGTTCAAATTGTACAATTTTTCCCCATCCCCACGCAGCCCAGCAGAAACTAAGATCCTCGCCGGACCCGGAAGTACTAAATGAAAGAGACACTGACTTTCCGGAATATTTCTCCAGCGGAACAAGGAAATTATGCCAGCCACGGTCCCCGATATTTCTCTTTGGCTGAAGCACACGGGAAAATATTGGTTCAGTCGCCCCGTCAGAAACCACTTCAATATCGAATTTCACACCCTGTGGGATCTTTTCCCAGGCAGCAGGCAGGATCCCGATCGCAAACGCAAGTGACGATCTCGGCTCAACAGGAACCGTATACGTGATCCGTGAGGGTGGGTGCGCAAAGATCACGCGCCGGGGAGTGGACCGGATCTCGACCGTTTGTGGCTGGACCGGGATCCCTTCTGCACTTTCAATGTTTGCGTGAGAAAGGTTCCGGACAAAATCATACATGGTTTTATACCCCTCTCCCGGAATCTCCCCGTGCTCGATCAGGTTACCTTCGGTGTATGCCTGTTCCCGTTCAGCTATCAAAGCATAATACTTATTGACCACAAAATTCGGATCCCCACGTTCGATGATCTGTCCTCCATCTAGCAGCAAAGCCTGGGTGCAGAGGTTCCTTACCGCTTCGGTATCGTGCCCCACGTATAAAATTGTCTTACCGTTAGCCTGCATCTCCCGGATCTTCCGGAAACACCGGTGCTGGAAGATGGCGTCCCCGACTGCGAGTGCCTCGTCCACTATGAGAATGTCCGCATCCACATGCACCGCTACGGAGAATGCAAGCCGGACAATCATTCCGGATGAATAGGTGCGGAGCGGCTGGTTGATAAAATCCCCCAGTTCTGAAAACAGGACTATTTCATCAAACCTTTTATCGATCTCCTGTTTTGAGAGTCCCATAATAGAACCGTACATGTAGACATTATCTCTGCCGGAAAATTCCGGGTGGAAGCCGGAACCCAGTTCAAGTATTGCTGATACTTTCCCCTTAATATCAAAGGACCCGGCACTGGGATAAAGGACACCTGCAAGAATGCTCAAAAGAGTACTCTTCCCTGAACCATTCTGCCCGAGAATTCCTAAGGTAGTACCTGTTGGTACATCAAATGAGATATCTTTAAGCGCCCAGAAATCCGTGTGCCGTTTTACCTTACCTATACTCATGTATTCAAGAAATCTTCCCCCAGGTGATGTGAACAATTTGAACTTTTTTCCGAGACTATGTACCATGATAGCATTCATAGGAGTTCACCAAACCCGGTTTTCGTTTTCCGGAAGAACCATATACTGATTACGAATAAAACAACCGAAAATATCAGGAAAGGTACAAGAATATTGATTTCCGGAAGCTTACCGTAGAACAATGCATCACGATATATTTCGACCATATAATAGGCCGGATTCAATTTGACTATCCATTGGAAATTCACCGGGATCAGATTCATTGTGTAAGCGATGGGTGTCACCCAGAACCATATCATAAACAAAGGACCCAGCATCGTGGGAATATCCCGAAAATAAACCGCACCGCTCGAAAGGAAAAAAGCCAGTGATAAGGTAAACACCAGCTGAAGAATGATAGCAACGGGGAGGATGAGAATAAAGATCGTGGGCAATCCTTTCAGGATTAAAAACAGAATCAAGTAAATTCCGAGACCTATAAACAGGTTCACAAATTCTGACAATGTAGTATAAATAGGAAAAATTTCACTCGGGAACGGGACTTTTTTGATATAATTTTTGTTATCGATAATAGACCGGGAGGCCCGCATAACTGAATCCTGGAATGCCAGCCAGGGAAGAAAACCAGCAGCAAAATACAATGCGAAATCCCAGATACTGGTACTACCAGGGATTCGTACCTTCAGAAAAACCCCGAAGACAACTATGTAAACAATCAGGGTGATAATGGGGTTAATCACCGACCAGTACAATCCAAGAAGCGATCCCACGTACTTGGAGGAAATATCCCTTTTAATGAAATTCCAGATGAGTCCGCGGTATTCAAAGATGGATGTCATTTCATTGTTTCCTGTATTATGTGTACACTAATATCAGATATTTCATACAATAGAATATCACTTGGTCGTAAATAGATCTACTAGTTCTTCATATTTTTATTACTTTATTTTGGTACCTTTGCATGGCTCCAAATTTGAATCCATTTTTCAATCGCACCATCAGATATGGTTTTTTTAATGCTTTGCCTCTTTTTTATCATTTTGGGGAGACCTTTCACAGAATCAACTTTTGCTTTGATTATCGCTTTTCCTTTCCTCTTTAAAAAATAATAGGGGATAACTGCAATGTTCCTCCCGATAATCCAAGGGATAAAAATAAGCAGTGTTCGTTCGGGAAAATTCTTCACCGCATACCAAAGAAGATTCCGGTTTACGTAGTACATTGATATATCCGAACCTGGTTCGGTGGTCCCTCCATGCACATGAAACACCCGAGCCGTTGGCACATACATACACTTCCACCCCGCCAGCTGTGCACGAAATGCAAGATCGACATCCTCCATAAAAAGAAAAAAGT
>Ga0315295_10004089_pt1 | contig 12412 bp, 19 predicted proteins | sample YL17G14_0_MG_FD_204453 | JGI IMG/M metagenome (GOLD analysis project Ga0315295, IMG submission 204453) | Sediment microbial communities from Yellowstone Lake, YNP, Wyoming, USA - YL17G14_0 | ecosystem: Environmental > Aquatic > Freshwater > Lake > Sediment | place: USA: Wyoming | collected... | reverse complement strand
CTTGGGAGTCCTCTTCTGCTTCTCCATCCATGCCTTCGTCGCCACAACATTACCTCCTAAAGGTTATAGAGGGCTATTCCCTGAAAGGCATGCCAAGGAGGCTTAAGAGCTCCTTAGCTTCCTCGTCGGTCCTGGCTGTTGTCACTATCACGACATCCATTCCCCGGATCTTCTCCACTTTCTCGTAGTCGATTTCCGGGAAGATAAGCTGTTCCCTCAAACCTAGTGAGTAGTTGCCCCTTCCATCAAGACCCCTGGTCGAGACCCCGCGGAAGTCCCTGACCCTCGGAAGCGCGACGTTGAGAAGTTTGTCGAGGAAGTAGAACATCTTCTCCCCTCTCAGCGTGACCTTGCACCCGATGGCCATTCCGGTGCGCACTTTGAACGCGGCTATGGACTTCTTGGCCCGGGTGATAACGGGCTTCTGCCCGGTGATCTGGGCCATATCATCAGCCGCACTGTCAAGCGCCTTAGGGTTCTGGATGGCATCTCCGACACCCATGTTAACGACGACCTTCTCAAGTCGCGGCACCTGCATCTTGTTCTCGTAATTGAACGCCTTCATGAGAGCAGGCACGACTTCCTGGGCGTATTTCTCTCTCAACTTGATCGCCACCGAACTACCCCCTTGCTACTGGCGCTGCTACTTGTCCAGGACCTCGCCGCACCGGGCGCAAGTCCGGACCTTTTTTCCATCGTCGAGTACCTTGCTGCCTGTACGTGAGGGCTCCTGGCACTTTGGGCACCAGATCATCACTACCGAAGCGGATAAAGGCGCCTCTTTGTCGATGATGCCGCCCTGCATGACCTTTTGCGTCGGGCGCTGGTGCTTCTTCACCATGTTGACGCCTTCGACTATGACCCTTTGCGTAGCAGGGATCACACGCAACACCTTACCGCGCTTGCCCTTGTTCTTGCCCGATACCACGGCGACCTGGTCGCCTTTCTTGACGTGAACCTTTGAAGCCAAGTCCCAGACCTCCTTGCGCCGCCCTAGAGGACTTCCGGCGCCAGCGAGATGATCTTCATGAATTCCCTTTCCCTGAGTTCCCGGGCGACAGGCCCGAAGATGCGGGTGCCGCGTGGCTCTTTGTCATCCCTGAGGATGACCGCCGCATTCTCGTCGAACCTGATGTAGGACCCGTCTTCTCTCCGCAGGCCCTTCTTCGTCCGCACGACCACTGCCTTGACAACCTCGCCCTTTTTCACGACGCCGCCAGGCGACGCTACCTTGACCGATGCCACTATCACATCGCCGACGTTCGCATACCTGCGCCCAGACCCGCCAAGCACGCGGATACAAAGGATTTCCTTGGCCCCAGTATTGTCTGCGACCACTAGCCTGGTTTGCTGTTGGATCACTGTGGAACACCCCCAACGAAGACGCTACTTGGCGCGCTCGACGATTTCGACAATGCGCCAGCGCTTGTCTCTGGATAATGGCCGGGTTTCCATGACTCTGACGCGGTCGCCGGCTTTGGCCTCGTTTCCTTCGTTATGCGCCTTGAAGGTCTTCGTTCGCCTAATGCGCCTCTTGTATTGTGGATGGGCCATGAGCCTTTCGGTGGCGATGACCACTGTCTTATCCATCTTGTCGGAAACAACGGTCCCGACCCTTGACTTCCTTATCCCGCGGTCCTCCAACGAATTGAGACCTCCCTTCGGCATCAGCCGCGCTGCGATGCGAGCTGCCGCTCATGCATGATCGTCTTGCACCGGGCGATGCCTTTCCTGACCTCTTGTATCCTCAGCGGGTTGTCGATTTGACCCGTGGACTGCTGGAAGTACAGGTTGAACATCTCTTCCTTGAGGCTCTGGAGCTTGGACTTGAGCTCCACATCATCCATGTCCCTAATTTCCTTTGCTCTCACCCTGATCACCACCCAGCTCCTGACCCTTGACGAACCTGACATCTATCGGCAGCTTGTTACCGGCCAGCCTCATGGCCTCTTCTGCGACATCCTCAGGGACGCCGCCCAGCTCGAACATCACTCTGCCGGGCTTCACCACCGCGACGTAGAACTCGGGTGCGCCCTTGCCGCTCCCCATACGAGTCTCGGCGGGCTTCTTGGTAACCGGCTTATCCGGGAAGATCCTTATCCAGACCTTGCCGCCGCGCTTGATGTAACGGGTCAAAGCGATGCGCGCTGCTTCGATCTGGCGGTCAGTGACCCAGCCAGGCTGCAAGGCCTGCAACCCGAACTCACCGTAGAGCACGGTATTGCCGCGAGTCGCGTTACCTTTCATCCGGCCCCGGTGCTGCTTCCGGAACTTCATCCTTTTCGGCATCAACATGGGTTTTCAGACCCCCTCAACCGGCGGCGTTTCTTTCTTGGCCTCTGGCTCTGCAGCAGGGGCCGGTGGAGCAGTATAGGCCTGGGGTGCCGCCGTCACCGGCGCCTGCCGGCGCTCAAAACGCTCCGGCCTCGGACGGATCGCGCCAGCTCTTGCCTCTGGCTTGTAGACCCAGACCTTGATCCCTATCTGGCCATAGGTCGTCTTGGCCTCAGCGAAACCGTAGTCTATGTCGGCTGTGAGCGTGTGCAGCGGGACAGTGCCTTCCGAGTCCGTCTCCCGCCTCGCCATCTCCGCGCCTCCGAGCCGGCCGGCGACCTTGACCTTGGCGCCCCGCGCGCCAAGCCTCATGGCCCTCGTGATCGCCTGCTTCATGGCGCGCCTGAACGAAATACGCCGTTCGAGCGCCGACGCGACGCTCTCAGCGACGAGCTGCGCGTCTATCTCAGGAAGCTTGATCTCGACGATGTTCAGGGACACCTGCTTTGCAGTCATCGCCTCGATCTTCTTCCTGAGCTCCTCGACTCCGGTGCCGCCGCGGCCGATGATCATCCCAGGCTTGGCCGCGTGGATCGTTATCTTCAGCCTGTTGGCCGCACGCTCGATCTCGGTGCGCGAGATACCTGCGGCAAACAGGGTCTTCTTGACGAAACTCCTCAGCCTCACGTCCTCTTGAAGGAATAAAGTGTAGTCCTTTCTGCCCGCGAACCACTTGGAATCCCAGTCGCGTATGATTCCTATCCTGAGGCCTTTTGGGTGCACCTTCTGTCCCATATCAGTCCTCCTTGCCGTCGCTGACCACCACGGTCAGGTGACTCGTCCTCTTGAGAATAGGGAATCCCTGCCCTCTCTGCCTCGGCTGAAACCTCTTGAGAGTCGGGCCGGGCCCGACATAGATCTTTGAGATCACCAGGTCGTCCTCCGACATGTTATGGTTCTGCACCGCGTTTGCGGCCGCCGACTGGACGAGCTTCTTCACGACCATCGAGGCTCTCTTGGGCGTGTATTGCAGTACGGAAATGGCTTCTTTGACAGGCTTCCCCCTGACAAGGTCCACGACGATCTGGATCTTCGTCGGGGAGATCCTTATGTGAGGCAGAAATGCCCTTGCCTCCATCCAGGCCGCCTCCTTCAAAACCTCCCGCTAAACGGAAGGAGTCTACTTAAGAGAAGTCGATCGTTCAGTGTGCGCGCCGTGGCCTCGGAAAGTACGCGTCGGAGCAAACTCGCCGAGCTTGTGGCCCACCATGTCTTCCACGATATATACCGGCACGTGCTTTCTGCCGTCATGGACAGCTATCGTATGCCCCAACATATCCGGGATGATGGTGGAGTCCCTGGACCAGGTCTTGATGACCCGCTTCTCGCCCCGGGTGTTCATGGCGTTTATGCGCTCCAGCAGCTGCTGCGCGACAAACGGCCCTTTCTTTACAGACCTGCCCATCCTGGAGCCCCCTTTCCACTACTTCCTGCGCTTGAGGATATACTTGCTGGAAGCCTTCTTCTTGGCCCGTGTCTTGAAGCCCAGCGTCGGCTTTCCCCATGGAGTCACAGGTCCCGGCATCCCGATGGGCGATTTGCCCTCGCCGCCACCGTGCGGGTGGTCGACCGGGTTCATGGCCACACCACGGACTGTCGGCCTGATGCCCATGTGCCGCTTGCGTCCGGCCTTACCCAGGCTGATATTCTCGTGGTCGACGTTTCCGACCTGGCCGACGGTCGCCCGGCAGTCCACCCTCACGTAACGCTGCTCTCCTGAAGGCATCCTCAGCAGCGCCATTTCGCCTTCCTTCGCCATCAGCTGGACGCTCGCGCCTGCTGAACGGGCGATCTGTGCCCCCTTGCCTGGGAAGAGCTCGATATTGTGGACGAAGACGCCGGTAGGTATCGCCCTGAGAGGCAATGCGTTACCCGGCTTGATATCCGCGGTCGAACCGGAAACCACTACGTCGCCGGTCTTCAGCCCGAGCGGCGCGATGATGTAGCGCTTCTCACCATCCGCGTAAGCAAGCAGGGCGATCCTTGCGGACCTGTTTGGGTCGTACTGGATGGAGTCGACTTTCGCCGGAACGCCATCCTTGTCGCGCAAGAAATCAATGACCCTGTATATGCGCTTGGACCCGCCGCCACGGTGCCTGACGGTGATTCGCCCGTGGACGTTTCGGCCGGCCCTGTTCTGCAGCCTGCGCAGCAAAGCCTTTTCCGACTCTGCCTGTGTAATATCTTCAGAGTCTACTACGGTTGCGAATCTCCTGCCCGGAGATGTCGGCTTGAATCCCTTTACCGGCATCTTTAGTCCCTCCTTTGCGCAGGCCTAGATGCCCTCGAATAGCTTGATCCTTTGACCTTCGGCAAGTGTTATGACCGCCTTTTTGTAGTCGGGACGCTTGCCTTCATACTTGCCCATCCTGCGCGGCTTGCCCATTATGTTGGCTGTGTTGACGCTGGTCACGGTCACTTTGAATATCTCTTCCACCGCACGCTTTATCTCCGTCCGGTTCGCTTCCCGCTTCACCATGAACACGTAACGGCCTTCCGACATGCCCAGATTCGTTTTCTCTGTAACGATGGGCTTTATGAGGATCTCTCTGGCCTCCATCAGGCGAGCACCTCCTCTACCCGTTCAACAGCGTCTCTCGTTATGACCAGTTTCGCGTGGGTCAGCAGGTCATAGACGTTGAGGTTACCGACCGGGAACGTCTTGACTCCCTCGATGTTGCGCGCAGACTTCTTCACGTTCTCATCCGGGAGAGCCGTCACCAGCAGTGCCTTGCCATCGACTTTAAGGTTTTCAAGTATCTTGACCACGGTCTTCGTCTTGGGCTCAGACAACGCGATCCCGTCGACGACCACCAGGTTGTTTTCGAGCACCTTGCTTGAGAGGGCGGACTTCATCGCGGCCCTTCTCGCCTTCTTAGGCATAACGTAACTGTAGTCTCGCGGGTGTGGCCCGAACACGACGCCACCCTTGCGCCACAGAGGAGACCTGATGCTGCCTGCGCGAGCGCGTCCTGTGCCTTTCTGCCTCCACGGTTTCCTGCCGCCTCCGGCGACTCTACCGCGTGTCTTCGTATCAGCCGTGCCACGCCTTGCGTTGGCCAGGTGCATCTTGACCACCTGGTGAAGCAGGCTGGAGTTTATCTCCTGACCGAACACCTCGTCGCTCAGGTCGATCTCACCGACTGGATTGCCTTCCACATTCAAAACCGGGACCCTGGGCATGCCCAAATACCTCCTTTCCCTGCTCCGACCAGGACTAGGCCTTGGAGTACTTCCTCTTGACCGTGTCCTTGATGGTCACCAGGGCGCCGCGGGCTCCGGGCACTGCGCCCCTCACGATGATGATGTTGTTCTCAGGATCAACGCGCACAACCCGTAGCTTCTGCACAGTTATGCGGGTGCCGCCCATTCTCCCAGGGAGCGGTCTCCCTTTGAACACACGGGCCGCGTCTCTCGACTGCAGCGACCCAGGACCCCTGTGGTACTTGGAACCGTGAGCCATGGGCCCTCTGTGGAACCCGTGCCGCTTGACGACGCCGGCAAAACCCTTACCGCGGGACGTACCGGTGATGTCCACGTATTCCCCAGCCTCGAAGATATCGCACTTGATCTCCTGGCCGACCTGGTAGCCCTCTATGTCGTCCAGGCGCGCTTCGCGAAGAAACTTGACCGGTTGAGTCTTTGTCTTCTCAAACAGGCCTTTCTCCGGACTCGTGAGCTGCTTCGGCTTCGCTGCTTGGAAGCCGAGCCTCAGTGCGCCATATCCATCCGTTGCCTCAGCCTTCTTCTGAACAACGACGCAGGGGCCGGCTTCAATGACCGTGACGGGGATCGCTTTCCCCTCACTGCCGTAGATCTGGGCCATTCCGATCTTCTTGCCCACGATGAATTTGTGCACGCTTGCACCCCCTTGAGCCCTCGCGTCTAAAGCTTGATTTCGATGTCGACGCCCGCAGGCAGGTCGAGCCTCATCAAGGCATCGACTGTCTTGGTCGTCGGATCGATGATGTCTATCAACCGCTTATGCACCCGCATCTCGAACTGCTCTCTGATATCCTTTTCACCGTTCGGCGCCACAAGAAGTGTGTAGATACTCTTCTCTGTGGGCAGCGGGACGGGGCCCGAAACGCTCGCGCCGGTCCTCTTTGCGGTGTCCACAATCCTTATCGCGGACTGGTCGAGGATCTTATGGTCGAACGCCCGCAGGCGGATACGGATCTTCTGGCCTGGCATTCGAGTCCCTCCTAGATAGCGTCGTGAGCCGGGGGGCAGGCCCCCCGGCGCAGCACACGCACAGTACGTTACTCTCCAACTTCCACGACTGCACCGGCGCCGACGGTCCTCCCGCCTTCACGGATGGCGAACCGGACGCCCTGTTCGATAGCGATGGGTGTGATGAGCTCGATATCCATACGGATGTTGTCCCCGGGCATGACCATCTCAACGCCCTCGGGAAGCTTGACGGTCCCGGTGACGTCCGTCGTCCGGAAGTAGAACTGCGGTCTGTACCCGTTGAAGAACGGGGTGTGCCGACCGCCTTCTTCCTTCGTCAGAACGTAGACCGACGACACGAACTTCGTGTGCGGCCTGATGGACCCTGGCTTCGCGAGGACCTGGCCACGTTCGACCTCGTCCTTGTCGATGCCCCTGAGCAGCACGCCGACGTTGTCCCCGGCGACGCCCTCATCGAGGATCTTACGGAACATCTCAACACCGGTCACGACCGTCTTCCTCGGGCGGTCCATGAGGCCGACGATCTCGACGTCGTCACCGACCTTCACGCGGCCTCTCTCGATCCTGCCCGTGGGCACGGTGCCACGGCCTGTGATCGAGAAGACGTCCTCGACGGACATCAGGAAGGGCTTGTCGACGTCACGCACCGGGGTCGGGATGTACCTGTCCACGGCATCCATGAGCTCAAGTACCTTGCCGCACCACTCGCACTCCCTCTTGCCGCAGCCGCACTCAAGAGCTTTGAGCGCGCTGACGGGAATGACCGGAGTCTCGTCGCCGGGGAACTGGTACTTGCTGAGCAGCTCCCTCACCTCAAGCTCCACCAGCTCCATCAGCTCGGGGTCGTCCATCATGTCGCACTTGTTCAGCGCGACGACCATGGCCGGCACACCAACCTGCCTGGCGAGCAGCACGTGCTCACGGGTCTGCGGCATGACCGAGTCGGGAGCGGAGACAACGAGAATGGCCCCGTCCATCTGCGCAGCGCCTGTGATCATGTTCTTGATGTAGTCAGCGTGGCCTGGGCAGTCGACGTGAGCGTAGTGCCTGGCCTTTGTCTCATACTCGATGTGCGCGGTCTGGATGGTGATGCCGCGTGCCTTCTCTTCCGGCGCCTTATCGATCTGGTCGAATGGGGTGTACTGTGCGAGACCGGCCGACGACAGCACCAGGGTGATCGCGGCCGTCAGCGTCGTCTTGCCATGGTCGATATGACCGATGGTGCCCACGTTGACGTGTGGCTTTGTCCTTTCGAACCTTTTCTTAGCCATTTGATTCATCCTCCCTCATTACGCTGGGTACCTTCCCATAATCTTGAACATGATCTCGGACGAGACAGACTGCGGAACCTCTTCATAGTGCGAGAACTCCATCGAGTACGTCCCTCGCCCCTGGGTCTTGGACCGCAGGTCAGTCGCATAACCGAACATCGTCGCCAGCGGAACCTTGCCTCTGATCAGCTGGGTGGCAAGCCTGCGCTCAACGCCCTCTACCTGGCCGCGCCGGGCTGTAAGGTCGGCGAGCACTTCTCCAAGATAGTCCTCCGGAAGCACAACCTCAACTTCCATCACGGGCTCAAGCAGTACCGGTCCGGCCTTGGGCAGTCCATCCCGCACCGCCATGGAGCCGGCGATTTTGAATGAGATCTCCGACGAGTCGACTTCATGGAAAGACCCACTAACGAGCGTGACCTGCACGTCCGCCACCGGGTAGCCTGCCAGCGCCCCGGACTCGAGCGCCTCCCTGGTCCCGGCTTCAATGGACGAAATGAATTCCTTAGGTATTATGCCGCCAGTGGTCGCGTCGCGGAACTCGATGCCCTGTCCGCGCCCGAGCGGGCCCATTTCGACAACCACATGCCCGTACTGGCCCCGCCCACCGGTCTGGCGGATGAACCGGCCTTCGCTCTTGACCTTGCGCGTTATCGACTCCCTGTAAGACACCTGCGGCTTCCCGACGTTGGCCGACACACCGAACTCACGGACAAGACGGTCCACTATGATCTCCAGGTGCAGTTCCCCCATGCCCGATATGATCGACTGGCCGGTGTCCGGGTCCGTGTGCATCTTGAACGTCGGGTCCTCGTCGGCGAGTTTCGACAAAGACAACACGAGCCGGTCCTGGTCCGCCTTGGTCTGTGGCTCGATCGCGAGCTGGATCACCGGTTCGGGGAAGTCTATACGCTCGAGCGCGATAGGGTGCTTCTCATCGCACAGTGTGTCGCCGGTGAGCACGTCTTTCAGCCCGACGGCGGCCGCGATGTCGCCGGCAAAAACCTCGGAAATGTCCTCCCGGTGATTGGCGTGCATGGCAAGCACCCTGCCGATGCGCTCCTTCTTGCGCCGGGCCGTGTTGTACACAAGGTTCCCCGGCACGAACGCGCCGGAGTAAACTCGGAAATACACGAGCTTGCCGACATACGGGTCGGTGGCTATCTTGAAAGCCAGAGCGCAGAATGGTTCTGAGTCCCTGGGCTCTCGCTTCTCTTGGATAGAGGTCTCAGGGTTCGTGCCCACGATCGGCGGGATATCGAGCGGCGACGGCAGGTACCGCACAATCCCGTCAAGGAGTGGCTGGATGCCTTTGTTCTTATACGCGCTGCCGCAGAACACGGGCACGATCTTCGATGCCAGAGAGCCCGCACGCACCGCGCGGGTGAGGTCTTCGACTGAGGGCTCGACGCCATCAACGTATTTGTCCATAAGGCTATCGTCGAATTCCGCGACGCCTTCTATCAGCTTCTGACGCTGCTCTTTCGCCATCCCGAGGAGCGAATCCGGAACCTCGGACTCCTCGGTATGCTCTCCGAAAGTCCCGCCGAATGTGATAGCCTTCATGCTTATCAGGTCGATGACGCCCGCGAAACTGTCCTCTGCGCCTATGGGAAGCTGCATAGCGACGGTGGTGGAGCCCAGCCGCTCTTTCATCATGCTGATGACATTCTGGTAGTCCGCCCCGACGACGTCCATCTTGTTCACGAAAGCGATCCTCGGCACTCCGTACCTGTCGGCCTGTCGCCACACCGTCTCAGATTGGGGCTCGACGCCTCGCTTGGCGCAGAATATACCGACTGCGCCGTCAAGCACTCGCAGCGATCGTTCGACCTCGATGGTGAAGTCCACGTGTCCTGGTGTGTCAATGATGTTCACACGGTGATCTTTCCAGAAACACGTCGTCGCAGCGGAGGTGATGGTTATCCCCCGCTCCTGCTCCTGGACCATCCAGTCCATGGTCGCAGATCCTTCATGCACCTCGCCCATCCTGTGCACTTTTCCGGTGTAGAACAGGATACGCTCGGTCACAGTCGTCTTACCGGCGTCTATGTGAGCAATTATCCCTATGTTCCGCACATGGTCGAGGGCATGCTGCCTCGGCATCGAGTACTCCCCTCCTTTCACCTGAGGTCCGGACCTAGCATGGGCGCAGGTCCGGCGATCAGCCTGGCGACTCTCAGGACCCGGACCTTACCACCTGTAATGGGCAAAGGCCCTGTTGGCCTCGGCCATCTTATGCATCTCTTCCTTACGCTTGATGGTGGCGCCCGTGTTGTTGGCCGCGTCCAGCAGCTCACCCGCAAGCTTTTCGGTCATGGTGCGTTCTCCACGCTCTCTGGAGTATCGCACCAACCACTGTAAAGCGAGCGCTACCCGCCGCTCCGCACGGACTTCTATGGGCACCTGGTAGGTTGCGCCGCCGACACGCCTCGGCCTGACTTCGAGGACGGGCATGGCATTCTTGATGGCCGTCTCCACGACTTCGACGCCATTTTTCTTAGATTTCTCCTCGATGATGCCCACCGCATCGTACACGACGCGCCGAGCTGTCGACTTCTTGCCGCTGTACATTATCTTGTTGATCAGTCTTGACAGCGTTTCGTTGCCATAGACCGGGTCTGGCTCAATCGGACGCCTGGTTGCACTACCGCGCCTCGGCATCTCTAGACCTCCTATTTCTTCGGCATCTTGGCTCCGTACCGGGAGCGCGCCTTCTTCCTGTTCTGCACGCCCGCCGTGTCGAGGACGCCTCGTACAATATGATACCTTACGCCGGGAAGATCCTTCACACGGCCGCCGCGCACCAGGACGATCGAGTGCTCCTGGAGGTTGTGCCCAATGCCGGGGATGTACGCAGTGACTTCAATGCCGTTGGTTAGGCGCACCCTGGCGATTTTCCTCAGAGCCGAGTTGGGTTTCTTCGGTGTCTGGGTCCTCACCACTGTGCAAACGCCTCTCTTAAACGGGTTGCGCCGCAGGTGTGGCGTCTTCGACCTGTTTGCCGGGATATCTCTCGCGTGGCGCACAAGCTGGCTGATGGTCGGCATCAAAGCACCTCCTTGTCGTGAAGTCGTCTGATCAGCACCGTCGTTACGTATCACTGCTCCACGATAGCGCAGGCCGCGGCGCCGACCTGGATGCCGCACGCCTTGCCCAGCGCTACCATGGAGTCCACAACGTTGACCTTAATGCCTCTCTGGTTGCATTCCCTGATTATGTCCCTGGTGACTCGCTCGTCAGCGTCCGACGCGACAAACACAGCCTCGACTTTGCCTTTGGCCAACGCTTTCAAGGCCTGTTTTGTGCCGACCGCTTTCTTTCTGGCGAGCCGCACCTGCTCAATCGACATAAAGCACAAATCCTCCAGGTCGTGACACGCACTTCACGATTCTATCACCGGCGCAGGGGCGTGTCAATCCGACGAGCGACCCTGCCGGGGCACACTTTCCACCGTCGCGTCAGGCCCACCGGGTTGCTCCTGCGTCGCCTCGGGCGACAGCTCCGGCCGGTCCGGCTGCTCCAGCGGCTCAGGCCGCTCCTCGGGCAACGCCGCGGTCACGTTCCGACCAGCAGGCAAGCCTTGCGGCCCGGCCCGCATGATGCCGCCGTCCTCAGGCACGGTCAAGTCAGCATCTTCTGGAGCGCCCTCTCCCACGGGCTGTTCCCACTCGTACGGGATCACGCGCACGTTCCGGTACCTTGCCATGCCTGTTCCCGCAGGTATCAGCTTTCCGATTATCACGTTTTCCTTCAGCCCGAGCAGGTGGTCACGCTTGCCCTTGACCGCTGCGTCGGTCAGCACCCGGGTCGTCTCCTGGAACGAGGCGGCGGACAAGAACGAGTCGGTCGCTAGCGAAGCCTTGGTGATCCCCAGCAGAACGGGTTTCGCTACCGCAGGCTGGCCACCGTTCGCGATAGCGCGTTCGTTCTCGTCTTCGAACTCGAACACATCAACCAGCCCGCCGGGCAGGAGGTTTGTGTCCCCCGGCTCGTCGACCTTGACCTTCCGCAGCGTCTGTCTGATTATTATCTCGATGTGCTTGTCGCTTATGTCCACGCCCTGCATCCTGTAGACACGCTGGACTTCATGTAGCAGGTACATCTGGACGGCCCGCATTCCCCTCACTCGGAGAAGGTCATGCGGGTTGATCGAGCCCTCAGTCAGCTCGTCGCCCGCATAGACATACTCGCCCTCCATCACCTTGAGCCTGGCACCAAAGGGCACCACGTACGAGAGGATTTCGCCCGTATCCGTGCTGATCTCGATTTCCTTCCTGTTCTTGTTCTCCCCGATGTGCACGCTGCCGTCCGCCTCTGCGATGATGGCCTGGCCCTTGGGCTTCCTTGCCTCAAAGAGCTCCTCCACACGAGGCAGACCCTGGGTGATGTCTTCTCCTGCGACGCCACCGGTGTGGAACGTCCTCATCGTGAGCTGCGTGCCCGGCTCGCCGATCGACTGAGCCGCGATGATGCCGACCGCCTCGCCGACATCCACAGCTGTGCCGGTCGCAAGATTACGGCCATAGCACTTGGCGCACACGCCGTGCCGGGTCTTGCACGTGAGAATCGAGCGTATGGGCACTTCCTGGATGCCCGTCTTCCTGATCTTC
>Ga0315295_10004088_pt1 | contig 12413 bp, 8 predicted proteins | sample YL17G14_0_MG_FD_204453 | JGI IMG/M metagenome (GOLD analysis project Ga0315295, IMG submission 204453) | Sediment microbial communities from Yellowstone Lake, YNP, Wyoming, USA - YL17G14_0 | ecosystem: Environmental > Aquatic > Freshwater > Lake > Sediment | place: USA: Wyoming | collected... | reverse complement strand
GGCAGCTCAGAGCGTCAGAATAACTAACAATTCGTCATCGGGAGCTGTACTTGTTAAAGCATTTATGAAATAAGGAAACAAGGAAATACGGAAATAGGGAAATAGGGAAATAAGGAAATAGGGAAAAAAGAAATAGGGAAATATATGAAGAAGATTGTTTTATTGGTTTCAGTGATTATTTATTGTTCATCGGTTCTGTTGAAAGCTCAGTCTTTTATCACTCCCGATGATGAACTGGTGAATGGTTTTTCAGGTAAAATCTCTGGCACTGATTATGAGTACCAGTCCTGCATCCCAGGCCTCCGTCGGAGCATAATAATAAGGGCCGAAAGCGGCTATGATTCAATGGAATGGGCATCTGATGCTCCTCTCCTCCTGGATAAAAAGAAATATGCTGCATTTATCTGGGTCACTGCAATCGGTTCAAGCCCTGGAAATGCCGTTATGGAACTGACGACCGATCTGAATCATAAATTCAGTTTCAACACTGATGGACAGATGGCCTGGACAATTGATTCAGATGATGGTTCGAGTCTGAGTTTTAATTCAATAATGACCGATCAGCATGGCGATCATCATGGATATATGGTGTTGCGGATCCCTTCAGGGAAGTTAACTAAGGGAAAGCCACTCAGAATAAAGGTGACAGGAAGCAAATCAAATCTTACATCATGGTATATGACCTATAAACAGCAGGTTAAAACAGGAGTTGCTCTCAATCCCTTTCCGGCGGTTATTAAAAAGGATAATGCACTTCTTCAGCTCGTTGAAGCAGCAATATTTTATTTCGGGAAAGAGACAGACTGTAAAATCTATGCCAATAACAAGCTGGTAGCCAATGCTCCTTTAAAATTCGGTTACAACACTGTAAATATTGGACTCTCACAGGTTCTGAAACCATCAAAGATCAATTTTAAAGTCATTGCCGGTGACTTTTCAATGTCAAATGCTGTAACTCTTAATCCTGTTAAAAAATGGAATGTTGATCTGATTCAGCATTCACATACCGATATTGGGTACACCAGGTCGCAGACAGAGATCCTGGCAGAACACATCAGGTACATCGATTATGCCCTTGATTATTGTGATGCAACGGACAGTTATTCTGAAAATGCAAAATTCAGGTGGACCTGCGAAGCTTCATGGCCTGTTGATGAGTTCCTGAAAAGCAGACCTGCAGAGCAGGTCGACCGTCTTTTAAAACGTATTAAAGAAGGCCGGATTGAAGTAACCGGTATGTATTTCAACTTTGATGAGATCCCTGATGAACAAATACTGGCTGCCTCACTTGCAGCTGCAGGCAGGATCAAGGACAGGGGCATCCCGGTAACAATGGCAATGCAAAACGATGTAAATGGTATTGGCTGGTGTATGAATGACTATTTCACCCAGCTTGGTATTAAATACCTTAATATGGGAACGCACGGACACCGTGCGCTTATCTGTTTTGACAAACCTTCTATGTTCTGGTGGGAATCACCTTCCGGAAAAAGGATCCTGACTTTCAGGGCTGAACATTATATGACCGGTAATACTCTTCTTGAGATCCAGAACGGCGATCTGAATAAATTCCAGAACAACCTGCTTTCATATCTGAAGAATCTTGACGCTCTTAAGTATCCGTTTGATGAAATAGCTATTCAATTATCAGGCTATCTTACAGATAATTCACCTCCTTCCACCCTGGCAAGTGAGATGATAAGAAAGTGGGATGAGGTTTTCGAGTGGCCTAAGATTTCGAACACGACTGCTGAATCTTTTTTCAGGAAAATGGAAAATGAACATGGTGATGAATTCCCGGTGATCAGAGGAGCATGGCCAGACTGGTGGACTGACGGTTTCGGATCAGCAGCAAGGGAGACTTCGGTCACACGTAAAGCTGCTGCTTCATTTAAAGCAAATACCGGAGCTCTTTCGATGGCAGCCGTTGCAGGCATTAAACTTCCGGAGGGGACAGGAAGGAAAATTGATCTGGTTAACGATGCCCTGATGTTTTATACAGAGCATACCACCGGATACTCTGAGAGCGTCAGGGAGCCGTTCAGCCAGCCAACAATGGAACAAAGGGCACTTAAGGAATCCTATGCCTGGGAAGCTAACCGTCGTACTGCATCCCTTGGTGAGGATGCAATGGGATTATTGCAAAGTATGTTTAAGAGGGAAAAAGAACCATCCCTGGTCGTCTTTAACACCCTGAACTGGAAAAGGTCGGGCCTGGCTGTGATCTATGTTGACCACCAGATCGTTCCGCGGGGCAGTACGGCAGGAATATATGACACTGATGGAAAACGTGTTTCCGTTCAGGCTCTGTCGGACCGCTCAGATGGCACATACTGGGCAGTATGGCTAAATGATATCCCAGCATTTGGATTTAAAAAATTACTGGTCCGTCCGCTGAACGAAGAAAACAGCAGAATCAGCAAAGAAGTACCCGCGTTCCTTGAAAACAAGTGGTATAAAATCATACCTGACTATTCCAAAGGAACCATCAGGTCATGGTTTGATAAGGAATTATCACTTGAATTTGTTGATAAGAATTCGGACTACGGTATGGCGGAATTTATCCTTGAACAGCTTGGAAACAGAGGTCAGATGGAAAGAAAAATGCTGGTTGATTTTAAAAGATCTCCTCTTGATACGATATGGTTCGATTCGGCTACGAATGGTCCTGTTTTTAACAGTATCAAATTCTTCGGTGAATCTGAAACTTCAATAAATCCAAAAGGCTATTCATTTGAAATCAGGCTTTACAATACCGAAAAACGAGTTGAGATCGTCTGTTCAATTATTAAAAAAAGCATCATCAACCCCGAGAGCTTTTACATTGCTTTCCCGTTCAACCTTAAAGAGGGTAAACACTTCACCGAAGTACAGGGCGGAATAATAGAAACAGGCAAAGACCAGATCAAAGGGTCTTCCAACGACTGGTACAGCGTTCAGAATTTCACCTCCGTCAGGAACTCAGATGTTCAGCTGGTAATGGGTTGCAGTGAAATGCCGCTGATGCAGTTTGGAGCAATCAATACCGGACGTTACCAGGCCGGGGCAATACCGCAGAGCACACATGTTTTTTCATGGCCTATGAACAATTACTGGGTCACGAATTTCAATGCTGAACAGAGAGGAGGACATACCTGGTCATATTATCTGACCACATCGGATGACGTCTCTGATAACTTTGCATCCCGTTTCGGATGGGGTTCCCGGGTACCATACCTGACAAGGATCCTTCCCGGGGAAGGTACCGGGGATAATAAAAGAGAAGGCTCATTTATTGAAGGATGGCCCGAGAATGTTTTACTGGTGAGCGCCCGTCCTTCTGATGATGGAAAAACAATACTTATTCATCTGCGTGAAACTGACGGCAAAGAGGCTCATCTCAACCTTAAAAACGGATTGACAGGAAATAAGCTGGATATTTCCGGATCTGATGTTACAGGAATACCTGTCTTGGATTCTGATGATTCCATAAAACCTCTTGAATCAAAATTCTTTTTAATAAAAACTGGTTTTTAATGGTAAAAAATTCAACTTTGTAACTTGCTTTGATAAATACGGCAACCTAAATAAAAATTCCATGCAGGAACCTGGATATTTGCACAGCGTTGAATTTGCGGTAAGGGATTATGAATGTGATATTCAGGGTGTGGTTAATAATGCAAATTATCAGCATTACCTTGAGCATGCGAGGCACGAATTCCTGATCTCAAAAGGAATAAGCTTCGCACAGCTGCACGAAGATGGACTTGAACTTATTGTAATAAAAGTTGAAATAGAATATAAATATCCTCTCAGGAGCCGCGACAGGTTTGTAGTAAAAACTAATGTGTTGAGAGAAGGAAATATAAGGCTTGTGTTCCTCCAGGATATTTACAGATTGCATGATATGAAGATTGTTGTAAATGCTAAAATAACCGGTGCAGCAACAAAAAACGGAAAGCCGGTATACCCCAAAGAGGTTCTCTGCAAATTAGGATTGGACTAAACCATAAATACTAATAAAATGAAATTAATAAACTTACAAATGAAAGCATTAAGCATTTTGACATTTTTTATGCTTTTTATACTTTCCTCTTATTCACAGTCGATTGAAGGCGACTGGTACGGAAAGGCAGACATTGATGGAATTGTGCTGCGTATTACAATCCATGTGAAGGGAGCTGATGAGGGATATACTTCAACATGGGATAGTCCGGATCAGGGTGCTTTTGGCATCGCTTCAACAACTACGATATTCAAGTATCCTAATTTTTCGTTCACACACGCCGGAGCAGGTTTTAAATATGGAGGTCAAATAAATGCCTCATATTCAGAAATTGCCGGAGTTCTCGAGCAGAATGGCCGAAAGCTGGAAATAAATTTTGCCAGGGATCCCATTGCAGCTGCTCCAAACAGTCCTGAAGGTTTTAAACAGAAGTATACCAAGCAGGAAGTCTATATAACAATGCGTGATGGAGTCAGATTGTTTACGTCAGTTTATACACCCAAAAACAGCTCCGTGAAACATCCCATCCTGCTTAACCGGACTCCTTATAATATTGAGCCCGGGGGACCTGATAACTTCAATTTCTTTATGCAACTTTACAGCAGGTATACACAAGATGATTATATAATGATTTTCCAGGATGTGCGGGGTAAATACATGAGCGAAGGTCAATTCGAAGATATCCGTCCTGTAATTCCAGTGAAAAAAGGGAATAATGACATTGATGAAACAACCGATACCTGGGATACTGTTGACTGGCTGGTGAAGAATGTGGAAAATAATAACGGCAAGGTTGGGATTTTCGGCATTTCATATCCGGGTTTTTATTCCACGATGGGAATTATAAATGCACATCCGGCAGTCATGGCTGTTTCGCCTCAGGCACCGGTTACTGCATGGTTCATCGGTGATGATTTTCACCACAACGGGGCATTTTTCCTGCAGGACTGTTTCAACTTTTATTTCAGCAACGGCCGTCCTCATAAAGCAGCCACCCGAATCGGTAACCGGGGTTTTAAATATCCCGTTCCCGATAATTATGATTTCTTTTTATCACTCGGACCTGTCAAAAATATTATTACAAGATATTTCGGGGATAGCATAAAATTCTGGAATGATGCATTTGCCCATCCTGATTATGACAGCTTCTGGAAAGCCAGGGACCCGCGTCCGTATCTTATAAACGTAACGCCAGCGGTTATGACAGTAGGAGGCTGGTTCGATGCAGAAGACCTGTACGGCGCAATTAATACATACGAAGCAATCGAAAAACAAAATCCTCCAGATACGAGGAATTATCTTGTAATGGGGCCCTGGGCTCATGGCCAGTGGGCTTTCGGAAAAGGTAAAAACCTGGGAAATATTTACTGGGGATTTGATGCAAACGAAAAATTCATTGCACAGGAAAAGAAATTCTTCGATTTCTATCTTAAAGAGGAGGGTAACCCATCAATAGCTGAAGCAACAATATTTGTGACCGGATCAAATGAATGGAGGAATTTTGATACTTGGCCTCCTAAAAACACCGTTGAAAAAACCCTTTATTTCCAACCTGGTGAAGCGGCATCATTTAACGTCCCCGTTAATAAAACAGATTTTGATGAATATGTTTCCGATCCTATGAATCCTGTTCCATATACAGAGGATGTCCATACCAACAGAACTGAAGCATATATGACAGACGATCAGAGGTTTGCATCGCGCAGACCCGATGTAATGGTTTATCAGACAGATGTGCTGGATGAAGATATTACCTTCACCGGACCGCTTACTGCCGATCTTTTTGTATCAACCACAGGGACTGATGCTGATTATGTTGTCAAATTAATTGATGTGTTACCTCCGGATACAAAGGCTGATGATCCTGATCTTAAATATCCTCTTGGAGGATACCAGATGCTCGTGCGCGGCGAAGTATTCAGAGGGAAATACCGCAACAGCTTTGAAAAACCCGAACCATTTACACCTGGTAAAGTCACTGAAGTCAGATATGAGATCCCCGATGTGGCACATACATTTAAAAAAGGCCACAGGATCATGGTCCAGGTTCAGAATTCGTGGTTTCCACTTGTTGACAGGAATCCCCAGAAATTCGTTAATATCTATAAGTGTTCCGACAGTGATTTTCAAAAAGCAACCCAGAGGATTTATCATGATGCAAAATATCCCTCATGTATAAAAGTTAATCTTCTTAAAGAATAACTTTTTGTCAATTATCTTTGTTTAGTTTATAGTTGTAATTTCGGATTTCGAGTTGCCGATATCGGATTTCAAATCCGCAATCACAAATCCGCAATCCACAATACAAGTTATTTCGATTTTTTTAAATAAATATTATTTACGCTTAAATATGGGAAAAAGAAAATTCACCCGCAGGCAATTCATGGCCACAATGGCCGCAGGGGCCGGAACAGCACTTATTGCTAATTCAATCAAGGCAGTTCCATCCGGAAAAAACACTGTTATGTTCGATCCGTTCGAAACTGTCACACTGGGAAGAACAGGAATTAAAACTACTTTGCTTGGGATGGGAACCGGCTTCAGCGGGTATAACCGCTCCTCAAACATTACCAGGGCAGGAGTGGCGGAGTCATTGATCCGGCAGGCTTATGAAAAAGGTATTCGTTATTTTGACTGTGCTGACAGCTATGGCACACATCCGTTCACAGCAGCTGCTCTTAAGGGCATCCCTCGGGAAAATTATACTCTCGGAACAAAAATGTGGATAACGTCAGGAGGGATTCCTGATGGTGACAAAGGGTATCCGGAGGTGGTAATTGATCGTTTCCGCAAAGAGCTTAATACTGATTATTTTGATATTGTCCAGCTGCACTGCATGACAGAAGGCAGCTGGGCTGAGAAATATAAAAGATATCTGGACGGCCTCGAAAACCTGAAAGTAAAAAAGATAATAGGTGCGCATGGGGTATCCGTCCACTCTTTCGATGCTCTGAAAGTGGCCTCCGAAAGTCCATGGGTTGATGTAATCCATGTGCGCATAAATCCTTTTGGAGATGCAATGGATAAGCGTGATCCTGCTCTCATTGTGCCTGTTATTGAGAAATTCCATAAAACCGGAAAGGGTGTTATAGGAATGAAACTGATTGGCGGCGGCAGTCTTAAGAATAATTCGCAGAAGATCGATGAATCGCTGAAGTACGTTCTAGGACTTGGAACTGTTGATATGATAATTATCGGATTTGAGTCACCGGAACAGATCGATAATTATGTTGAAAGAATTAAGAAGGTGCAAAAAGTCTAATGTTTTTTACCCCTAAATCCCCCAGGGGGGACTTTTTAACTTTCTGATTATCATAAAGACCCCCTTGCGGGGATGGGGGGTAAATAAAAAATTGAGATTATTTATCTTATATTGAAAAATTTATATTATGAAGTTCATTAATTTATTATTTGCGTTTATATTTCTGTTTCAACAATCAGGGTTTTCTCCGCAGGATAATTTGTCTGGCATATTTAAACCCGGAACAAATCCTGTAAAGCTATCAGGTGATTTTGTCTTCACTGAAGGCCCTGCGGCTGATAAGGCCGGTAATGTGTACTTCACCGATCAGCCGAACGACAGGATAATGGTGTGGGGCATAAATGGAAAACTGTCAACTTTCATGCAGCCTTCAGGCCGTTCAAATGGATTGTTCTTCGACAGTAAAGGAAATTTATGGTCATGTGCCGATGAGCAGAATGAACTCTGGTGTATAAGCCCGGATAAAAGTGTTGAGGTAATTCTGAATAAATACAACGGAAAGCTTCTGAATGGCCCGAACGACCTTTGGATAGCACCTGATGAGAGTGTTTTTTTCACCGATCCTTTCTATAAAAGACCCTGGTGGAATCACAATGAAAGGCCACAGGACAGGGAATGTGTTTATTACCTTAGTCCTGATCACAAAACGCTGAAAAGGATTGCTGAAGATCTGGTTCAGCCAAACGGGATAATTGGCACACCTGACGGCAAAAGACTTTATGTTGCTGATATCGGAGACAATAAAACATGGTCGTATTCGATAAATGCCGACGGAACTATTTCTGATAAAAAACTGTTTTGCGAAATGGGGTCTGATGGTATGACAACAGATATAGAAGGAAATATTTACCTGACAGGAAAAGGAGTTACCATATTTGATAGAACAGGAAAAAGAATCGGGAATATTTCAGTGCCCGAGAACTGGACAGCCAATGTCTGTTTCGGGGGCAAAAACAGAAAAACACTTTTTATAACTGCAAGTAAAGGTCTTTACATGATAAGGACACGGATGAAAGGGGCTTATTAATCAATAAACTTCTTGGTTTGATCAAAACTTTTATCTCTTTTTAGTATTCCTGAAATAAAAATATTTATTATTGTAGCCTGATTTGAAATTTAATATCAGAATAAGTTTTCATATTTACATTTCAATAACAGAAGGCTATGGAAGGCACACGCAGAGCAGATATCAGGCCGGGAATTGATGTGTTGGTTGAGCTTACAGAGGATAAACGCACCGGCCGTCTTACAGGAGGAAAGGTTAAGGAAGTTCTCACAACAGCTCCTATGCATCCTCATGGCATAAAAGTAAAGCTCGAAAACGGAATGATAGGCAGAATAAAGCAAATCATCCAGTCAAACTAATCCACAACCTTAAGAATTTTCGTACATTGGCTTAATAATTTCTAATTCAAATCCATTGAAAATGAAGTACGAGGATTTAATTGTCACTACTTTAGGCAAAGGCAGTGTTATTTCACCTCTTAAGGTCTCCCAGAGAGAAGATAGCCCGGTTTACAAATTCGTTAAGGATGATGAACGGATCCTGTATGAGGTTTCACTCGCTGATTTCAACAGATATAAGGAGAGCGGAGAGGTTCCGGTTTCATTTGAAAAAGCAGGCCCAAAAGAAAATATCTTTTTTGAACCTGCAAAAACAAAAGTTGCGATAGTAACCTGCGGCGGATTATGTCCCGGGGTCAATAATGTCATCCGGGCTCTGGTAAACCAGCTGGTTTACAGGTATGGCGTTACCCGTATTCTCGGAATAAAATACGGTTATGAAGGACTTATCTCAAAATATAACCATCCTGTTGTCGAACTTACAGCACCAATGGTAAGCGATATTTACCAGTCAGGAGGGACATTCCTCGGAACCTCACGGGGTAACCAGGATGTTGAACAAATGGTTGACACACTTGAAATACTTAATATCAATATCCTGTTCTGTATAGGAGGCGATGGCACTCTCCGCGGAGCTCATGCCATTCATAAAGAGATTGAAAAGCGGAAACTCAGGATCTCGGTAGCCGGTATCCCGAAAACAATTGACAACGATATTGATCTTATTGCGAAATCATTTGGATTTGAAACTGCTTTTTCCATTGCCAATGATATAATCAGAAATGCCCACAATGAAGCTCACGGTGCAAACAATGGAATTGCCCTTGTGAAACTGATGGGTCGCGATTCTGGATTTATTGCTGCTAGCGCGGCACTGGCTATTCAGGAAGTGAACTTTGTACTTATACCAGAAATATCATTCGATCTTTACGGACCAAGAGGATTTCTTAAGGTCCTCAAAAAACGTCTTGATGAGAGGCATCATGCTGTGATTGTCGTGGCAGAAGGAGCAGGTCAGGAATTTTTTGATGCCGAAAATGCAGAACTTGATGCTTCAGGCAACATTAAGCATAAAGATATCGGAGTCTACCTTAAGGAGAAGATAAGGGAAGAGTTCAACGCCAAAGGTTTTTCACATTCAATAAAGTATATTGATCCGAGCTACATAATCAGGAGCGCTCCTGCGAATGCTAATGACAGTAAGTTCAGCAACCTGCTGGCACAAAATGCAGTCCATGCAGCATTAGCTGGCAAAACCGATTTTGTTGTCGGATACTGGAACTATGAATTCACCCTGATTCCAATTTCAATGGCTGTAGCAAAGAGGAAAAAGATTGATATTGAAGGCGAATTATGGTGGAACGTCCTTGAAGCTACCGGCCAGCCTATAAGCATGAAAAATCATTGATATGATAAAGAACATTGTTTTTGACCTTGGAAATGTTCTTATAAGTTTTATCCCTTCTGAATATCTGAAGAAGAAAAACTACCCTTCAAACATAAGAAACACAATCCTGAATGATATTTTCAGAAGTGAGGAGTGGAAAAAACTCGATAACGGGGATATTACTGTTACGGAAGCTATTGAATCAATTGCCCATAAATCTGCCCTTAAAAGGGAGGAAATAGCCCTTGTTTTTAATTTAAGGATCGATATAATGTTTCCCCTTGACGATAATGTCAGGCTTCTTCCTGAGCTAAAAAAACAGGGTTTACGGGTATTTTATCTTTCAAACTTCCACCTCGATACTTTTGAAGCGGTAAAAAACGACTATTATTTCTTCAGATACTTTGACGGAGGACTCATTTCTGCCGATATAAAACTTTCAAAACCGGATGTAAGAATGTACAATTATTTTCTCAGTAAATACTCCCTGAATCCTGAAGAGTGTCTTTACGTCGATGATATTAAAGAAAATATCCGGGCAGCAGAATTAAGCGGCATGAATAGTCTTTTAACAAACGGATCTCCGAAGATTTCTTCGGAACTTGAAGAAAAGCTGAAAATCAAATTGGGTATATAAGGACACATATCTGCCTGATTTGACACCCCTCTGTCGCTTCGCGACATCTCCCCTGAGAGGGGCGAAAATGTTGTAAATATATTCTGGTTTTTGTTTCCCCCCTCCGGGGGAGAAATTATAAAGGGGTGTATAAATTAAAACAGTATTTTTCCTCTCTGAAACTAACAAATTCCTTACCATGTACCATGACACATAAAAATATTCAATTCTCGATGAGTTAAGCTTTGCTTATATTGTTGTTAATAAAGTGTATATGAGACACATAACCGGCATTTAGTACAGTTTTGCTCGACGTGTGAATCAGAGCTGATTTTTAAAGAATTTTGTTAAAATAGATACTTTACTTTTTCCTACCAGTTTTTTAAGCTCGTTTGCAGACGTATTTCTGATTTTTTCGGGTGAATCAAAGTTTTTAAGTAAGATCTCTTTTGTCCTGGGTCCGATTCCCTTAATATTATCAAGTTCGGATTTTATCATTCCTGATGAACGCTTTGTACGATGAAAATTAATTCCGAACCTGTGAGCTTCATTTCTGATCTGCTGTATCAATTTCAGACTGTACGAATTTTTATCAAGATATATCGGAACCGAGTCTCCGGGGAAATAAATTTCTTCAAGTTTTTTGGCAATTCCGATCACAGTAATTTTGTCTCTCAGTACAAGCTTGTCAATGCTTTTCATTGCAGAAGAAAGCTGGCCTTTTCCTCCGTCAATTATTATCAGCTGTGGGATAGGCTGGTTTTCATCAATCATCCTCCGGTACCTCCTGTAAATAACTTCTTCCATTGAAGAGAAATCATCGGGACCTGTAACTGTTTTTATATTAAAATGCCTGTAGTCTTTTCCGCTTGGCTTGCCATGCCGGAACACAACGCAGGCAGCTACCGGATTCGTCCCCATGATGTTCGAATTATCAAAACACTCTATATGGACAGGAATCGACGGCATATGAAGATCATTTTTAACTTTCTCGAGGTTTTTTCCAGTTCTTGCTTCAGGCTTGTGTTCAAATTGTTTCTTTTTCTGTTCAAGCTTATAGTAAATTGCATTTCTTTCAGCCAGTTCCAGGAGCTTAAGTTTTTCACCAATCTTGGGTACTCTGTATCTGATGTTATCTAATTGAATATCAGGTTTAAATGGTACAATAATTTCGGGAGAATCACTTGAATATCTCTGCCGTATTTCAGTTATAGCAAATTCCAGCAGAGACTCTTTTTCTTCATCGACCTTAGATCTCATTTCAAGTGTAAATGCCTGAACTACTGCCCCCTCAACAACCTTAAGATAATTTATATAACACCTTTCATTATCCTGCGTAAAGGCAAAGACATCGACATTTTTGATTGTATTGCTGACAACAGCTGAATGGCTTCTGAATTTTGTAATGGTATCGATCTTTTCTTTTAAGATCTGTGCCTCCTCGAAGCGAAGTTCTTTTGAATATTCAGCCATCTTTTTCTTCAGATGAACTGTAACGGAAAGCAGATGTCCTTTCAGAATATCCCTGATCTGAAGGATCGCCTCTTCATATTCAGATTCTTTCTGGTTGCCGATACATGGCGCCTTGCAATTACCAATATGAAATTCGAGACATGGTTTGAATTTGCCTGCCGAAATGTTTGCTTCTGTAAGATTATATGTGCATGTCCTTAATTTGTAAAGATGTCTGATAAGCTCGATCAGGGTTTTCACCATGAGTCCGGATGTGTATGGTCCGAAATACGATGATCCGTCCTTTATTACATTTCTTGTGCTGAACACCTTTGGAAACGGTTCATTTTTGATGCAGATCCATGGG
>Ga0315295_10004087_pt1 | contig 12414 bp, 17 predicted proteins | sample YL17G14_0_MG_FD_204453 | JGI IMG/M metagenome (GOLD analysis project Ga0315295, IMG submission 204453) | Sediment microbial communities from Yellowstone Lake, YNP, Wyoming, USA - YL17G14_0 | ecosystem: Environmental > Aquatic > Freshwater > Lake > Sediment | place: USA: Wyoming | collected... | reverse complement strand
TACTGACCGTCTGATTGATCTCAGTGCCTTCGGCGGGTTGCAGTGCAAGTCGGTTCTGGATGGCCATCGACCCCTCGCAACTGTTCCATAGATTATTACGCACTGCGAGGGATCTGTCAAGCATCTTGGACGGAATTACGTGCACAGGTCAGGAGTCCTGAACTTGGACTTGGGCCGTGTGTTGAGTCGCGAACTTTTCCGCGAATTTAGCCCGCGCAGCCTCGAGAGCAAGTCTAAGGCTCTCCGTTCGGTCTCTCGCGCCGCGCTTCGCGAAGGTGATGTTGTAGATGTCTCCTTTGTGGAGATGGTCCCTGAAGAGCCGTCTGACGAGGAAGTCGTACAGCTCATTTGGGTCGTATCGGTAGGCCAAGTCCGTGGCGTTCATGTACCTCACGTAGTGAAGTGTCTCTTGCTTGTCTCGCACAACAGCAAAGAACCGAAGGTCATGGCCTAGCAACATCTTGAAGACCGCATGCCTAACCTCCGGCGCATCGTCGTGCGCGTGAAATGCGGCGGCCGTCTTCCTTGCACTTGGTTGCATTGAGGGGATCGACTTGAGGTACGGGTCCGCTAGTAGCTGAGAGCGAAGGTCAACCAAGTCACTCTCAAGTGCTGTGACATCTCGTACATGGAGAAAACCCAAGATGAAGAACCGCGAGCACCCCGGGGTGCCGATGGTCACCTGCCCTTTCGCGTCGAAGAGCACTCCGTCGCCGGCTTCATCCACAAAGTAGTCGCTGACCAATTGGGCTGGCCGGCTCTGATTCTCGTGCAGTGTAGGGCACATAACATGGACCCCACGGACCGGATCGAGCGATGGCTGCAATTGTAGGCCGATCTACAGCCGCGAGCCCAGTCCCTCTGGACTACCTTCCCCGTTTGCCCCGGTCCCCCTCCGGTGCACCGGGGCAGTGTGTCCCGGTCGGCCTCAAGGCACACCCCCTATGCTAGAAATGTAGCGGGGCGATTTGGAGGAGCTGGATCGGGCTCGTGGTCCGGCCCGGTGGACTTCGAATTCGACCCGCGGCTCATGCAGCTGGTACGGGACTAGCCCCAGCCAGCGTCCACCCTCTCCCCGCCGCCCCCATTTGGTCCAACCGAATGCGGGCGGCGGGCGCGTCCCCCCGCGCTACCGGCAATAACCTGGCCCTTCTGGCAATACTGCCGCGGGCCGACTGCATCGGCCCTCTCTGTGCTGTCTTGTCGAGAGAAGGTGATCAAACCCTGCCTCACCAACACGACTCGTTCGTTCACCTCCACTCCGAGCACTCCCTACTCCATGGCTTCTGCCGCCTGCTGCAGCAGGTCCGGCACGCCAAGCCCCTGGACATCTCGGCGATGACCCACCCGCATCGCGGGCCCCCGAATCGGAGCGTCGAGTCCTATCGCCTGCCCGTGAGAGCACCGGAAACGCAACAAGCCGGAGGTCATCAAGACGCAGGTCTTCTAGGAGGGGAGAGCGTGAGCGCGACGTGCAAGGGCTCGCGATACCAGGTTGTTGCTCAAACCATAATCTGGCCGGCGCTGCAACCATAATTTGGCCGCGAGCGCCAGATCTCCCGCAAGAAACCGACCCCCTTGGACCCCGCCTTGACGCCGGTTACAAGCATAATCTGGCCGAAAGTGCAGAATCGGAAGCATATCGTGGCCGAGAGTGCAGGCTGCGCATGTCCTTGCCGGAGCTTTGTGAAGCCCCAGCACCGGCTGCCTTCCCCGTGGGTGCCACAGGCATCGTCCCTGCAGCCCTGACGGTCCGCGAACTCCTCCCTCCCTGTTCAATCTGATTCGGAAGGTCACAGCCTCGGCTTTTCCGTCAGCAACGGACGCCTACCGCGCCGATCCACGGACGGACCTCCTCACCGGAGCCACAAGGGGTGCTATACTCATCGAGTGAGTATCAGACGTGGGCACCAACTCGCCTAGGGCAAGCGCCCTGGAACCGGAGTATCTCGTTCTGGGATTGCTGCTCCAGCAACCCGTCCATGGGTATGACCTTCACCTTCGCCTGCAGGCCGAGTTCCGTTCGTTGTGGCGAATCCCGCAGAACCAGCTTTACAGCACCCTGAAACGTCTGGAAGCGCGAGGCGACATCCTCGGTGAGGAGCGCAGACCCACAGGCGGTCGGAAGAAGCGGCACTACAAGGTCACGCGGCGTGGCCGCGCGCGGTTCCGCCGGTGGCTTGAACGTCCGACACCGATGAGCGTGCGCGCGCTGCGCGTGGCGTTCCTCACCCGACTGACTCTGGCATTGGCGGACGACCCGAAGCTCGCGGCGCGCATCTTCGAAACTCAGCGGGAGGCTATGCAGGGCGGGGTGGCCCGGCTCAAGCAGACGGCGGCCGATCAGGCGCATGCAGGCAAGCTGGACCGGCTCTCCATGGATCTCCGCATCCGGCAGCTAGAGACCACGCTGGCCTGGATGGAGGATGCCCGGAGCGAGCTTGGGCTCCCCCGCAATCTCCTACGTGAGGAGGGTACATGAGACTGAAAGCAGTCATGATCTCCGTTGTGCTGCTGAGCCTGGCAGCCTGTCAATTGACGGGCGGGAATATCCCGACTCAATCAGCCACGGATGGCGAAACGGCGATCAGCCCCGAACCGGTTCCCAGCCTCGAGGTGGAAGTGTCGCCAGCGGCTGTCCTGACTGACGGCCTGGGGCGGGAAATCGTCCTGGACAGGCTGCCCGAGCGTGTGGTGGTCGCCGGGCGCGCCGCCCAGCTCATCCTGCATGCGGCCTTCTTCTTCGACGAGGCCGACGCACGCGTCGTTGCCATGGAGCAGCGCACACAGCGCAATGCATCCATGATGCCTCTGGTGGACTCTGGATTTGCCGAGGTGATCCAGCTGGAGCGCGATGCCTCGACCGAGGCGATTGCCGTTGCCGACCCTGACGTTGTGCTGCTCAAGAGCTATCTGGCCGACAGCGTGGGCGCGCCCCTGGAGGCGCTTGGGTTGACCACCGTCTATTTGGACCTGGAGACGCCGGAGCAGTTTTTCCGCGACATCCGCATTCTGGGAACACTGTTTGGCGATCCGGAGCGCGCAGAGCAGGTGCTTGCCTTCTACCAGGAGCGGCTCGATCGGGTTTCAGACGCCGTGGCGACTGTCCCGGCCGAGGAACGCCCCCGCGTGCTCCTGCTGCAGTACACCGATCAGGGGGGCGAGGTCGCGGTGAATGTGCCGTCGGCAGCGTGGCTGCAGACCACCCTGGTCGAACTGGCTGGCGGGGAGCCGGTATGGCTGGACGCCGCCGGAAGCGGATGGACTGTTGTCGACCTGGAACAAGTCGCCGCCTGGGACCCGGACTACGTGTTCGTCGTCTACTACGGCGGTGATCCTGCTCCGGCGACGGAGGCCCTGCGGGCAGACAGCAGCTGGGCGGCTCTGAGGGCTGTGCGCGAAGGCCACTTGTTGGGTTTCCCTGGCGATTTCGTCAGCTGGGACCAGCCTGACCCTCGCTGGATCCTGGGGCTGGAATGGCTCGCAAACCAGCTGCTACCCGATGGGTCATTCTCATTCGACGTGCAGGCTGAGATGCGGGCTTTCTACCGGGAACTGTACGGCCTGGACGAAACAGCCTTCAAGAATGATGTCCTTCCCCTGCTGAATGGAGACTATGAGCCTTGATCTAACGTCAAGCCGTCCGGAAGGGAGAATGGGAAGGCGGGCCGGTCTTGCGTTCCTGTTGGCAGGCCTGCTCGTCATCGCCGGGATATCGCTCTTCATCGGGCGATACCCTGCGCCCTACTGGACTCCTCCGTCCCTCTTGGGCAGTGATGAACTGGCACGGAGACTGGTCCTGTCCCTGCGACTGCCTCGCCTGCTGACGGCCATCATGATGGGTTCGAGCCTGGCTGCCGCAGGCCTGATCTTCCAGATGGTCTTTCGCAATCCCCTGGTCGAGCCGGGGCTGTTGGGCGTTTCCCAGGGCGCGGCCTTTGGCGCCGCGCTGTCGATCCTGGCACTGCAGGCCTCGCCGCTCATGACCGAGTTCTCCGCGGCGGTATTCGCACTCCTCGGGCTCTCTTTGTCCTTCCTCCTTGCGCGCCGGCTTCGGTACGGAGGGTGGGTGCTGAGACTCATCCTGGCCGGGATCGCCGTGTCCGCCCTCTTCGGCGCAGGCGTTGGGATGCTGAAGTACGCAGCTGACCCGCTCAGCGAACTGCCTGAGATTACGTTCTGGCTCTTGGGAGGTCTGTGGGGCGTTACCTGGCAAGAGGCGCTCTTCCTGCTGCCCCCGGTGGGATTGAGCTTGATCCTTGCGTGGGCGTTGCGCTGGCGCATGAATTTGCTCACCTTGAGCGACGAGTCCGCTATCTCGCTGGGCTCGCGGCTTGGACGTGAGCGGTCCCTGGTGCTGATCGGCGCCGTGGTTGCGGTGGCGGCGGTGACTGCCGTGGGCGGCATTGTGGGGTGGGTGGGACTGATCATCCCCCACGTGGCGCGCCGCCTCTTCGGCGCCAATGCCACGTATGCTCTCCCAGCGGCGATTCTCACGGGTGGGATCTTCGTGCTTGTGTGTGACACAGCGGCGCGTGCTCTCCTGGGCGGGGAGATCCCCCTGGGCGTCCTCACCTCCTTCCTCGGTGCCCTGGGCTTTGCCCTCCTGATGATGCACACAGGGTTGCGGCTGAGGCCATGAGCGATAACGACCTGCTGTGTGTGGAGGACCTACGCTTCGCCTATGACGGCGAGCGCACGCCCGTCGTGGACGGGGTGAGCCTTCGGCTTGGAAGGGGCGAGGTGCTGGCCATCCTTGGTCCCAACGGTGCCGGGAAAACAACCCTCTTGTACATCCTGCTCGGCATTCTGAAGGCGCAGTCGGGCCAGATATGGCTGGACGGGCGAGAACTCAGTGCGTGCCCCCGCAACGAAATCAGCCGTGTAGTGGGCTTGGTCCCCCAGTCTGAGCATGTGGCCTTTGAGTACAGCGTCGAAGAATACGTGCTCATGGGCCGTGCTCCTCATCTCGGGATGCTCGAACTCCCCACTCAGGATGATGACAGGCTGGCCGTGGAGGCGCTGGATCAATTGGGACTGATGGCCCTGCGACACCGCTCGATGCTCGAACTCAGCGGGGGCGAGCGGCAGATGGTGGTGCTGGCGCGAGCGCTCGCTCAGCAGGCAAGGCTGCTGCTGATGGACGAGCCTTTGGCTCACCTCGATCTCAGCAACAAGGGGCGGATCCTGGCGGTGATACGCCGACTGTCTGAGGCGGGTGTGGCGGTCGTGTTCACCACGCACGAACCGGACATGGTCCAGGGTGTTGCTCACCGCCTGTTGCTCATGCGAGAGGGGCAGGTGGTGGCTTCCGGCCGGACTGAGGCTGTCCTGACGTCTGAGGCGCTCAGTCAGACATACGGGGTGCCCATTCGCGTGATCGACGTGGAAGGGGTATCTCTTGTGCGCTTGGAGGCGATGCTGTGATCGCGGCCGCCCCGGTGCGCGTGATCGTAACGGGCAAGGTCGGGAGCGGAAAGACCCAGGCCTGTGCGGCCGCCGCAGCCCGACTGCGGGACCTTGGGTGGCGGACTGGCGGCGTTCTTTCCCTGGGTGTCTGGGCTGGCGACAAGAAGGTAGCGATCGACGCGCTCGACGTGCGCTCAGGCGACATGCGGCGCCTGGCCGAGCACACCAGCGAGAACTACTGCATGCAAGGACCGGCGACCCCTGGGTGGCGCTTCCATGCTGAGACGATCGCGTGGTGCAACTTGCTGCTGTCCGCCGCAGCGGACTGCGACCTGCTGGTGGTTGACGAGCTCGGACCACTGGAGTTCGAATCCGGGGAGGGATTGATCCAGGGCATGCGGGCACTAGATGATGGCCGCTTCCGCCTGGGGTTGGTCGTGGTGCGACCCCGTCTCGTTCACGCTGCACAAGCGCGTTGGCCCACGGCGGCCGTGCTCACGCTGCACGGGCCGGCGGGAACCCCTCCTACGGTCGATCGTGTGCTAGCGATCGCTGGAGGGTTGAAACCCCTCAACCGCCAAGCTGACACAATGTAGGATCGTTGCCCTGGGCGATTCCGGCATCACGGCTCTCACGATCGCATATCCCCTCAATCCACTTCTCTGGAAAGTGCTTTCCCCCAGTTCAGGGTTCGCGGGCCGAAGGCGGAAAACGCCCCTAGCGACACCTGGTCAGTCGGGTTGATATCCGGGATAGCATCCCTTAGTGCTGCCGGCAATGTCGTTTGTAGCCACAGCGGCGGGCCATAGAAACAGTCGGCCCCTTCGGACGAGGTTCGGGAAGCATCTATTCCACCTGGCCCCAGCCCGCGTGTCATGTTGAACAGGTTACATTCATCTTCTTGCATGAAAGCTGGGCCGGCTTATAATATTCGTAAACATGAATGGATGGCGCAATGAAGACCCATCTCCAGACGGCTGAGTTCTTGAAGGCGCTGGCGCATCCGGCTCGACTCCAGATCGCTGAGATCCTCCGAGATAGGGAGGCATGTGTCTGCCATCTTGAAGCGCACCTGGGCTATCGCCAGCCCTATATCTCCCAGCAGATCATGGTGATGCGGAAGGCGAGGCTCCTGGCAGAGCGCCGGGATGGCACATACGTGTTCTACCGGATGGCCGATCCGCGCGTTGGGGCGCTCCTCGATACTCTCATGCCGCGGGGGGCGGAGAAGAAGGGGCGGCTGGTAGCGGCATGCTCATGCCCGGAATGCGCGCCCATTGCTGAGGCGGTCGCATGAGCGGCCAATCTCGCGCGGGCTGGGTTGAGCCGGGACCCTCTCTTTTTTCTCTCGGATCATTCAGTAACTGGAATGAATATCGGCCGACTGGAGGCGCGTGAATGGATATCCTCTCGACACTAGGAAGGTTGATTCAGGGCGGCCTCGGGAATCTGGCCGCCTACCTGGCAGCCCACGTGCTGCTCTGCCTTGTGCCGGCGTTCTTTATTGCAGGCGGACTCTCGGCGCTGATCCCCAAGGAGTCGATCACCCGCTTCCTGGGGCGCAAGGCGCCCAAGTACGTCTCCTATCCGGCGTCGGCGCTGGCCGGATCCGTGCTGGCTGTATGCTCATGCACCATCGTCCCGCTGTTCGCCGGCATTTACAGGAAGGGCGCCGGCATCGGCCCGGCGATCACCTTCCTGTTCTTCGCACCCGCGGCCAATATCCTCGCCCTGGCCTACACCGGTGTCGCCATCGGGGCCGACCTGGCCTTTGCCCGGCTGTTCCTCTCGCTGGCCTTCGGGATCGGCATCGGCCTGATCATGGCCCTGATCTTCCGACAAGCGGACGCCGAGCATGACCGTCAAACCGACGACCTGTTCTCCGGACGCGGCAGCGTGCGCCGTGCAGTGGTCATCTTCCTGCTGCTCCTGGTCGTCCTGCTGCTCTCCGGGACGCTCAAGATTGGGCTGCTCACCAACACCTATGCACAAGTCAACCTTCCAATTGGCGGGGCCGAGCGTCTGGAGCAGGCGCTCTTCCAGCTGGTGCCGTACGACGCCAGCCGCGGCGAGGAGGGCGTGACGGTGCAGGGCGTGGTCCTGATCGCGCTGCTGGCCCTGATCGGGCTCTCGGCCTGGCGCGGGTTCGAGCACGTGCTTGACGGTTTCAATCGTTGGACGGGTATCACGCTCGGCCTGATTGCGCTCACCTTGCTGGTCGCCGCCGTGGGAATGAAGCCAGTGGATGGCGGCCTGACCGTAAGCTTCCCGGGCAAGTTCTTCGCCGTGATCCTGGCGCTGATCGCTCTCACCTGGCTCGGCCGCAAGGGCCTGAGCGAGCATGAGCGGAATGACTGGCTGTGGGAATCCTGGCGCTTCGTCAAGCAGATCTTCCCCTTGCTGATTGTGGGCGTGTTCATCGTTGGCATCCTGCGCCAGCTGATCCGGCCGGAATGGATCGAGTCGCTGGCCGGCAGGAACACCGTCCTCGGCAACCTGGCCGGCGTGGCCTTCGGGGTGTTCATGTACTTCCCGACGCTGGTTGAGGTCCCGATTGCCAACATGTTCCTCAGCCTCGGCATGCACCGGGGCCCGCTGCTGGCGTACCTGATGGCCGATCCCGAGCTCAGCCTGCAGAGCATCCTACTGGTTTCCGCCATCATCGGCCGCACGAAGGCCTGGACGTACGTCGGCTGGGTGGCGCTGTTCAGCACCATGGCCGGCCTCATCTACGGCGCGTGGGTCGATGGTGCGAGCCTGCTGCTGATTTCAGGTTACTTGGTGGGTTTCCTGGCACTCCTGGCGGCCGGGCTGTACCTTGCCGGGCGGCGAACCGCACGGCAACCCCAGCCAGCAACGGTCGGGGATTGAAACACTCGACCAAGGGACATCACCTTGTGGAGGACACGATGTTGACAATCAAGATCTTGGGTTCCGGATGCCCGAATTGCAGGAAGCTCGAGGAGATCTCACGCCGCGCTGCCGGAGGGCTGGGCATCGAGGCCGAGTTTGTCAAGGTCACCGACATGAGCAAGATCACCGAGTACCCGATCCTGGGCACGCCGGGGCTGGTGATCAACGAGCAGGTCGTGTGCAGCGGACGCATCCCGACCGAAGCAGAGGTTACCTCCTGGCTGGCGGTGACCGTGCAGCAGGGCTGACCCAGCCATCGCCATGGTCTAAATGTTCGCGCTCTCACGGGGCAAGACAATGGGACTCGGTCACCCCATTTCTGGGGACCGGTGCACCAAAGTGAGTTTCCCAGCCGCATGCGGCACAGGCGGGGCTCGGTGACCCGAGATGCAAGTGGGTGCGCCGGAATCGTAACGGAGGGAACGAGGCATGACAGAGTACCTTGAGACCACGGTCGACAAGTTCATCTTCCGTGTGGCGACCGACCGCGTCTACAGTCGCGAAGGGCTGTGGGCGTTGGCCGAGGGCAGTCGTGTGCGGATCGGACTCACAGACTTCCTGCAGCAGAGAAGCGGGGACATCGCCTTCGCCGAAGTCGAACCCGTTGGCACGAGCCTGTCCGCCGGCGACGAGGTGGCAGCCATCGAGACAATCAAAGTCAATGTCATCCTGCCTTCGCCCATAGGCGGCAGGGTCGTGGAGGCGAATCCATCGATGGCCACCTCCCCGGAAGTTGTCAATCAGGATCCCTACGGCCAGGGTTGGCTGGCTGTCATCGAGGCGGATGCTTGGGGCACGGATCAAGGCAAGCTCCTCAGCCCGCAGGCCTACCTTGAGGTCATGCGTGGCGAGGCTGAGGAGGAGGCAAGGAAGCTATGAGCGAAAGCAGACGAAAGGTAGTCGTCGTCCCGTGCAGCGGGATTGGGAAGACGTACGGGACGGTGAGCCGCGAGGCAGCCTTCGAGCTGACAGAGAACTTGCGCCCGGAGACCACCCAGGTAGTCCCTCTGTCGCTCCTGGTCCTTGGTGATGAGGCTTCCCGGGCCGCCGTCGCGGGAAACCCGGCAGTCACGATCGATGGCTGCAAGCTCGCCTGCGCCACGAAGATGGTCAAGGAGAGTGGCGGCAAAATTCTCCAGGACTATGCCGTTCTGGATGTCTACCGCCGCTACAAGCAGTTCAAGCCGCAAGGCATCGCAGAGCTGAACGAGGGAGGTCAGAAGCTGGCCGGGGCACTGGCGGGCGAGATCGCCTCCTTGGTTGATGGCTTGGACCCCGACGGGGAAGGGGAACAGAATGCCTGAGTTGCCCAAGAAGAAGGTGGGGATTGTCGCGTGCTCGGGCGAAGAACTCCCTGAAGGCACAGTGACGCGACTTGCCGCCCTTAAGGTCCTGGAGGAGTTGAGGCCCGGGGAGACGGTCACGATCTGCCTGCCGCTCTTCCTGGCCGGCGGGGAAGGCGATCGCGCCTTCGCCCGGTTCTACCCGACCATCGCGCTCGACGGTTGCGAGAAGCGTTGTGCTGCTCGAGGGACGGAGATGTACTCGGGCAAGCCGGCGGCCAGCCTAGTGGTTCGCGACTTGATCCAGCAGGCTGGGCTTCCACAACCCGCCGGGATCCGACGTCTTGATGAGGCAGGACGCCAGGCAGTGGAGGTTACAGCCCGTGAGACTGCCAAGCTGGTGGATGATCTGCTGGGGACACCATGGAGCAGACGAACAGGGGCGGCGCTGGATCTCGCCGAAGGAGAAGCGGAATCGCCTGAGCCCTCACCGGTGACATGCTCTTGCGGCTCTGGGATTCCTGTCGAGAAGATGACGATCGATGGCGACGAGGTGACGCTGATCGCCCTGCCGCTGATATTCGAGCAACTCCGCGAGCAGGGGAAGACTCCCGGCCCGGAGATGGCTGGCGAGTTGCTTGGATCCGTCAGGATCTATAACCCGATCCCCGCAGGGAAGGAGCGGGTGTACGAGCAGGCGCTTCTGAGCAAGTATGCCGCCTTCTGCCAGGAAAAGGAGCCCGCCCGATGAGCCGAACGGCGACCTATCACACCCACGTGGCATGGAAGGGTGAGCATTGGGGGCACATCGTAATGGGCAACGGTCCGGAGATGGATTTCTCCGCGCCGCCCGACGCCCAAGGACACCCGGGGGTGCTCACCCCTGAGGACGCATTCGTGGCTGCGGCCAACACCTGCGTGATGATGATGTTCATCTGGGCCGCGGAACGCTTCAAGCTCAAGCTGCAGTCCTACGAATGCCGCACGGAGGGCACCAAGCTGATCGAGCTGGACCGAACAGAGATCTTCACACAGCTGCATTTCCGGCCCATCATCCGCATCTCGGCCGGTGGGGAAGACAAGGCGGTCGTCGAGGCCCGGGCACGGCGGGCACTGCAGGCCGCCCAGAAATACAGCCTGGTGGCCAACTCAGTCAAATCCGAGATTGTCATGGAACCGGAATTTGAGGTAGCGGGGTGATGAGAGGAAGGCCGGGCTGGACGGCCGAAGTGGACGATACCGGGAAACTGGTCCTCCCGGATGAGGCGCGCCTCGCGGGAGGGCTAACTCCTGGCACGAGGTTGTCCGTTGAACTAGAGAACGGGCGGTTACAGCTGCGACGGCCGCCGACGCAACTCGCCAAGCTGTACATCGAGCCTACGACCAGATGCAATCTCGCCTGCCGGATGTGCGTCCGCAACACCTGGACCGAGCCCATTGGTGAGATGAGCGAGTCGTCCTTCCAGGCGATTCTGGAAGGGCTGCGGGCATTCGATCCATTGCCACGGATTGTATTCAGTGGATTCGGCGAGCCCCTCGCACATCCACGGTTGGCTGCGATGGTGGCGGCCGTCAAAGGCCTGGGTGCGCCGGCCGAGGTGGTGACGAACGGGACATTGCTCACGAAGGAACTGTCGGCAGACCTGCTCGAAGCCGGGCTGGACAGACTCTGGGTGTCTCTGGACGGCGCGGGCCCGGAATCCTATGCCGATATTCGGTCGGGTGCGAGCCTGCCTCTGGTCCTGGAGAACCTTTCCGGGTTTAGGCAGTTGAGCGGCCACTCGCCAGGCGCCAGGTCCGAGGTGGGAATCGTCTTCGTCGCCATGCGTCGGAATGTCGGCGATCTGCCGTCCCTGGTCCGGCTCGGATGGCGGCTGGGAGCTTGGCGATTCATGGTTACGAACGTGCTCCCGTACTCGGCGGAGATGTGCAGCGAGAGCCTCTGCACGTGGGCTAGGAACTATTGGCCCAGCCGGCCGAGCCCATGGATCCCGGAGATCCGTTTGCCCGACATTGATTTCAATCGCGACACTCGCGAAGCGTTGATGTCACTCCTCCAGTCTGTGGCAAATGTGCGCTTCCTGGATCTCGGGCGGCATGATGCCCACGACCGCTGCCCGTTCATCGAGGACGGTGCGGCTGCTGTCGGCTGGGATGGGTCCTTCAGTCCCTGCCTGACGCTGCTCCACGATCAGGTGACGTACCTGGATGAGCAGCGCAGACGCTCGTCACGCCGTTATGTCCTCGGGAACGTGGACCACATGACCCTCAAGGACTTGTGGCTCGATGCGTCTCATCTCGCCTTCCGCGAACGCGTTCGCGCCTTTGAATTCTCTCCGTGCACGGCCTGCGGCGGGTGTGACCTGTCCGAAGCCAACGAGGAGGATTGTTTTGGGAACACCTTCCCCACCTGCGGCGGCTGCTTGTGGGGGCAAGGCGTCCTTCAATGCCCGTGAGCGCTGAAACCATCCTGAAGGAGGACAAGGGAATGCTTACGATCAGAGTTCTGGGCCCCGGTTGTGACAACTGCAAGAAGGTCGAGGCCGCCGCCCGCCGGGCGGTCGCCCACCTTGGGGTCGGGGCGGAAGTGATCAAGGTGACGAGGTGAAACCTCGGCTCGACGAGCGGAAATGCCCTATGCAGGAACAAATCTGCAAGGCCATTCCGGCCTGCCCGGAAGGGGCGATTCTCTACATTGCCGATGAGGCCGCTCCCTTGGGCGGGCGGATCGTGTTCGATTACGAGAAATGTAACGAGTGTGGCATATGCGTGACGGAATGCTGCGGTGCCGCCATCGAACTCAAATAGC
>Ga0315295_10004086_pt1 | contig 12416 bp, 14 predicted proteins | sample YL17G14_0_MG_FD_204453 | JGI IMG/M metagenome (GOLD analysis project Ga0315295, IMG submission 204453) | Sediment microbial communities from Yellowstone Lake, YNP, Wyoming, USA - YL17G14_0 | ecosystem: Environmental > Aquatic > Freshwater > Lake > Sediment | place: USA: Wyoming | collected... | reverse complement strand
CATCGAGAACGGCGTAATTCTTACCCGAAGTAGACCTGATATTAATATCCTGTGCCGGATGGGATATTCTAGGGGAAATATACCACCGCCCGCCGCTTTTTCTTAGCTTCCCTTCTACTTCCAACTCGGAAGCTGCTCTATCGAAAGCAGCACCAAAAAACAAAGCATCATCATCAGCCAAGGGCTGCTCCCAGGCAGCACAAAGAAGATGAGGCTTCAGAATATTGATGTTCTCCGAATTTATCAGTGCATTTTCAAAACTTTTACCAAAAAATGACTCTGGGTGGTGCATAAAATATTGGTCTAGTGGATTATCCTGAGCAATAAGAAAGCTGAGAGAGTCGTTTATCCCCCGGCCGCTTCGTCCTGCCTGCTGCCAGGTGCTGGAAATGCTTCCCGGATAGCCGACAAGCACGGTGGCTTCCAAATCACCAATATCAATCCCTAATTCCAAAGCAGTGGTAGCTACTACGCCAAGGAGTTGTCCGCCAAATAATTCCCGTTCAATCTGTCGTCTATCTTCAGGCAGATAACCCGCTCGATACGGCTTAATCAGCAGGCCCAGGGAAGCACCCAGTTTCTCCCGGCTATAAATATAGATAAGCTCGGTCAATCGGCGGGTCCGGGTGAAAACCAGACTGCGGACATTGCTTCGAATAAGCTCGGTAAAGAGAAAAGTGGCTTCGCTGTTGGAGCTGTGCCGCCCCGTACCGGTCTCATCAATAAGCGGCGGATTCCAGAAAATAAAAGATTTACCACCGTGAGGTGAACCATCCTCGCTGATTATGTCAAAAGGCAACCGGACCAGATTTTCGGCATGCTCTTTAGGATTGGCAATAGTCGCCGAGCAACAAATGAATTGGGGCTTAGAGCCGTAAGAGACACATAGGCGGCGAAGCCGGCACATAATATTGGCTACATGAGAGCCGAATATTCCGCGATAGACATGAGCCTCATCTATCACAACGTATTTCAAGTTGCGAAACAATCTTGACCAGGACTTATGATTGGGTAGAATGCCCACATGAAGCATATCAGGATTGGTGAGCACAACTTTAGCTTGCCGTTTTATGCCGGCTCGCTCCGATTGCGGTGTATCACCATCAAACGTAGCACAGCCCCCGGATGAAACAAGCTCAGGGCAACCCAGCTCTTTTAAGCTTCGCAGCTGGTCCTGAGCCAAAGCCTTGGTCGGAAAAAGGTACAGAGCCCGGCTGCTTGGGTCTGCTAAAATCGCCTCTAATACCGGCAGGTTATAGCACAATGTCTTACCGCTGGCGCTGGCTGTGGCTACCATTACATTTTTACCGCGGCGTGCAGCGTTAACCGCCATCGCTTGATGAGTATACAATGAGGATATGCCCAAGGATTCAAGATGCGCCTGTAAAGCAGGATGTAAGAGCTTATCTAACTTGCCAACAGAGGCAATACGCGGCGCAATGCGTTCGGTGTGGACAATCTGTTGTCTATAATCTGGTAAAGTCAGAAGGTGGTGGAGGAAGGCATCAACATACATTCAAATCGGTTCAATTTGCGCAAGCTAAGGGCCAGATAGAATCTCAGTCTGATGGTCTACGATTTCCAGCTCCGGGTAATTATTAATAATAAAACTCATCACCTTGGATAAGGTTTCATCGATATGCTGGCTGTGGTTGCTGACGCAGGTTATGCCCAAAGTTACCAACTGCCACAAATCCTGGTCATCTACTTCTGCGATTGAGATATTGTACTGGTTTCTTAGCCGAGAGACAACAGATTTCACTATCCGTCTTTTATCTTTAAGTGACCGACTCTCTGAAATATGAAGTTTTATCCGGCAAATACCAACATTCATTTCTGGAGAAGAAAGTGCCGATAAATCAGAGTATAAAAAATCCCTCTCAGCGGGGAGACTGCCGAGAGGGCTATCGGGCTATTTTAGCGACTCTGCTTCACTTCCGCGTAGCAGGTACTACAATAAATAGGGCGATCATCTCTCGGTTCGAAAGGCACCTCGCATTCAGCGCCACATTTGGCACATGTTGCTTTATGCATTGTCCTGGGTTGATCATAGCCCCGGTTGCGACTCTGTCGCCTAGTTGCCCGGCACTCCGGGCAGCGACTAGGCTCGTTCTGTAGCCCTCGTGACTTGTAAAACTCTTGTTCACCCACGGTAAAAGTGAAATTACTACCGCAGTCTTTACAAGTCAAAGTCTTGTCCGCTTGAGCCATCTATGCCTCCTTATAAAAGTTATGCCCTGTTTCTGTTGCAGTCTCTAACGGCTCAAGACCTCTACATACACTGCCAAGATGAATACTCCGGCACGCTGGTCTCCCCACTAGCTATAAGAGGAAGCCGAGCTAGGAAACGGCACCAGCCAGGTTTTTGCATACATGAACTAGTGTAGTTTATAATATGCGTCAAGTCAAGTCATAGCTAAATGGAGTTTGGTAGTATGTCAGACAATGCTGAACAAAGTCATAGGCGAGTGAGAGCCACAGTAAGCCTGGTAGCCGGCATCCTGATTGGGCTTACTTTTTTGATGTCAGGTAGTGGTAAAGTATTCGGTTACGGTGAGATGCCAGGCCAAACCATGCAATTCATCGGTGCCATTCTCCCGGATGCCTGGCTGACTCCGAGATTGGCTCTTTTCATTGGCGACATATTCTTCCCCTATATTATTCCCTGGGCAGAGCTATGTTTAGGTATACTGCTCCTCGTGCGTATTTGGCCACGTCTCTTCGCCGCCATTACATTGCCGTTAACCGCAGCCTTTATGGCCAATAACGCCTGGTACATCAGCCAGGGCCAGACTAAATTCACTTCTTGTGAATGCTTTGGCATATGGGAAAAGCTGTTCGGCACACTGACACATGTTCAATCGCTCTCGCTAGACATTGTACTTTTTGCCCTGGCTCTGACAATAGTACTCGTCCATCCTGGCGATTTCCTGTCTTCGCCGCCGTGGTTGGCCAAGATACAGAAAGGAACTAAAAGACAAAAAAAATAGAGGATGTACCATGAGACAACTTAGATTTAACATTTCATCGATCCACAATCGTGCCAGGTTAGTCATGTTACTCGCTACTACAGTGCTGCTTCTGAGCAGTGCTTGTACACCACCGACTCCGCCACCACCCCCACCCCCACCAAATCAACCACCCGTTATCGACTCCATAACAGCCGAAAAAGAAATCCCCACTTTAGCGGAAACCCAGATAATCTGCCAGGCTAGCGATGCTGATAGCGATAACTTGACGTATCAGTGGTCGGTTGATGGCGGTACTATCACAGGAGAAGGCAGCACTGTCACCTGGGCCGCTCCTGACACCGCAGGCAGTTATACTGCAAAAGTTACAGTGTCCGATGGCAAAGGTGGTACTGTTACTCAATCGACGACTATAGCTGCCATAAATAAGCCCAACGAACCTCCGGTCGTTACCGGGCTGACAATAGACGGCGCTCCACCAGCCAAAGAAAATACGGCCAGACAATGGGTAACAAAAACCATTCACTGCAATGTCCAGGACCCGGATGGTGATAATCTAAGTTACCTGTGGAGAACTACCGGCGGCAAAATCACTGGAGAAGGTAGCACTGTCGGCTGGACCTCACCCGGCATAAACGGCGATTATTCGATCACTGTCATAGTAAGCGATGGTAGAGGCGGTAAGGCTGAGGGGTCAGTTGTGTTTAAAGTGCTTTGCTGCGGTAGAGGTTAAAGCCATATAACGAGCTTTTACACCAGCTCATAAGGTTACTAGCTTAACGTCACCCCACACGCCCATCCTATCACCTTTAATTATAACAGCACCAACCAGCCCTTGCATGACACTAACTTGTTCAATGACTGCGTCTATATCGTCAGCAGCTATAACCTTGTTGCCGATGGCCGTCGCTGCAGCATCAGCCAGCGCCGTAGAATGCGAAAGGGTAATCACGGCATCAGCAGAACCAAGACTGAGGGAATGCCCCACAGTTCCTGAAGAAGTGCATATCCCCAAAGGTGTCTCCTCAGGATTTATCTCCAGGGCAATTTTGCCGGTAAATGGAGATTCACCGGCGTAAACACCAATCAAACTTTTCTGCGAGACCTTCAGAAAGATATCACCGCCATTTTCAACAATCACTTCGGGTGTATAGACAAGCAAGTCTCTACCAACAGCCTCAGCAATAGCGCCAGCTACGGCTGCCATTGGCCCAACGCCCACTATCCCAGCAGCTTGTGCCATATCTCTAACAATGTCCGGGGCATCTTCGTCCACATCATAAGGCTCCAGGCTATGGAGAAAAAGTGGATGTCTATCAATATACTCTTCCAGCGGTGTACGGTGTTTGTTTACGGCTTTTATGGCCTCGGCTTCAAGGTTGCTTGCTGCTCGAATATAGATGTCGGTTTCCTTAACGACCACATTGAAGGAAACCAAACCATCGTCTTTAATCCAGCGGCGATAGGTCCTGGGCTGGTACATTCAGAAGTACAGCTCCATGGCTCGAGGCGGACAGGCTTTGATGCATAACTCGCAGACAACACACTTATTGTTGTCAAAAATCACCTTTCTGGTTTCCGGGTCGATGGAAAAAGCGCCCGTAGGGCACAAAGTAATGCAGGCACCACAATGCGTACATCGCAATTCGTTCCAAACCACGTCCTGGCTCAATGACTGAATTTTTACACCGGCTTCAGTCAAATACTTCACCCCCTTGTCATAGTTTCTCTGCTCTCCGGTTAATTCCATGACCAAAAGCCCCTCCTCCCCAGGTGTAACTGAAGCCTTGAGAATATTAAACTCCAGGTCGAAGCCCTTTACTAACTTGTAGACTATGGGTTCGTTTGTTAAACGCTTCGGAAAGTGCAAAACCAGTCTCTTCGAAACAGTAGTAGCCATCTTCTCCCTCCTTAACTACGGAAGCGGACGTTCCTCGAGCGGCTTAAAGACTATCCCCGATTCCACGCCGGGCAATGGTGCCACCGGCTCAGTCAGCAAGAACTCGCCCTTCTCTATCCACTCCTTCAAAATGCCGGCAATCTCCACTGCTCCTGGATAGCTGGAAAGAGAAGCAGTGGGGACTTCCTGCCCCTGAACCTTTATCGTTCCGCTCTTGAGTTCAGCATAGCTGACCTCAGCCAGAATGTCCGGTTTTCTCTGGGGATAAGCTTCAGCATAGTCGACCACAGGCGCAAAAATATCGCCGTCGATCACCAATGTGTAGCGGAGCATCTCTTCAGACAGAATCGGTATAGGTACACCAATGCCCACAGTCATCGTGCAGCCATAGCCTAAGAAACTGGTACCGACTAGCCATTTAGGTTTCATTTGCTTCAAATCCCCGATAACGGCAAGTGTCCCAGCTCCTCTTTTCGGCACGCCATTATCTCCTCGTAGAGCATTGGGATTATGCTGTGTTCCCTGCCAGGCAACATAGCCGATGCCGCCACCGAGAAATATCTTAGTACCGATGCCGATGGTTTTATAATAGGGGTCGTTAAATAACGGAGAAAGTTGACCGGAAGTCGAATAATTGGCATTACCCAGCTTCGGTTTGAGCACCCCCATGTAAGTATAAATAATTCGGTCAGACAGATTCACCGCCACATTGTAATTCTGATATGCGTTCCTCACATTAAATAAAACTGCCTCGTTCATGTCCTTGATATTAATCATGGTCTCCAGCTTCCGTCTGGGATAGCAATCTGTGCCATAGGCAGTAGCCACCAGTCTGACGTCCTTCCCGGCTACGAGTTCCTCGATTACATGTCCGCCGCCGTATCTGAACTCGCCGGGATAGATTCTATTCTTGGGGTCGTCATCAGGCAGAGCAGTTGCCCCCAGGAAAATATCTACAGCGGCTATTCCTGTATAGGCAGGCACATCATTTAGATAGACCTTGCCACCACCGAGCTTAATCCTCGGCTTGGTATGCCCGACGTTAAAATAAGCGCCCGAGGAGCACATAGGCCCGAAGGTACCAGTAGTCACCACATCAACTTCTTTAGCAGTTTGGCTGATACCCTTTTTCTTAGCGATATCAATTATTTCTTCAGCAGTAACTACTACTGCCTGACCTTTTTTGATTTTTTCATTGATTTCAGCAATAGTTTTTGCCATATTGCCTCACCCCCTATCGCTTAGTTCTCTTTATCAAATTCATCGCCAGTTCTGCTGCTTTTCTGCCCGATAGCAGCATGCCCCCGAATATAGCCCCCATACGGGGACCGCCGAAAACAGCATTGGCTGCCATGCCAGCTACCAGAAGCCCGGGACAAACCTGTCTGGTATTTTCAACAATCTCTTTTTCACCAGCTTCCGCCCACATTGACTTCTCACCGCAAACCACCACTCCAGCTCCAGTTTTTCTGCTCACTATACGGCAGACTTCAGCATCATGGCCCGTGGCATCTATTATCAGCTTAGACCTTATCGCTAGCGGGTCGACATGCAAATTCGCCAAAGATACGGCGCTCCAGTTGAGCACCAGCCCGATTATCCTGTCATTCTCACGAATCATCACATCCTCGACGCTCAGCAAATTGAATATCTTTGCCCCGGCCTTTATGCACCGGGAGCAGAGCGTTGATACCGCTTCCACGGCGTCGGCCACGTAATACCCTTTTTGATACTGCTTAGCCGAAATGCCCAGTTCATCCAGGATCTCTTTTGCCTCGCTCTGAACCACAATGCGGTTAAACATCATGCCTCCGCCCCACATGCCACCACCAACGCTCAGTTTCCTCTCAAAGATAGCCACCTTTACCTTATTCTTCGCCAGATAGTAACCGGCAACCATACCTGACGGCCCGGCACCAGCTATAGCCACGTCCACCTGCATCGAATCGAGTAAATCTTTCAGATAGCTCTCAGTTATCGCCTTGGATATAGTGACTTCATCCATTGTTACACTCCTAGCTACCCAGTCATTTCTGCCAACCTGTCTACCTGCTCTGTCACCCTGAGCAAAGCGAAGGGTCTCCGAGATTCTTTGGTCGCTCCGCTCCCTCAGAATGACAACGGAGGCATAATCACTCCTGTGCAACTCTTGTTAGCAACTTTCCAAGCCCTGCTGTTGACACAGTCTTCTGCTCCCCAGTTACCATATTCCGCAGAGTCACCGTACCGCCTTTTACCTCATCCTCGCCGATAATCGCCGCGTAATTGCTGCCCAGGCTGTTAGCCTGCCTTAACTGACCCTTCAGACTTCTATCGCAGGTAGCCATTACCGCGGCGATGCCATCCTTACGCAGAGTAGAGGCCAGTTTCATTGCTTCCAGCTTAGCTTCATTTCCAAGATGTGCAATAAATACCGGCGGCGCCGTCAAGTCCGGCACAGCAACTTTTTGCTTCTTCAAATTCAATACAATCCGTTCCATACCAGCAGCAAAGCCGATAGCTGGCGTAGCCTTGCCGCCCAGTTCCTGGATAAGGTCATCGTACCGTCCACCACCGCCTAAAGCACTTTGAGCCCCTTCTCCCGGAGGTTGGACTTCAAACACCGTCTTGGTGTAATAATCCAGACCACGCACCAGCCTGTGGTTCAGCTCGAAGGGAAGCTTCAAGGCTTCCAGGTATCCCACAACAGCTTCAAAGTGCACCAGGCACTCCCGGCAGAGAAAATCAATGCTCTTCGGTGCTGCTTCCGCGACAACATTGCAAGAAGCTTTCTTGCAATCGAGCAAACGCAGCGGATTCTTTTCAAATCTGGACTTACAATCTGGACACAAGCCCGACAGCTGGTCGGAATAATAGCTCTTCAAGTTCTCCAGATATCGAGGTCGGCATGCCTTACACCCGATGCTATTAAGGTACAGGTAAAGACCGCTAATATTCAATAACTCAAAAAACCGCCACGCCATCTCGACAACCTCAGCATCCAGAGCCGGGTCGCCATCACCGATAGCTTCAAAGCCAAACTGATAGTGCTGCCGATAGCGCCCCGCCTGCGGCCGTTCATACCTGAAGATGGCAGCCAGGTAATAAAGTTTGACCGGTTGTGGCAAATTGTCCATGCCATGTTCAAGATAAGCCCGGCACACCGGTGCCGTTCCCTCAGGTCGGAGCGCCAGGATATTGTCGCTCCTGTCCTTAAAAGTATACATCTCTTTGGTAACGATATCGGTGCCTTCGCCTATACTCCGGGTAAAGAGCTGAGCGTCCTCAAAGGCTGGCGTATCGAGGCGCTGGTATCCGTAAAGGCGGCATAGACTAACTGCCCTGTGTTCAGCAAATCTCCAGTAACCCTGCTCTTCGGGTAAAATATCGGCGGTACCTCGAGGCGCTTTGTACAAGAAAGGTCTTCCTCCCTCAGAAGCTACATTATAACAGATAGCTTCATCAAAGGCATGCTTAATATGTATACGAACTTAAATGGAGACAGGCTTTCACTAGGTGTAATCTGCCCACAGATGACCCAGCGTAGCGGTCACTCGAGGTGAGTGACACGTACTCTGCACTGATTCTTCTACCTGCCCTTAAAGACAGGCTCTCTCTTTTCTACGAAGGCTCTGGAGCCTTCGATATGGTCCTCAGTTTCGCTGCAGAAAGTAAAAGCCAGGGAGTGATATCTCATGAACTCTTCCATGGGCAAACTTAGACCCCGGCGAATACCTTCCATAGCCAGTTTAACCGCTATCGGAGGTTTCTTGGCTATTTTATCGGCCAGCTCCATTGTCGCAGGCATCAGTTCCTCATGCGGGACCACTTTATTCACCAGACCTATGCGCTCTGCCTCTTTAGCATCTATGATATCGGTGGTTAAAACCAGCTCGTACGTCTTAGCCAGGCCAACCAGCCTTGGCAACAGGACAAGCGATTCATCCGGTACCAGTCTGACTCTTAAAAATACCTCCCCGAATCTGGCTTTTTCAGATGCAATCCTCATATTGCACATCAGCGCCAAGTCGCACCCGTAGCCTACAGCTGCCCCATTTACCGCGGCAATTGACGGCTTATTTATATCGAGCAGTATATGTCCGCCTCCGGGCAAGTGCTCACCTTCCAAATGTCTCAGCCTTATCTCCCTACCCTTGGCTATTTTATCTTCGGGATTTAAGAAAACCTGTTTGACATCGTCCCCGGAGCAGAAGCCTTTCCCGGCACCTGTTAGCACGATGACGCTAATTTTGTCGTCTTTGTTCGCTTGCTCTATTGCCTGGTACAGCTCTTCATGTGTGGTCATGGTCAGGGCATTCATAGCTGCCGGCCTGTTCAATGTAATAACTGCCACCTTACCTGCTGTCTCATAAATAATTTCTTTATATTCCATGGCACTCCCTCCACTCATATTGTTGGCTTATTTCTGACCAATAACCTGATGCTACTTGCCTTTCCAACGCGGCTCTCTTTTTTCAAAAAACGAGCTGATACCTTCCAGGAAATCCTCGGTTTTGCAGCTAAGCTGGAAGGTGTAACGTGTTGCCTCCCAATGCGCTTCCATGGTACGCTCCAGGCCCATGTACATGAGTTGCTTCGCCATTTGCACTGCCAGAGGTGCCCCACGCTGCATCTTTTTCGCCATTGCCATGGCGGCTGTCATTAGCTGGTCATCGGGAACAACCTGGCTGACCAGGCCAATTCTCAGCATCTCCTGTGCATCGATAATTTCCCCGGAAAACACAAGTTCGCAAGCCTTGGAAAGGCCTACTATTCTCGGCAGCAGATAAGTCCCGGCGCCGGTATCCGGGACCATGCCTCTCAACACAAACACCTGTCCGAACCTGGCGCTTTCGGCGGCAATCCTGATATCGCAATGGAGGGCAAATTCGGAGGCGATACCTACTGCAGCACCGTTAATGGCGCATATTGTAGGTTTCGGTATGCTATTGAAATACCACAGCGACTGGCGGTATTCAGTGGAATTCTTTTGCTTCATAACCTGAATCTCTATTTCTGACATTATCGGGACATCGCCTGAGATATCTGTACCAGCCGAGAACGCCCCACCCTTTCCAGTCAGAATCATAACTCTTACCTCATCATCTTTCTTAACCTCTTTTATAAGCTCTCCCAACCTCCTCAGCATAGCGTGTGTTATGGCGTTTAGTTTTTCAGGTCGGTTCAAGGTAATAATTCCGACGCCATCTTTCTTTTCATACAGTACGTGCTCCTCAGACATGTTAACCTCCTGTAAAATAAATGTTGTGAGTTATGATACGGCTACACAATTGTAACATAAAAGAGGTCGGGTTCAGATAGTTTTAACCGCCTTTATCCACAAGGCTTTAGCTTCGTAGCCTCGGCCCCGCATGATTCGCGGATACAGTCTCTATTCAGTTAAAGGCGGAAATCGGCAACTACGGCGCTGTGGTCGGAAGCCTCCGTCCGCCGTCCGGTTAAGATGTCGTAGTGCGGCCTTTTTTTGAAGAATACGTGCCCCGCCGCTCGATCAATGCGCTGCCTGATATTATTTTCCAAACAAGGTTTCTAACACCATTTTTGAGACAATTGTCGTATTGACCCGGCAGGAACAAAGGAGTAGGATACAATATACGGCTCCTGTCTACGATGAGGTTTTTCAGCATTTCTGCCAGAAGCATTGAGGAAACTATTGAGAATCAGAAGGGGGGACTGAGATGGTTACTGTAGAGGTTTTAAAGGGGTTTGATCTCTTTAAGGGGCTGGCTGAAGATAGCCTGGCCAAACTCGCCGACCTTTGTCATTCGTATACCATGCATGAAGGCGACCGTATTTTTGCGGAGGCGACCAAGGCCAGAGACGTACATCTTTGCCGTAGCGGCAAGGTTGATATCCTGATTTGGGTTGGGCAGCCGTGGAACAGGAACATCGCAGTTCACCGCGCCGTGCCGGGAGAAGTATTCGGCTGGTCTGCCCTGGTAGCACCTTACATCTATACCGCGTCTGCCGAGTGTGTTGAATCCGGAGAGGAAATTCGCCTTAAGGGCTCCGAATTGTTGACTGTGTTTGGTCAGAATCCTCTTATTGGATACACAATCATGGAGAATCTAAGTGCCAACGTCAGTCTCAGGTTAACACAGACGAGGCAAAGATTAGTCGCCGAATGGATGGGTTCCGCCTGGCCTGCGAATTCCAGTGCCTGGGGCGAACCGGGTAAAAGGTAGCCCCGATAAAACCAATTGCCCCTATCTCGTCTAAGGCAATACCTTGTAACAGAGAGGCTCATCAAAGGCATTCCAGATACGAGCCGGAACTTGAAATTAGAACCGACCTAGAGAGAAAATTTCAACAGCCCCCGTGGCAGAGTGACACCATTTCCTGCACAAAACGATGAATTGTTTTATCCAACGGGTCTATGTTAGTGAACGAGCCACTTGAATAAAGTATAGATAATTCCGAAGAGTGCTGAAATGATCCCAAGTGCAATACCAACCGTTTTCCATTTTGAAGGTTTATGTATTTCACGAGTAAGCATCTGGTCTATTGTAAGTGATGGATTGTATTGTTCGTAACCTGGACAATTCCGCTCAACTACTGGGTCATCTGTTAATAATATCAAACGATTGTTAAATAAGATTTTGTCTTTTGCGCAGAAAAGTGAATATCTAATTAATGTCACATCATGTTTCTCTATTAGTTCGCGCCCTTTTCCGCCAACTTGCCTCATTGGCTCGTTTGATCGCTTAGTTTTAAAACACAGAAAGTGGCAATCAACACATCTCATAATTGAAATCTTCTTAAATTAATGTCCTTTTGGCTATTTGTTAATAACCACCAAATAACTGGACTGCATATTTCCCATATATGCCTATGCCGATGTGTGTGAGTTCCGGGTTAAGCAAATTTGCTCTGTGCCCAGGTGATGTCATCCACAAATCTATAAAGCTAGAGGCTTCATAACCGCCCTCAGCACAGTTCTCTGCCACTAAATTAAAGCCAGCCATTTGAGCCTTGTCTGCTCGTCCATCGAATCCCAGATGGTCACAATTCTTTCTCTTGTACATATCTTGGGCGTGAATTTTGGCTAAATCTTCTAGTTCTTCACTTCGTTGGAATGGCAATAAACCATTTTCTTTGCGCTTAACATTTGTAAGTTCGTATGCTTCTTCGATTCGTCTTTCGGTAGATTCTGGGCTAGTGCCCTCCCCCCAAGCAATTAACTTATCTATTCCTTGCTTCGCATAATCCAGCGTTTGTTCTCCGACAGAACCAAAAGGTTGCCCTCCCCAAAGAGCCAACCCATAAATAGATATTGCTGCAATCAATATCAGGATCAGGATAGTTAAAGCTTTCACATGGCGATTATAGCATAATTTGAGGCCAGCTAAGTGGACAATATGACGAAGTGTTCAGCTCTTCCTAGCCTCGTCGTTTATCCACTTGAGGTAATCTTCATTGCCGCCGATGATAGGCAGGGCGATTATCTCAGGGACTTCGTAGCTGTGGGACGCTTTGACCAGGTCAACGATTTCGGATAGAAGCGAGGCTTTGGTCTTGATAACGAGGAGACTTTCCTGGGCTGAATC
>Ga0315295_10004085_pt1 | contig 12418 bp, 9 predicted proteins | sample YL17G14_0_MG_FD_204453 | JGI IMG/M metagenome (GOLD analysis project Ga0315295, IMG submission 204453) | Sediment microbial communities from Yellowstone Lake, YNP, Wyoming, USA - YL17G14_0 | ecosystem: Environmental > Aquatic > Freshwater > Lake > Sediment | place: USA: Wyoming | collected... | reverse complement strand
TTCTTTCATCGCCGTTACATATTCTTCCTTCAATTGTTCCTTAGAGAGACCGTGATCGATGAAATCCCAGGGAAAAATCTCATCCAGATCCCTTTTTCGATAGACATAGAAGTCTGCATTGATGTTCGTCTCCCGAAGGGCCTGACCCCAATCCCCCAGTCGATGGGCTGCCATCAGTATCTTTCCCACCCTCCGGTCTCCTCGTGAGAGTAGGGCCTGAATATAGGCCCATTTGGGGAGGTCATGGATCATCTCCATTCCTCTCTCCCCCTTTAATCCCTTTTGAAGCGTTCTTAATTTCTTTTTCAACTCACCCACTCTATCCAGCGGGGCCCATTGGAAAGGTGTGGCGGGCTTGGGGATGAAGGGGTTAACGCTCAATATCAACCTCCATTTCTTCCTCTGATCCTTTGCATCGGAAAGAATCTGATGTCGAATCCGTTTGGCAAGGATCAGAATGGCTCTCACATCCTCTTCGGACTCAGAGGGAAGTCCTATTAAGAAATAGCATTTGATTTTAAAAAGGCTATTATCCACTAATGTATGAATTGCTTTTAAAATCTCCTCTTCCGTATACCCTTTTTTCAATATCTTTCGAAGTCTTTCTGAACCTGCCTCAGGGGCAATGGCGACTGTCCGATCCTCGCCCTTTTTCAGACACTCCATCAGGGATGGATGGATGGCATCGACTCTTAGGGAGGATAAAGAGATTCCCCCTTGCTGAGAGACGATACTCTGACACAACGGGAGGAGTTGGGGATGGTCGGAGACAGCCGTCCCTGTCAAGCCAATCCGATGCTCTTTTAAAAGGTTTTCCTTGGAGATCGATTCGAGAAGGGAGAGGCTTCGGTTTCGAAAAGGATAATAAACAAAACAGGCGGCGCAGAATCGACACCCCCTCGGGCAACCCCGGTTCACCTCCACCAGAGCCATCTCTTTAAATTCTGTATCCGGCGTGAAGAGAGTGGATTGGGTTTTGAATTGATCGATCTTAGACACCCATCTCCGTTTGACTTTTTTTGGAATTCCTGGTTCGGGGTTCATCCCTTCTATCTTACCGTCCTCCGTATAAGTCACTCGATAAAACTTTGGAACATAAATTCCTCCCACTCCGCTTAACTGTCTTAAAAAATTGTCTTTTCCCTTATTCCCTGGATGGGAAAGGCGATATCGAAAGGTTTCTAAGAATTCACCCATGACCTCTTCTGCTTCACCGAGAATAAAGAGGTCAAAAAAATCACTCATGGGTTCTGGATTTAAAAAAACAGCGACGCCCCCTGCGATCACCCACGGATACTGATGATCCCGAAGTCGGCTTTCTAAAGGAATACGGGCCAGGTCCAACAGGGTGAGGACATTAAGAAAATCGTTCTCAAAAGAGATGGAAAAAGCCAAGATATCAAAATGGGAGAGAGGTTTCTGGGATTCTAATGAGAAAAGAGGAGTTTGGCTGTTGCGGTATTCCTGAAGGTCTTCTGGCTCGGGGAGAAAAGCCCTCTCACAGACCACATCGTTATCAGCATTTAAAATCTGATAGAGCGTCTGAAATCCAAGGTTGGACATCCCTACATGGTAAATGTTGGGATAGAGGAGACAAATCGAAAATTTCCCACCCCATGTTTTTTGGACAGTCCCCCTCTCTCTATCAAGAATTCCTTTGGCCCTCTGAATGAGTTTCCACGAAGTCATCTTTGGTCAGTAGTCAGTAGATCGTAGACAGTGGTAAATAAATATAACAAATTTTCACAGAACCGTGGAATAATTTTTATCAGCTACCACTCACTACTCACCACTTACCACTCACCGAATCAGTCGGCCTGTTTCCTCAAAAAGGTAGGGATGTCAAAACGATCATCATCCTCAATAGGGAAATCTGAAGGTTGATCCAATTTTAGTTCATCGAATCGTTCACTGACCTTCACCCTCCTCATAAAAGCAGGGAGGTCCCTGTTATTCTCTTTGGTGGTGAATGAGAAGTTTGAAAAGTCCTTATTCTGCTCTCGGAGACCAAATGAAATAGGAGCAACCTTCTTAAACTGGGATGCTTTCTTCTCTTCCTTCTTTCCGAAACCCGTAGCAATAACGGTGACTCGGACCTCTTCCTTCATGGTATGGTCGATCACCATTCCCCAAATCACATTGGCCTCTTCATGGGCTTCCTTATGAATGAGGGTGGTCGCCTCATTGATTTCGCTGAGAGTAATATTTTCCCCGCCGGTGATGTTGATGAGAAGCCCCCTCGCCCCTTCAATGGAGATATCTTCTAAGAGAGGACTGGAGATCGCCCTTTGGGCCGCTTCCACAGACCGATTGTCACCCGAGGCAATTCCTGTTCCCATTAATGCCATTCCAGTTTCAGACATGATCGTCCGGACATCGGCAAAGTCCAGATTGATGATGCCGTGGCCAACAATGATGTCTGAAATCCCCTTGGCGGCATGATAGAGAACTTCGTCTGCTTTCTTGAAAGCCTCGAGGAGGGTCATATTCTTTCCGCTGATGCTAAGAAGCCGTTGGTTCGGGATGGTGATAAGGGCATCCGCTGTCATCTTCAGGTTGGCCAACCCTTCTTCCGCCTGCTTCATCCTCTTTTTCCCTTCGAAGTGGAAGGGTTTGGTCACAATCGCCACGGTGAGGGCACCCATCTCCCGGGCCACTTCAGCAATCACCGGCCCCCCACCGGTACCTGTTCCACCCCCTAATCCGGCGGTGATGAAGACCATGTCTGATCCTCTTAAAGCTTCTCGAATCTTCTCCACATCCTCAAGTGCAGCCTTCCTCCCTATCTCTGGATTGGCTCCGGCTCCGAGGCCCTTGGTTAAATTCTCGCCCAATTGCAATTTGTGAGGAGCCATATTGGCCGCCAGCGCCTGAGCATCGGTATTGGCTGCGATAAACTCGACTCCAGAGAGCTGATAAGAAATCATGGTACTCAAAGCATTGTTTCCTCCTCCTCCAATTCCGATGATCTTGACCTTGGCGGCCAAATTTTTATTTTCGTCGAACTCGATCATTTTCCCCTCCTTCTCTTAAAATTGGAATAGTGGAATGATGTTTTAAAAGAATTCTCCAATCCATTCCCTCATTCGATGGGTGACCTTGCTGAAGACATTTCCCTCGCCCACCTTAAACCGACTCTGGCGTTTATTTTGGCTTCCGTAGAGGACCAGACCTACTCCGGTCGCATACATCGGGTTTGCCACCAGATCGACCAGCCCCGCGATACCAATCGGCACTCCTCGGCGAACAGGGAGATTAAAGATCTGTTCAGCCAAGTCAGGAATACCCTCCAGGATGGCACTCCCACCGGTGAGGACAACCCCAGAAGCCAGCAGATTGGTAAAACCCGTTCTTACCATCTCATGATGAACTAAGGTGAGAATCTCCTCGACCCTGGGTTCAATGATCTCTGCCAAGGTTTGCCTGGAAAGGACGCGAGGTTTCCTGCCTCCCACACTTGGAACCTCAATGGTTTCATCTTTCCGAACTAAAGAGGTCAGTGCACACCCGTACTTAATTTTGATCTTTTCTGCTTCCTCCGCCGGGGTCCGAAGTCCCATGGAGATATCGTTTGTAATGTGATTTCCAGCCAAGGAAAAGACGGCTGTATGTTTGATCGAACCATTTGAAAAGATCACTAAATCCGTGGTTCCGCCTCCAATGTCGATGATGGCGACTCCCAAATCTTTCTCCTCAGGAGTCAGGACGGCTTCACTTGAACCCAACTGTTCTAAGACGATGTCATCCACATCAAGCCCTGCTTTGTTGGCACACTTAACAATATTTTGGGCTGAGGTAATGGCGCCGGTGACAATATGAACCCTCCCTTCTAACCTCACCCCCGACATCCCAACAGGGTCTTTGATCCCATCCTGATCATCGACAATGAATTCCTGAGGAATGATGTGAATCACTTCTCGATCCATCGGAATGGCCAACGCGCTCGCCGCATCGATCACCCGCTTGACATCACTCGGACCGATCTCTCTGTTTTTTACTGCAATCACGCCGTGACTGTTAATCCCTTTGATGTGCCCTCCTGCGATCCCTGCATAGACGGAGGTGAGATGGTACCCTGCCATCAATTCCGCTTCTTCAACCGCCTTTTTGATGGAATGGACGGTGCTTTCGATATTGATGACCACCCCCTTCCTCAACCCCTTCGATGGAAAAGTCCCTAGGCCGATGATGTTGACCTGACCCTCAGACATTTCTCCAACCACCGTGCAGATTTTTGTCGTCCCGATATCCAGTCCGACGATTAATGAATTCTTTTTCCCCACTTTTTCACCACCTCCTTTCGAGTCCCTCATCAAGGGATCTTTTTAACGATCATCCTTTTCAAATCGCTGCAGTCGACCGAAGTAGCGGAACAATTCTTCTTTCGAAGGTCTGACCAGATGAGAGACAATCTTTTTAACTTTTCTCCAAAATCCTCCCATCCCATTTTAATCTCTACCCCTTCCGCCTTGGTAAAACAATGAATTCCAAAATGTTTCTCCATATGGATTTCAGATATCTCTTCGAGTAGGAAAATCTTTTCCTGCCCCACGAGCCTTATCAACTCCAATGCCTTCATGATCAAGCGCTTTGAGTCAACGGGATCTTTTTCTAAAACCCGAGAGTTCAATCCGGTGAGATAAGGATAGTTATATTCATCTCTCTCCCCGAGGGGAGTAAAGATTTCCCCTTTGGTATCGATATAGTAAAGCTCTTCTAATTGGATGATCGCCATCGGCCTTCTCTCTTCAATGTGAACCAATATCTTATTTGGAAAAACCTTCCTCACCCTCACCTGATCAATCCAGGGATGGGACTCTAATCGTTTGACGACCTCCTTTAAGTTGACTGAGAAGAGGTTGGGCATCCCTTCTATCACCGTAGCGGAGAGAAGGGTCTCTTTTGAAATTTTTCGACCTCCCTCCACCCCCACCTCTCTGACTTGAAAATAGGGATCCTCCAAGAGATGGGTATAGACCCAATGCCCAAAGAAGAGAAATAAAGAGAGGAGGAGAAGGTGAAAAACGACTCGGATCGCTTTCTTCACGATCCTCAGAAATTTTTCTACTTCTTTCTCTCCTCTTTTTGCTTTGGGGCGAAAGAACCTCTCATCCCGTATCGTGACCGTCTCTTCCATTTTCCTCTTCCTGGTTTTGTTGAGTTTATTGGGTTTGTGGGGTTTGTCGAATTAACCCAAAGAACTCAAGAAACTCAAGAAACTTAAAACTACCTTCCCCTTCCTATTTTTAATGACGCCCCTAATAGAATACGTTCTACCAAATCTTCAAATGGAATGCCCGCAAAACTCGCTGCTTTAGGCAAGAGGCTCGTCTCCGTCATCCCAGGCATCGTGTTCACATCTATCACAAATGGATTTTCATTTTCATCGGTCATTAAATCGACTCGGGTGACCCCTGAGCACCCCAGTGTTTGATAGGCCTTAAGACTGATCTCCTGGGCGTAGAGATACTTTTCCCTTGATATACGAGCGGGGAGGATGTATTGTGTCTCCCCCTTGGTGTATTTAGAATGGTAATCATAAAAACCGCTCTTGGGGACGATCTCAATAATGGGCAGAGGGATATCCTCAAGAATGCCTACGGTGATCTCCTTTCCTTCCATAAATTCCTCTACCAATATCTCTTCATCGTATTCCCCTGCCCTTTTTAAAGCAGGGACCCGTTCTTCCTCTTTTCGAACAATGGAGATGCCAATGGTCGATCCCTCCCTGGCCGGTTTGACCACGAGGGGCAGAGGAAGGGAGATGGGTTGGAGTAAACCCTTCTCGATTGCTTTCCGTTGAAAAACTTCAAAACGAGGGGTGGGGATCTTTTCACAAATGAAAAACTTCTTGGCCATAATTTTATGCATGGCTAAGGCGCTCGCCAGAACTCCTGAACCGGTATAAGGAATTCCCATCAACTCCAGCAATCCCTGGATGGTCCCATCTTCTCCGAATCTTCCATGGAGGGCTAAAAAGGCACATTCAATCTTCTCCTTCGCCAATCTTTCTGAAATGTCCTCCCCTACATCGATGGGAGTCACCGAGTAACCTTTCTCTGTTAAAGCCTTCAGGATTGCCTTTCCTGTTTTAAGGGAGATTTCTCTCTCCCGAGAGACCCCCCCCATCAGCACAGCGACCTTCTTTTTCTTAAGCGATTGATCCTTCATCTGCCCTATCCAAAACTCCACAGTCCCTATTCCGCAATCTGCATTCCCTGCCTGTCCGGCCCTTGTCCCGACCGAGCCTGCCTGCCGGTAGGCATGCGCGGGGCAGGCCCTGAACCTAATATGGTACAGGGCAGGCAGGCGAAATCCGCATTATGGTTCACCCACCACCTTGACCTCCCTCTCCAGGGAAATCCCTTTTTCTTCATAGATCTTCTTTTCTATCAACTCCATTAAATAGATCACCTCATCGGCCTTGGCCTTTCCCAGATTGATGATAAAATTGGCATGACGGTCTGAAACCATAGCCTGACCCATCCGAACCCCTTTCAACCCGAGCTCTTCGATCCACTTTCCAGCAGGGCCCTCTTTAGGATTTTTAAAAATAGAACCGGCGCTGGCATAATCCAGAGGTTGTGTCTTCCTCCTCATCTCCGAATAAGATCTCACCCGTTCAAGGATCTCTTCTCTCCTCCCCCTCTTCAGTTGAAACCGGGCTTTAAGAATAATCCAAGAAGGAGGAAGGGCCAATCTTCGATAAGAGAACCTTAGCCTCGAACGGGGTTTATCCAAGACTTCGCCATCTGCCTTCATCAAGGTCATGGAGAGAAGAACCTCTTTCAATTCGGCACCCCATGCTCCAGCATTCATCGCTAGACCGCCTCCTACTGTACCAGGGATACCGAAAAAGGGTTCTAATCCAGTGAGCCCCTTCTGGATGGTGACTTGAACCAACCGTTGAAGGGGAAGACCTGCTTCGGCCTCTACGGACTCCCCATCTATTTGAATCTTTTTCAATCCTTGAGTCAGGCTGACAACCCATCCACGAACTCCCTTCTCCCTAACAACCAGATTGGTTCCTTTCCCTAAAATGAACAGGGGAATCTTTTTCCTCTTGGCGTATCGAACCACCTTTATCAACTCACCCAGATCCTTTGGGAAAAAAAGGCAGTCTGCTGGGCCTCCCACCTTGATCGAGGTGAATTGTCTCAAGGGCGCATCGAAAAGAACCCTTCCCTTTATCAGACCTGAAGCCCATTTTTTATAATCCCGTCCCATCATCCCATTGCGGAGTGCAGATTGCGGAGTGCGGAATTAAAATCCAAAATTCGAAATAAAAAATCTATGATTTCATACTCCGAAATCCGCATTCCCTGCCTGCGCGAAGCCGCTTCGGCGAAGGCAGGCGAAATCCGGATTTACAAACGGTTCACCAATTCCTCCGAGACCTGCCAGATATCCCCTGCTCCCAGGGTGATCACTAAATCCCCTGGTGTAATGATGCGAAGGAGATGCTCGACGATTTCTTTCTTATCTGAAAGATAGAGAACGTCCTTATGTCCGTAATCGCGGAGTCCCTCAAAGAGGGCTTTTGCTTCGACCCCCTCTATCCGATCCTCTCCCGCCGGGTAAATATCGGTGAGGATGAGGACATCGGCATCGTTAAAAGCAGTGAGAAACTCTTTAAACAGGGCTTGCGTTCTTGTATACCGATGGGGCTGAATCACCGCAACGATCCTTCTCTCCCATCCGGTTCGGGCTGCCCTCAAAGTGACTGCAATCTCTACAGGATGGTGGCCATAATCGTCCACGATGAGAATTCCTTTTTTCTCCCCCTTGATCTGAAACCGCCTTTGAATTCCACTAAAATCTTGAAGGGTCTCTTGGACGATCCGAAAGGGAATATCCAATTCAAAAGCGGTGGCTAAAGTGGCCAGGGCATTATAGACATTGTGGAGTCCCGGCATCCGGAGGCTAACCCTACCCATTTCGCGACGTTGGTGGATCACATCAAAGGAGGTGGAGAGCCCCTCGAAGACAATCTCTTTCGCCTGGAAGTCAGCTTGAGTGGTTAATCCATAAGTGGTGAATCGTTTCTTCAACCTCGGGAGGAGACTCTGGATGTTCGGATGATCGAGACAGAGCACGGCTAACCCGAAAAATGGAATCTTGTTTAAAAAATTGAGGAAGGCCTCTCGGATCTCTTCAATCCCCTTATAATAGTCAAGATGTTCTGGGTCAATGTTGGTCACCACAGCAATCGTAGGCATGAGTTTCAGAAATGAACCATCGCTCTCATCGGCTTCGGCGACTAAGAATTCACCTTGCCCAAGCCTGGCATTGCTTCCGATGCTATTCAATCTCCCTCCAATCACCACCGTTGGATCGAGGCCGCCCGCTGCCAAAACGGTGGCAATGAGGGAGGTGGTGGTGGTCTTCCCATGGGTCCCTGCAATGGCCACCCCGATCTTCATCCTCATCAATTCGGCTAGCATCTCAGCCCTTGGGATGACAGGGATGAGCCTCTCCTCAGCGGCTTCCACCTCGGGGTTGCCTTGACGAATGGCGGAGGAGATGACCACCACATCTGCTTCTTTCAGGTTCTCCCTCCGATGTCCGTAGGAAATCTTGCATCCCAAGGATTGAAGCCTTCGTGTGCCCTCTGTCTCCTTGATATCTGAACCACTGATGTGGTAGCCCAGATTGAGCAACACCTCAGCGATCCCGCTCATGCCAATCCCCCCGATGCCTACAAAATATATGTGTTGGATCTTTCCTCTTCGATACATCTCAGGTCTCTATGTTTTTTGGGTTCATTGGGTCTCTTGGGTTAACCCAATAAACTCTATAAACCCAACGAACTCGAGGAACTCTTTTTTTCTATCCCAACCAGAGCATAACAATGATCTACGATCTCTTCTGCCGCTTTCGGCTTCGCCAACCTCTGGATCGCCTCCTCCATTCTGCCAAGTTCCTCTGGATGGTCATGAAGGTGGAGGATGGTTTGGGCCAGCAATGGACCATTGAGCTTCTCATCCAGGATCATTCTTGCCGCATCCACATCGACTAATTTTTTGGCATTGATCAATTGATGTTGGTGGGCTGCATAAGGATAAGGGATGAGAAGAGCCGCCTTCCCACAGACGGCCAATTCAGCTACGGTGCTCGCTCCTGATCTGCAGATGACCAGATCGGAGGCCTGATAATAGGTGGCCATGTCTTCAAAGAAAGGTTTGACCAAGGCGTCGAATCCTTTTCCAACATAGCTTCTCGAAACATCATCGAGATCCTCTTTCCCCGTTTGGTGAATGATGTTCAGGGAGGACCTTATTTCTCGAAGTGGATCTAGAGCTTCTATCATGGCCTGATTGATTCGATGGGCCCCTGCACTTCCTCCGAAGATGAGGAGAGTAAATCGATCCCTCTTTCTCATTTCCCCTTTGTTTTTTTCCAGACGAGCAAAAAATTCTTTTCGGATCGGATTGCCGGTCACAACGGTCTTCCTTCCAGGAAAATATTTCCCAGCCTCTTCAAAGGAGATGAAGATCCGCTGGGCAAACCACTTTAGAATTCGGTTCGTCATCCCTGGAATCACATTCTGTTCGTGGATGGCCCTCTTCCTCCCCAGAAGGAATGCGGCCAGAAGAGCGGGGCCGGAGGCATATCCTCCCACTCCCAGCACAATCTGGGGGTGAAACTCTCTTAAGATTGAACAAGCTTCTGAGAGGGCCACCGGCAGGCTCCAAAATGCTTTCCCCTTCCCCAGAAGGGATTTTCCTTTAATGGGTTTGGCCTGAATCATTCTCAGTGGAAATCTCCCTCCTGGTAACACTTTGGTTTCAATCCCCTTCTCCGTTCCGATAAATAGGACTTCATTCCCTCTCTCCCTTTCAACGAAAGCCTCTGCAATCGCTATCCCCGGGAAAAGATGACCCCCTGTCCCCCCTCCCGCAATGACACACCTCATCTTCGTTCCATGTGGGTCGAAAGGTGGAGAAGTATCCCCACCCCAACTAAATTGACGACCAGCGACGTCCCTCCATAACTGACCAAGGGAAGGGTCAATCCCTTTGTGGGGAGGAGTCCCAAAACGACCCCCATATTGATCACGGCTTGAAGGGAGATCATCAACGTGATCCCCAATGCCAAATAGGCCCCAAACCTCTCCTCAAGGGAAAGCCCAATCTGAATTCCTCTCAAGGCCAGAATGAGAAAAAGAAGGACGACAACCATTGCCCCGATCAAACCCAACTCCTCTCCAATGACAGAAAAAATGAAGTCCGTATGGGGGGCAGGGAGAAAGAAGAGTTTTTGCCTCCCCTCTCCCAATCCCAATCCGAAGAGGCCTCCAGAGCCAAAGGAGAGGAAGGACTGAATAATCTGGAAGCTGGTTCCAGTGGGGTCTTCCCAGGGTCGGATGAAACTGATCAACCTTTTGTATCGATACCCCACATTCATCAAAAGGGTATAAACCACAGGAATGGCCAGCAAGAAAGCTCCCGCAATATAGATCACCCTGGCCCCGCTGACGAAGAGAAAAAGAAAAACCATCACGGTGAGAAAGAAGGCTGCCCCAAAATCGGGTTCCTTCATCACCAAAGCGATGACGAGACCGGAGAGAAGAAGGGTGGGAAGGAATCCGAATGAGAAGCTCCGAATTTTTTCATCTTTTTTGGCCAAAAAGTAAGCAAGAAAGATGACTAAACCCAGCTTGGCAAATTCTGAGGGTTGAAAAGAGAAGGTCTGGATCTTCAGCCAACGCATGGCCCCACCGGCTCGATGCCCGATGCCTGGAATGAGAACGGCGATCAAGAGAAGGATGGAAAGGATGAGAATGGGATAGGCGAGTCGCTTCAGAACTTCGGAAGGGAAAAACATCATGAGGATCATCAGAACAAAACCGATCGCTGCATAGAGGGCTTGTCTCTTAAGAAAATAGTAAGGATCTCCAAACCGATCCCCGGCGATGATCGCACTGGTGCTGTAAACCATCACAATCCCTATCCCCACTAACGCGAGCGTCGTGATCAACAGAATAATGTCGAGCCTTCGTTTCCCCTTCATATCTCAAGTTCCGTGTTCGGAGTATTGAGTTCGGAGTTTTTTTATGACTCCGAACTCCAAACTGTTAACTCTTTACTTGTAGATGGTGCACCGCCTCCTTGAATATCCTTCCTCTTTCCTTATAGTCTTTGAACATATCGAAACTGGAACAGGCGGGGGAGAGAAGAACGATCTCTCCCTTGCTTGCCTTTTGATGAGCCAGGAACACGGCCTCTTCCATCGTCTCGGCCATCATTGTATGGGTCAACCCTCCGAGTTCACGGCTCATTCTTTCTCGGGCATCCCCGATGAGGATCAGCTGTTTCACCTGTTTCTGGATTATTTCTTTAAGGGGACGGAGCTCTCCATTTTTATCCTTTCCTCCTGCGATCAAGATCACAGGCTCTGAAAAACTCTGGAGGGATTTCACCACCGAACCCACATTCGTCCCCTTGGAGTCATTATAGTAACGAACCCCCTCGATCTCTCGAACAAATTCGAGACGATGCTCAAGGCCTTTAAACCGATCGAGGACATCCTGGATTGCTTTTTTCGAACAACCGAAGAGCCTGGCTGCGGCGAGGGCGGCCATCATATTCTCCACATTGTGTATTCCCTTCAAGGGGGTTTTGGATAAGGAATATCCCTCTCTTTCAAACCCCAGTCGGAGGGAAAGGGTGTGGCCATTGGAAAAAACACCCTCCTCCAGTGTCTCCTTCAAACTGAAGAAAACTTTTTTTGCTTTGACTTTCTCTTTACACCGCATCACCATGGAATCATCTCTGTTGAGAATGGCGAGATCTTCGGAATTCTGATTTACAAAAATCTTCATCTTCGCTTCAATGTAATCATCATAACGGGGATACCGATCGAGGTGATCTTCGGTAATATTAAGGAGAACGGAGATTCGTGGCCGAAAATCTTCGATGGCCTCCAACTGAAAGCTGGAGATTTCGACCACCAATACTTCCCATCGATCTTTTCCATCCGCAAAAAGGATCAAAGGCTCTCCTACATTTCCTCCTACCCCAACTTTTATCCCATCTTCTTTTAGCATCTCACCGATGAGCAACGTGGTGGTTGTCTTCCCATTGGTTCCAGTGACAGCGATGATAGGGACTTGAATAAATTGGTAAGCCAGCTCAATCTCACTGAGAATCCGTACTCCGTGCCTGACCGCCTCCTGGATGGGTTCGATGTTCAAATCAACGCCTGGGCTTACCAAAATGATGTCCTGTCGGAGAAAGGTCTCTTTTTGATGGCCACCCCATTCTGTGAAGAGATCCAACCCCTTCAACTCCTGGACCGCTTCCCCCATCTCCTCCTTCGGTTTCATTTCAGAGGTGGTCACCACGGAATCTTTTCCCTTAAGAAACTTGGCTGTCGCGATCCCTGTTCGGGCCAGCCCCACCACCAAAACTTTTTT
>Ga0315295_10004084_pt1 | contig 12418 bp, 8 predicted proteins | sample YL17G14_0_MG_FD_204453 | JGI IMG/M metagenome (GOLD analysis project Ga0315295, IMG submission 204453) | Sediment microbial communities from Yellowstone Lake, YNP, Wyoming, USA - YL17G14_0 | ecosystem: Environmental > Aquatic > Freshwater > Lake > Sediment | place: USA: Wyoming | collected... | reverse complement strand
CTATCGTCCTGTCCTCAGAGAATAGCTTCATCAGGTAAACGCCGTTCGCGACAACATCACCTGTCGCCGATCTTCCGTCCCAGTAAACCCTGTTGGTGCCCTGATTCCCGCCCGGACTGCCCGCGCCGTAGAATTGTCTCATGATCAGATTGCCCGTCACGTCAAAGAAATATATGTAAATATCCGAATTCTTGTCAAGGTCATACTTGAGCAGGATGCTGCCTTTGTTGGGATTGAACGGATTGGGACCGTATTGGACCCGCCCGATAACAAGAGGTGATCTAAGCGAGCCCGCATGAAATGTCACTTTGGATTCTGAGGTTGGAAGGTCGTTCACTGACAGAATTACCGTAAAATATGAGTCCGATCCCGTAACATCGAACGTGGCAAGCGCCGAGTGAAGCAGCGGAGTTAAGGAAACCTCTGTAGTAATCCAGTTCGTCGGGTTCGAGCCCTCGCCGGTCAACACTGTGTAATGGTGGAATCCCTCGCCGGACGCGTTGCCTTTTACCTCGACCTTCCCTATTTCTATACCGCCGTTCGCCGGGTCGCTAATCCAGCAATGCAATCCGCCAAGAGATGCCAGCGCGTTGATCCTTCCTTTGCCGATGACCCCTTCTTTTCCCGGATTATAATCATCGATACCGTCGGAATAATCCCTGATCAGCGCGGTCACGGTCTCCGGCGTCGCGCCGGGATACTTTGCCAGTATAAGGGAGGCAAGCCCGGAAACAAAAGGAGCTGCCATGGAAGTACCCTGCAGCCACGCGTAGGACTCGTTCGTGGGATTGTCAAGATTATCAAAAGGATATGTGCTTAATATCTCAAATAAATAGAATGCGTCACCTGGAGCAAGTGTTCCGCCGGGTGCCGTTACATCCACCCAATCCCCGTGATTGGAATAACCCGCGAGCCTGTCGGAAGGCCCTGTGGCGGCTACCGCGATGACCCCAGGGAAAGCCGCGGGATATGCTTTTCTGGAACTCGATAAATTGCCGGCCGCCGCGACCAGCACGGTCTCCATTGTGGACGCAAAGCTGATCGCCGCAGCAACATCAGGATTATTGTTCGTTTCACCGAAGCTCATATTTATCACATCAGCCTCCTGGCTCACAGCCCAGTGCAGTCCCTGTATGACATCAAAATCAGACCCTCTTCCGTTGCTGTCAAAACACTTTATGGGTATCAACCTGCAGGTCCAGTCAACTGAGGCGATCCCTCGCGGATCGGTATCCGTGTTGTTAGATCTTGCTCCGATTATTCCCGACACGTGCGTTCCGTGTCCGTCGTCATCCAGGGCAACAAGGTCTCCGTTAACAAAATCGATCCCCTCAAGGGTATTTACGCGCCCGACAAGGTCTTCGTGGTTCCAGTTGATCCCCGTATCGATAACAGCGACCTTCACCGTTGCGTCTCCCGTAGTTATGTCCCACCCTGATTCACCGCTTCCGAGAGGTCCCAGGTCTATCTTAAAGAGTCCCCACTGGTTCCCATCTCCCGGAACAAATGTATTGAGATAGTTCGGGTCTGCGGGCACGGTGTATATCGTCTCGATATAATTCGGTGTCGCGTGGTCCACGGCCGGATCGGTCATGTATTCATTTACGGCCGAAGTCACGCTCTCAGAACTATCGATCTTAAGCAGGAATGTGTTCGAGAAGTCCGGCACTTCCACGAGTTTTTTGGTCCTTCTCGTCTTCATGTAGCGGTGGCCTTTCTCGGACAGATGCTTAAAGCTGTGAAGCTTGAATTTTTCGTTAAGCTTTTTTATCGATGATGATGCTTCCATTTTTTCGGACTTCATGCCTCCGCCCTTTTCTTCGAGGACCTTCACCGCCCCATGACGGAACGTTACGATAAGCTCGCCGGGCACGTACTCGCCGTCGGCGTATGCCCCGAGCGAAAAAATAACAACAAAAAGAATTACAAATCTTTTCCGCAGCATTTCTTGTATTTCTTTCCGCTGCCGCACGGGCAGGGATCGTTGCGCCCTATCTTCTCGATTCTTCTTATTGAGGACGACCTGCTCACCTTTGGCGCCTCTCCATAGGTCACCTTTCTCTGCTTGAGCACCTGCTCTTCCTCGCCCTCTTTCACGACCTCCACCCTGTACATCATGGTGGCTATTTCCTGCCTTGCCGAATCCATCATTTCCTGGAACATCTTATACCCTTCTATCTTGTATTCTATGAGCGGATCCCTCTGACCCCACGCCCGCAGGCCTATCCCCTCCCTCAGCACGTCCATGTTGTGCAGGTGCTCTATCCACTTGGCGTCGATGGTCTTCAACATGACCAGCTTTTCGATCTCTCTCATCGCCTGAGCTCCCACGTGAGCTTCTTTGGCCTCATAAGCGTCCCGGAACACTTTCCTGAGTGCTTCTGAGATCTCGTTCCTGTTATTGTGCGAAGTGAGGCCGCTGTAATCTATCGGAAGTATCTCGGCAAGCGCCGCCTTTAGTCCTTCGATATCCCATTCTCCCTTTTCCGGCGCGAACATGTCCAAGTAAACCTTTATCACCTGGTCGATCATCTCGAACACTTTTTGCTTGAGTTCCTTAACGTCGAGTATCCTTCTCCTGAGCGCATAGATCGATTCCCTCTGCTTATTCATCACGTCGTCGTACTCGAGCACCTGTTTTCTTATATTGAAATGATACTGCTCAACCTTTTTCTGCGCGTTCTCTATGGCCCTGGTTATAAGCGAGTGCTCTATCGGGGTGTTCTCCTCCATGCCGAGCCGCTCCATTGCGCCCGCGATCCTGTTCGATCCGAACAGCTTCATGAGCTCGTCCTCGAGCGACACATAGAACCTGGATGATCCGGGATCTCCCTGACGACCCGACCTTCCCCTCAGCTGGTTATCGATGCGCCTGCTTTCGTGACGCTCCGTACCTATTATGTGAAGCCCGCCGAGCACGGTCACACCGTCGCCCAGGACTATGTCAGTGCCTCGGCCGGCCATGTTGGTGGCGATGGTGACCGCTCCTTTTTGCCCCGCTTTCGCCACTATCTCCGCTTCCCTCTCGTGGTGTTTTGCGTTGAGCACGTTGTGCGGGGTGCCCCGTCTCTTAAGGATGTCGCTTATCAGTTCTGAATTCTCGATGGATACCGTTCCGACCAGAACAGGTTTGCCTTCTTTGTGGAGCGACACTATCTCGTTGCAGATGTTAGTGAACTTTTCCTTTCTTGTCTTATAGATGACGTCGTTAAAATCCTTCCTTATCATCTGCTTGTGCGTCGGGATCTCCATTACTTCGAGCTTATAGATCTTCCAGAACTCGCCTTCTTCGGTCTTGGCGGTGCCGGTCATTCCCGCGAGTTTTTTGAACATCCTGAAATAGTTCTGGAAAGTGATCGTGGCCAGCGTCTGGCTTTCTTCCTGTATCGTGACGGCTTCTTTCGCCTCGATCGCCTGATGCATGCCATCCGAATATCTCCTGCCTATCATCAGCCGGCCGGTGAACTCGTCGACTATTATCACCTCACCGTCCTTTACCACATAATCTATGTCACTGTGGTACAGGTGCCAGGCCTTTAGCGACTGTATTATCTGATGCGCCAGCTCCATATTGACTATGTCGAAGAGGCTCTCTATGTGCAGGAGTTTTTCCACTTTTTTGTTTCCGGCTTCGGTGAGGACAGCGTTCTTTGTCTTCTCATCGACAGTGAAATCCGTCGTCTTCACGAGCTTTTTCGCGATGTCGTTGGCCTTGTAATACCCCTCGGTGCTTTCCTCGACCATGCCGGAGATTATCAGAGGGGTTCTCGCTTCGTCCACCAAAATGCTGTCAACCTCGTCCACGATGGCATAATTCAGCTCCCGCTGAACACACTGCTGTGCATGCACGGCCATGTTGTCCCTCAGATAATCGAAACCGAACTCGTTATTGGTCCCGTAAGTGACATCGGCTGCGTAGGCCCTTTTCCTGTCGTCGTAATCCATGTCGTGTTGTATTATGCCGACCTCCAGCCCCATGAAGCGGTATATGGGGCCCATCCACTCACTGTCGCGCTTCGCGAGGTAATCGTTCACCGTGACCACGTGCACACCATTTCCCTCCAGCGCGTTAAGATAAACAGGAAGCGTGGCGACCAGCGTCTTGCCTTCGCCTGTCTTCATCTCCGATATCTTTCCTTGATGAAGAACGATCCCGCCGATCAGCTGAACGTCAAAGTGGCGAAGGCCTGTCGTGCGGACCGATGCCTCGCGCACAGCGGCAAACGCTTCAGGCAGAAGATCATCTAATTTAGCGCCTTTCGAGAGTCTCTGTTTGAACTCGGCTGTTTTGGCGCGCAATTCCTCGTCGCTGAGCGCCTTCATGGCGGGCTCAAGAGAATTGATCGTCGCGATGAGCGGCGATAAAGCCTTTATTTTTTTCTCGTCGGTATCGCTCAGCAGATTAAGAAGCCATCGAAGAGCCATTTATCCTCCAAAATAAAAGGGAGATAAGCGCGTGACTGCGGCTTATCTCCCCCTGAATATCAAACCCTCACTGAAGCTCTGGTTCTATCAATCCGTAGTTGCCGGATCTCCTTCTGTAAACGGTGTTAACCTCATTTGTCTTGGAATTAAGGAACATATAGAAATCATGGCCGATAAGTTCCATTTCTTCGGCCGCTTCCTCCGGCGCCAGAGGGACCATCGCGAACCTTTTTACCTTCACTATAACAGGGCCTTCCTTTTCTTTAGGTTTTATCCTTTCCGTGCTTAACATTCTCGCGGCTTCTTTCATTTTTTCTCCCGCCCTTCTTACTTCGTGTTTCAGCTTTTCCTTGTGCTTTTCAACCTGGCGGAGCAGCTTGCTCATGGTCTGGTCAATGGCCGCATACATATCAGATCCGCCGTCAACCGCCCTTATCACTTTTCCGGCGGTCCAGACGGTGACCTCGGCGACATTATTCCTGAGCTTGTCGTCGATCTTCCTGAAATCAAGGGTCACTTCCGCTTTCTGAACGTTGTGGAAGAATTCCTCTATCTTGGACAGTTTTTTTTCGGCGTAGTCCTTCAGCGCTTCGGTCACATCGATGTTATGCCCCTGAACAATAATTCTCATATGATCCTCCTTAAGATCAATAAGATTATATACCTTTACTCTTCAAACCTCAACCAAAACGGCGCGGGCCACAGTGGCAACCACCACTGAAGCCGCGCCGTCGGCCTTGAGAGCGTAAGCCGCCTCACGCACGGTCGACCCTGTCGTATAAATGTCATCGATCAGCAGCACGTTCAGACCACTTGAGCCCTCAGCCCTGAAAGCTCCCTTTAGATTGACCAGCCTTTCGCGACGGTCCAGCTCCGACTGCGGTCTTGCGTTCCTGGTCTTCTTAAGCAAAGAGGTGTCTACCGGTATGGCTGTTCTTTCCGAAATATATCTGGCGAGGATCTCCGATTGATTATATCCCCTTTCCCTTTTTCTGGCGCGGGACAGGGGAACGGGCACCAGGACCAGATCGCCTTTGTTCATTATCCCGTCTTTCTCCAGCATGTTTAGGATAAGGCCGGCCAGAGTTTCCACAAGCCTTTCCTTTCCGTTGAATTTAAAATGATGAATAGCGTCTTTTATTACGCCTTCATATACCGCGGCGGACCTTGCGTAATCGAATGCGGGAGGGTTGCTTCCGCATTCATCGCATTTATCGCCGTGGCTGCCGCTCCCTAGAGGCGTTCCGCACACTGAACAGAGGGGAGGTTTGATCAACAATATTCGGCCCATGCAGTCATCGCAGAAGGAAGCTCGACCTATCTTGCTGCAAATACAGCATCGCGATGGAAATATAAGGTCCAATAACTGCAAGAACAACTGCTTCACGACCTTTTTACAGCAAAAATATGGCCTGGAACATCTCAAATGGTAAGGTGATGATTAACATATCGTAATTAATGTCGTTTGAATAAGGGCTGGCTAATCATCACATTTGCCATAATATCTTGTAAAATTGAGGGTCTTGTGATATATTTTGCATATGAATTGGGATGAAGTGATCCAGCTTCTTAATCAGGGTGAAGGTCAGTCCGTGGAGTTCGACAAGACCATACCCTCCTACGATGATATAGCCCGCGAATACATTGCATTCTCAAATTGCGACGGGGGAAAGATAATATTCGGCATAGACGACAAGAACAAGCACCTTATGGGAGTGGAGCTGGCCGAAGATACAGCGGAAAAACTGATGTCAATTGGACGCGAAAAATGCATTCCTCCCGTAACACCTCATGTCGAGATACTGGAAAAGGGCGATAAAAAGATCGTTGTTATCACCATCAATGAAGGCGACGAAAAGCCCTACAAAACAGATGAAATATGCTACATAAGGGACGGCAATATCTCAAGACCCGCCAGAGAGAAGGAAGAAGAAGAGATAAAAAGCCCCTGGGCGGGCAAGGACCTGAACAAGCGCCAGAAAAGGGCCCTTTCACTTATCTCGGAGCACGGCATGATCACGAACAGGGAGTATCGTGAAGCCTTCAATGTATCGCACAAAACAGCCCATATAGAGCTTACTCTGCTTGTGGAGAAGAAGATCCTTGATTCCCAGGGGGCTGGCAGGAACACCCACTACGTTCTTCCGCCTCAGTAGCCTTATTTAGCCAGTCTTACGGATTCCCCTATCCTGTGCACCTTTATCAGATTGGTCGTGCCTGACCTGCCGATGGGTATGCCGGCCACCAGAATGACAAGGTCGCTCTTTTTTACCAGTCCAGAAGTGAGCATCGCCTTTTCCGCAATGCCGAACATCTGGTCTGTTGTCCTGTAACTTCCGGTCAGCACCGGAATAACGCCGAAATAAAGCTTTACCCTTCTTAGTGTGCAGCGATCTGTGGTGACCGCTATCACCGGGACATCGGCTTTGAACTTTGATACCAGGAGCGCGGTTGAACCGGAACTTGTGAACGCGATCACGGCCTTTGCGTCAAGCTCCTCCGCAGTGTGGCATGCGGCATGGCAGACCGCGGAGGCGACCGTCTTGTTAACGGTAAGCCCCGAGACCTCATGCTCCTTTGTGTAAATGGCTGACTCAGCTTGATTTGTAATATTGGACATTGTCCTGACCGAGGCCACCGGATATTTACCTACCGCAACTTCTTCGGAGAGCATTAGCGCGTCGGTGCCGTCATAAACCGCGTTAGCCACGTCGGAGGCTTCCGCCCTTGTGGGCCTTGGATTAGTGACCATTGTCTCCAGCATCTGGGTCGCGGTGATCACGGGTTTCGCGTAAAAGTTGCACTTCTTGATTATGTCCTTCTGGATAACAGGCACTTTTTCCGGAGATAGTTCCACGCCGAGGTCGCCCCTTGCTATCATTATCCCGTCAGCCGCTTTTATTATCTCGATCAGGTTCCTTAAGGCTTCGGGTTTCTCTATCTTTGCGATGACCGGGATATTCGCGCCTTTTGACCTGATTATGTTCTTTACTGTATGGACATCCTTGGCTTCGCGGACGAATGAAATGGCAACGTAGTCGACTTTTTCCTTTATTCCGAAGAGAAGGTCCCTTTTGTCTTTCGCTGTCAGGGACGGTGCGCTCACCCTGACACCCGGGAGGTTCAGACCTTTATGGTTCTTGAGTACGCCGCCGTTTATGACCCTGCATACAACATCCGTCCTGCCCACCTTGACAGCCTTTAGTTTTATCAGCCCGTCATCTATCAGGATGTCATCCCCTGCTTTTACGTCCCTTGTCAGCCCCTTATAGGACGTTGAGACAAGCTTGTCGTCGCCTTCTACCTGTCTTGTGGTTATAATAAATGTGTTACCGGAGTGGAGAGTAACATGCCCTTCTTTCAAAAGCCCGGTCCTTATCTTGGGGCCCTGAAGATCGATCAGTATCGCCGTTTCTCCTGATACTTTCCTGATGTTCTCTATTCTTCTCTTATGATCGGTTATCGGACCGTGTGACATGTTCAGGCGCGCAACGTCTATCCCCGCAGAAACAAGCTGCTTTATCGTCCCGACATCTTCCGACGCGGGGCCTATGGTCGCGATTATCTTTGTGCGTTTCATGCCCTGATTTTATATCCTGGGAGGCATAAGTGCAATTAATTACTTTTCAGGCGGCTGCGGACGGACCGTTATTATATTCCTCTTCTATCTCAAGAAGGAGTTCATTAGCGTTATTATCGCCCGGATTAGCCTTGAGGTGTTTTCCGAGATATTGAGCCGCCAACTCTATCTGTCCCGATAAGAAAGCGATCTTACCTCGAACATATAGATTGTCCGGATCATAGCTAAGATATTTGTTCAAACTATCCAGTGAATCCTTTTTTCTTCCCATCATATAGTATATCTCGCCTTTGACGAACCAAACGTGCAGCATCGTCGGATACAGCTTCAATGATCTTTCAACACAATCGATCGCCTGCTGATACTTCTGCATCTCTGCTAAGAGTGCTCCTTTTTCAAACCAGGCAAGGGCTTTGCCCGGGTCGACTTTCAGAGCCGCGTCGCAATACTCTACAGCTTCTTCGTATCTTCCGCCGATCATGCCAAGGACAGTTGCTTTGCCCAGTAAAGCATCAACGTTCTGCGGCTCATACAACAGGTATCTTTCGTAGCTCGCAAGAGCTTCAGGGTACTTGCCTGATTTTACGAGAATGTCGCCATTAAGGAATGAAAGCCATTTAAGACAACCCTGGATCGGGGGAATGCATGAAACCGGCAGACGATTTAACGCCCTCTCAAAGAAAGCAATTGCGCTTGGAATGAAAATGCCGGCAGCTTTCGATCGGGCATGATAAAAGTCTTCTGCAAGCGATCCGATGCGTTTTGCCACAGATCCCGAGATCTGATCGGCGAGCTCCGGTTTTGCGGCAAGCGCCCCCTGGAAGCAATCCACGGCCTCGATCTGCCTGTCTTCGCAAACCAGAAGGAACACTTTTTCCACTGTAAAAATCATGTTCCCGGGAGATGCTGCAATAGCCTTGTCAACGAGCGCGATAGCTTCATCATGTTTGTGCTTGCTCAACTCTGCATGAGCCTTCCAGCAGTATACCGATGAGAGCCGTTCAGCGCATTCTGCGTCGGAAAGATCGAGTTCGACCGCCCTGCCAAGGTGTTCTATAGCCTTATCCGCGCATCTTACCGCCAGTTCGGCTTCGGCATCGAGTTTTTCGTCGCTGGCGTTTGGCTGGTCATCATAAACGTGGACCCTCGCCTGCCAGCATACACCAAGGTCATAATGGACCGCTTTTTCAAGGGCAAGTTTCGGTCTACGCTCGATGGCAAAATAAATGAGATCGATGGCCTTTTCATAATTGCGCTGGCCAATGTAAGCAAAAGCTTTCCCTATCATTGCTTCGGGAGAATTCCTGTTGATATCCAATGCCTTTGCGAAGCTCATTTGAGCGTCAGCGTATTTCCCGAGATGAAGCTCCGAAAATCCTTTCCCCAGCCAGGCATCCTGCAGTGTCGGACGTTGAGGCACGATCTTACTGAAACATTCGAGTGCATAGGAGTATCTGCCCTCCGACAGGTGGACGACGCCGCTGTCAAAGATCTTCTGCAGGTGACCCAGGTTTGATACCCTTCTGATCCCGTATGAAGCGATCCCCATAGGGATCTTTCCTTTCATGTCATATTTCCCTGCGAACAAAAAGACCCTTTCCCCTATCGGTCCGGTTGCGCCAACGTTCATTTTTACCTCCATTCCGCCAAAGCTTTATCGCTGTTCCGGAGCGGGGATTTCACTCCTTTACAAATATTTTTTTACTGTGCTATAATCCAATTTCCTAATTTTGAAAGGAGAACCCAATTGAGAAAAAAGCTGATCGCCGGCAACTGGAAAATGTACAAGACCGTCCAGGAATCTGTTTCCACTATAAACGACTTAAAGCTTAAAGTTTTTGACATATCCGACAAAGAGATCGTCATCTGCCCTGTTTTTACATCCCTTAAATCGGTCTGCGATGCCGCGAAAGGATCTAACATAAAGATAGGAGCCCAGGACCTTTTCTGGGAAGACAAAGGCGCTTTCACCGGCGAAATATCGGCCCCCATGATAAAGGACGCCGGCTGCACACACGTTATAATCGGGCATTCCGAGCGAAGACAATTCTTCCATGAAACGAACGAGACGGTCAGCAAGAAAACACTTGCCGCGCTTAAGCACGGTTTGACCCCTATCGTCTGCATCGGAGAAAAACTAGATGAGCGCGAGTCGGGAAAGACATTCTCTGTCTGCGAGAAGCAGATACGCGAAGGCCTCTCAACGCTTTCAAGGGATCAGGCTGCAAAGATAGTTATCGCTTATGAGCCGGTCTGGGCCATCGGTACCGGTAAAGTCGCCACTCCCGCGCAGGCGGAAGAAGTCCATATTTATATAAGAAAGACATTAGTTAACTTGTTCGGCCAGGAAGTCGCTGACGGCATGAGGATCCTTTACGGAGGCAGTGTTAAGCCGGAGAACACGTCTGAACTGATGTCCCAGCAGAACATAGACGGCGCGCTTGTAGGCGGGGCGAGCCTCGAAGCGGATTCATTCTCGAAGATCATAAAATATTAAGGGGGGAATGATAATGGTTAAGTTCACTGACCTTGGCCTGGTAAACACGAAAGAAATGTTCAAGAAAGCGGTGTCCGGAGGTTACGCGGTGCCGGCATACAACTTTAACAACATGGAACAGCTGCAGGCGATCATGATGGCATGCGCTGAGACAAGCTCTCCCGTGATCATTCAGGTCTCAAGCGGCGCGAGAAAATACGCGAACCAGACCCTTCTCAGATACATGGCGCAGGGCGCTGTGGAAATGGTAAGGAAGGAACTCAAGTCGAACATCCCGATATGCCTTCATCTTGACCACGGCGATACCTACGAGCTTTGCGTTTCTTGCATAGAATACGGTTTCTCATCCGTCATGATAGACGGCTCCCACCTCCCATACGACGATAACGTGGCGTTGACCAAAAAGGTCGTCGACTATGCCCGCAAGTTCGACGTTTCTGTTGAGGGAGAGCTCGGCGTTCTTGCCGGCATCGAGGATGAGGTCAAAGCGGAAAAACATACTTACACCCAGCCGTCGGAGGTCCAGGATTTCGTATCCAAGACCAATGTCGACTCGCTCGCTATCTCCATCGGGACTTCGCACGGCGCTTACAAGTTCAAGCCGGGCACAAAACCCGAGATCAGGCTCGACATTCTCCATGAGATCGAGAAGAGGCTGCCAGGCTTTCCCATTGTTCTACACGGGTCTTCTTCTGTTCCCCAGGACCTGGTGAAGCAGATCAACGCCATGGGAGGAAAGCTGAAAGATGCCATAGGCATTCCAGAGTCCCAGCTTAGAGAGGCGGCAAAGTCCGCGGTCTGCAAGATAAACATCGATTCCGACGGAAGGCTTGCTATGACAGCCGCCATAAGAAAGGTCTTTATTGAGAAGCCGGAGGAGTTCGACCCCAGAAAATATCTTGGCCCGGCAAGGGACGCACTTAAGGAGCTCTACAAGCACAAGAACATCGAGGTCCTCGGGTCCGCAGGAAAAGCATAAGAGGAATATGACTTTAGAGACCGATCTGATAAAGATGGAAAAGAATAATTCTCCGTTTGAGGAGAATATCCGCAAGATCAAAGTTCCGGTCTTTAAAAAGTTCATCAGTTCAAGCAAGCTGGTCCCCTTATCATTCGAGCCGACAGGCAAGACCTTGGGAACGAAAGGCAGTTCAGCTGTGGCCAAAGCGTTCGCTAAAGTTGTTGGCGCGAGTTCAAATAAATTACTCTCCGGCTCAAAAGCAAACAAGAAACCTGCTAAAGATAAACGTGTTGCTGTGCTCTTTTCCGGCGGCCCGGCGGCTGGCGGTCACAATGTGATCGCTGGTTTGAAAGCAATTCTTGGCAAGAACAATACATTAATTGGAGTTAAGGCCGGCCCTAAGGGTCTATTGGAAGGCGCTCTTTTTGAGGTTACTGATGCTGCCGTAAAACGCATCTTAAATACCGGCGGTTTTGATTTTTTGGGCTCAGATCGCACCAAGATCAAAACTGATGAGCAATTCCAGAAAGTTAATGATGTCTGCAAGAAGAATAAGCTGGATGCGATAGTGGTAATCGGCGGCGACGACTCCAATACCAATGCTGCCGTGCTGGCTGAGTACCTCTATGGCAAAGTCCAGGTGATCGGCGTTCCCAAGACCATTGACGGCGACCTGCAGGTCGGAGAGCTATTGCCGATATCGTTCGGTTTTGATACCGCCACCAAGATCTATTCCGAGATGGTCGGCAATATCCTGCAGGACACCCCCTCTTCACGGAAGTACTGGCACTTTATCAAGCTGATGGGCCGCGCCGCCTCGCACGTTGCACTGGAGGTCGCGCTGCAGACCCGTCCGGCGGTTTGTCTGATATCCGAGGAGATCGCTGAGAAGAGATCGTCTTTGTACGAGATAATCGATTCGATCTCTCAGATTGTTGTTGCCAGGGCTAAAAAA
>Ga0315295_10004083_pt1 | contig 12418 bp, 9 predicted proteins | sample YL17G14_0_MG_FD_204453 | JGI IMG/M metagenome (GOLD analysis project Ga0315295, IMG submission 204453) | Sediment microbial communities from Yellowstone Lake, YNP, Wyoming, USA - YL17G14_0 | ecosystem: Environmental > Aquatic > Freshwater > Lake > Sediment | place: USA: Wyoming | collected... | reverse complement strand
GCAGCCCCACGGTCGCAGCCTCCAGCCGCGCCAGCCCCTTGGCCAGCAGGATGTAGGCCAACCCGGTTCCGCCGAGGCCCAGATACACCAGGGAGAGCACCGCCGAAGTTCGCACCGAGGCGTGGGCTGGGGGCTGGACGAGCGCGGCGATGCCGGCCAGGGCAGTGGCTACCAGAAAGACTGGCAGCAAGGTCCCACCCGGCGTTCTGGCCAGCACGCGCTGGCCCAACCCGTAAGCCGACCAGCAGCAGGCTGCGCCGAGGACGAGGGCATTCCCGATCAGGTACCTGGAGGCGAGCAGCGCGCCCAGATCCTGGCCGTTCCATCCCACCAGCAGCAGGCCGGTCAGACCCGTCACTCCTGCCCCGGCCTTGAACCACGACATCGGCTCTCGCAACACCACCACGCCCAGCAGGGCCAGCATGATCCCATCGGTGCTGACGATGAGGGTGGCCGCGGTAGCCGTCGTGTACCGCAGCCCAAGCGTGTAGAGCAGGAGATCGCCGCCGATGCCCACGCCCGCGATCACGATCCAGGCGCGTAACCCGATCCGGGTGGGACCGGGAAGGGCCTGCGGAGCGTGCCGCGCCGGCATCCGGATGCCGCGGCCGGCGGCCAGCTCCAGCACTCCGAAGATCAGCGTGCCACCGGCCAGTCGGCTGAACGTGATGAACCCGGGGTTGAAGCTCGCGTAGGCGGCCTTGACCGCGAGAGGAATCAGGCTCCAGAGCCAGACCGTCCCCAGCACCCATAGCGCCGGCATGGGATCAGCTCCGCGGCGGCTGCCCCTCGGCTGCGCTCGGGGTGCGCCCAGCGGGCGCGAGCGGGGCAACTCTGAGCCTGTCGAAGGGCTGCGGCCCGTCCCGAGTGGAACCGAGGGAAGCAACCCCGCAGCCGGGGTGGAGGCAGGCCTCAGGCGGGGGCTGGCGCTGCTGCAGGACCCGGTGCGAGACTCCCCAGATGAACCGCGTCATCCACACCACTAGGTACAGCACGATGGCAATGAGGAGGGCGTAGAGGAGCCGCCGCATCCACAACTCGGCCTTCTCAGAGGGGAGCATTCAGGTTCCCTGCCGATCTTACTCTGTCCGCCCCTCGGCTTCGCTCGGGGTGTCCCTTGGCCTGATGACTGGGGCGACCCTGAGCCTGCCGAAGGGCCGCCGCCCGCGGACTACGTAGCGCGACCGCTGCACAGAACCGCGGCGGCTGCGCAGCAACGCCGCAGCCGGGGCTGCGGCATTGACGCCCCAGTTCGGCAGGAGCTTGCTCCTGCCCCAAGTGCGCGCACAGCAGCAAGCTGCTGTGCAACGCCCGAGCCGCCGGTCGTCTGGCCGCAACGGTCGCGTAAGGCGACGGAGCGCCGCCGCCGGGCTACGTAGCACGAGCCCCCATGTCTCAGGAGGCCGGGGTCCACTTTTGGATCCGGTTGTTCCCCAGGTCAGAGATGTAGAGCGCGCCGTCCGGCCCCACCGCCGCGCTGATGGGACAGTCCAACTCTCCCTGGCCCGCGCCCCATTCCCCGGTCGCGAACAGGACGCGCCCTGAAGGATCGAACTTCTGGACGCGGTGATTGCCGAAGTCCACCACGTACACATTGGCCTTGGCGTCCACGCTCACGCTATAGGGGCGGTCGAACTGGCCGGGCTCATGCCCCGCCTCTCCCCATTTGCCGTCGAAGGCCATCTTGTCGTCCGCCTTAGGCGGACTGCGGAAGGCCTGGATGCGGTCGTTCCCCAGATCGGCCACGTAGAGGCGGTCCTGGCTGTCAACGGCCAGCCCCGCGGGATGGCTGAACTGGCCGTCTTGCCGGCCCTCGGTGCCCCACATCATCACGAACTTGCCTCGCGGGTCGAATTTGTGCACGCGGTTGTTGTTGAAGTCGGACACGTAGATGAAACCTTTGGAGTCCACTGCAATCCCATAGGGATAGACGAACTTGCCCGGGGCTTCATCGTACCCGAAGGGACCGCCTTTCTCGCCGAACTTCAGCAGGAAGCGGCCCTCTCGCGTAAACTTCTCCACCCGGTGGTTCCAGTTGTCCACCACGTAGATGTCGCCCCGCTTGTCCGTGGTCACAGAGCGGGGGCACTGGAACTGCCCGGGCTTGCTCCCTCTCTCCCCAAAGCAAGTGATGGCCCTGGGAGCCCGCACGGGCAAAACGCCGTTGTTTTGCCCGGGGGTAGGCGGGCGACCCCCGGGGGCCGGCGTGGCGGCCGAAGTGGGGTCGACGCGGAGGATGCGGTGGTTCCAGGTGTCGGCCACCAGCAGCATGCCTTGCGGGTCCACCGCCAGGCCTTCGGGGTGGTCAATCGCGCCCGCGCCGGCGTACTCGGTCCACTGCGCGGCGAAGCGAGGCGCTTGCTCCTTCCTGCCGCCGCACCCGAGCCCGAGGGTCAGCAACCCGATCAGCACGAGCACCCCGCGCACACCGACCCGCGCAAAAGCCATGATCTCCTCCCATCCGCCCGCGGCGGAGCCTTGGTCGTCCCGATCAGACCCGCCTCGAAGCGGGCATCGCTTTCCCCTGGTACGACCACGCCGGCCATTCTCCTGCTGGCCCACAGCTCACACCGCCAGGCTCCCGGCATCGGCGCTGCTTCGGGCAGGGGTTCCTCTCCGCACGTCGAGCGGCGCGCGGGGGGCGCCCGCTGACTGCCCGGCAAAGCAACTACGCTTTGCACTAAGGCTGCGAAGCCACGTCGCAGCCTTTGTGGAGCACTGGCGGCTCGCCACACCCCCACGCGGGCTGCGCAGCAACCGCGCAGCAGTCGCGCATTCCCCCAGCCACGTGGGAGGGCGACGAAGCGTGGTTGGCATTGCCCAGAAAGAGCCCGCCCCGAGCCACCCCCATGGCGGGCGCATTGCCGGCTGCGGCGTTGCTGCGCAGCCGCCGCGTTCGTGGCGCGGGGGTCGCCCGCCTACTGCCGGTCCGACGCAACGGCCGTGCGGGCTCCCAGAGGTGACGGGGCGGCAGATCACGAAATGCGCTGCCATGAAGGAACTCGTCGAGCTCTGGCGCTACCGCGAGGTGCTCTGGAACCTGGTTCGCCGCAACCTCAAGGTCCGCTACAAGAACTCCATCCTCGGCTTCTTCTGGTCGCTGCTCAACCCCCTGATGCAGATCGGCGTCTGGTACCTCGTGTTCAAGGTCATCTGGAACAACACTGAGAGGAACTACATGGCCTTGCTCATCACCGGGTTCCTGCCCTGGCTCTTCTTTTCCCAGACCGTGCTCGACAGCACTTCATCGGTGACCCAGGAGATGGCCCTGGTCAAGAAGGCCTACTTCCCCCGCTGCGCCCTGCCGCTTGCCGCCCTGTTGTCCAACTTCATCCATCTCGCGCTCGCCTTCGTCGTGCTCCTGGTGCTCTTCGCCATCTGGCGCGTAGATGTCAACGTCCACTACCTCCTGGTCATCCCCGCCACCCTCCTGCTCGCCGTCTTCGCCTACGGGCTCTCGGCCATGCTGGCGGCCTGGAGCGTGTTCTACTCCGACGTCAAGTTCATCGTAGGGAACACGATGGGCCTGTGGTTCTTCCTCACGCCAGTGCTCTATCCGCTCCACCTCGTCTTAGGGAAGGCCCGTCTCGCCGGCGAGAACTGGCTTGCCGTACTGCTAAACGATTGGCTGCCCACGATCAAGCAGCTTTATCTGCTCGATCCGGTGACGATCGGCATGCTGGGATACCGCAGCGGCCTCCTGGAGGGCGGGCAGAACCCGATTACCGGTGCCCAGCTTCAGGCCCAGTACCCGCTAGGCGATTACATCGTCGGGGCGGTCGCCATCGCGCTGGCGGTGGCGATCCTCGGCCACCTCATCTTCCACCGGCTCTCTCCTCTCTTCGCGGAGAGAGGGTGAGGCAGCGGGAGGCTGCCATGGTGGGGATCCAAGTCCGCGATCTCTGGAAGCAGTACCGTCGGCCCCATCAGCGAGTCAGCACGCTGAAGGAGGCGATCGTCGCGTTCCTGCGGGGCGAGACGGGATACGAGGAGTTCTGGGCGCTCAGGAGCGTGTCGTTCGCGGTCGAGCCGGGAGAGGCGGTGGGCGTGGTCGGGCCCAACGGGTCGGGCAAGAGCACGCTGCTGGCGATCATGGCGCGCGTGCTCACGCCGACGCGGGGAGCGGTTAGTGTGTCGGGGCGCGTCTGCCCGATGCTGGAGCTGGGCACCGGCTTCCATCCGGACCTGAGCGGCCGGGACAACGTCTACCTGAACGCCAGCCTGCTGGGGCTGAACCGCCGCGAGACCGCCGGGCGCTACGACGCGATCGTGGAATTCGCCGAGCTGGAAAGCTTCATGGAGGCGCCGGTGAAGACCTATTCGAGTGGCATGGTGGTCCGCCTGGGGTTCTCGGTCGCCGTGCATCTCGACCCCGAGGTGCTGCTGATAGACGAGGTGCTGGGGGTCGGCGACGAGCACTTCCACCACAAGTCCTTCGATCGCCTGGTGCAGTTCAAGCAGGAGGGCAGGACCATCTTCGTGGTCTCCCACGACCTCGGGTCCGTCGAACGTCTCTGCGCGCGGGCGATCTGGCTGGACCAGGGCCACATGGTCATGGACAGCGACAGCCCTCAGGTGATCCGGAAGTACCGCGCGGCGGTGGAGGAATGGGAGCAGCGGGACGGGGAGGCAAGGGCTGGCCCGTAAGGGCTACGCCCGAGGGCTCCCCATGCTCGCCCGGTCTGACCTACTCAGGACGGCCGCAAACGTCTTCCTCACGCCGGTTGACCTCACTCGCCTCCCTGGTCGGGAAGCATGGCGGCCCTTCGGCAGGCTCAGGGTCGCCCCGACCACGACCGCAAGGGACACCCCGAGCGGAGCCGAGGGGCGGCGCGCGCTCGTGGTCGGCTCCCGCGAGCCCGCCAGCATCGCCGCCGTGGTAGACGCGCTGCGCGAGGCCAGCCCGGGCATCACGGTGGACCTCCCGGGCGAGTCGGGCAAGCCAGCGCCGGGTCTCTGGCGCGTGCGCCGGCAGCGCTATGACCTGGCGTGCCTGGTCCTCACCGGCGAAGGCCTGCGAAGGGAGAAGCTGATCGGCGTTCTCTCCGGGGCCGGAGCGGTGCTGGCCTGCAATCGCTCCGGCCAGTGGTACCGTGTCCAAGGCCCTCCCTGCCGGCCGCTCAGTGCCCGCTGGTGGGCCCGCCTGACTCTGGCCGGCCTGCTGAGCGCGCAGTACCTGAGGATCACGATGTGGCTGCGCGTCTGGGACCTGATCTGGCGGATCTTCCCCATCCCGCCGCCAGTCCCGGACCCGGGGCCGGCTACGGCTCAGGCGACTACAGCGCATTTCACAGCCCCGGACCTGCTCCCCGCACCGTGCGCCGGCATGAAATGCGCCCGCGCCGGCCCGCCGCTGCCGGCCGGCTGTTTCATAACCCCGCCGCAGGCGGGTCATGAAACAGCTTGCACCTTCATCGTCCCCGCACACAACCAGCGCCATCTGATGGATCTCTGCCTGCCGCCGCTGTTGGAGGAGGCGGGCCGCGCTCACCAGGTGGTGCTGGTGGACGATGGGAGCACCGATGGCACGGCCGAGTACGTGCAGCGGCAGTACCCGCGCGTGCAGGTAGTGCGGCTGGCGCGCAACCTGGGGTTCGCCAGAGCCGTGCGGGCCGGAATCGCGGCCAGCCGGACACCCCTCTTCGCGCTCATCAATTCCGATGTCCAGGTGCGGCCGGGCTTCCTGCGCGCGATGCTGCCGCACTTCGACCGTGACGACACCTTCGCCGTATGTGCTCGCATCGAGCTGCCCGACGGGTCGCAGATCGAGACCGGCAACGTCGCGGTCGCCTTCTCCGGTATCCTCGAGCCCTATCACGTGCCACCAGTTCGGCCCGGACCCATCCTGTACGCGGGCGGCGCCTCCTCTATCTTCCATCGGTCCCGTTATGACGCGCTGGGCGGCTTCGACACCGGCTACCGGCCCTTCTACTGGGAGGACATTGACCTGGGCTATCGCGCCTGGCGGCGCGGGTGGCGCTCGCTCTTCGAGCCGTCCGCTTCGGTCCGCCACCAGCGGCGCGCCGCCATCGGCCCTCGCTTCGGCAGCCGATATGCCGACGAGACATTCCTGGCCAACGCCCTGGTCTTCACCTGGAAAAACGTCCGCGACCCGGCAATGCTTTCCCAGCATTGGGTCTACGTCTGCGCCAGGCTTTACCGCGAGGTGCTCGCGGGTGAAGGCCGGATGTGCCGCGCCCTGCTGCGGGCGCTGCCACGCCTCCCGCAGGCCTTGGCGAAGCGCTGGCGAGAGCGCCGCCGGGGAGACCTGGGAGATGGCGACATCCTCGCGCTGGCCACGCCGGCCGACACGAACCCTCAAGTAGACAGGAGCAAGCTCCTGTCGAACGCGAAGGGGATTCTCCCGTGAGAATCCTGCTCGTCAGCCCTTTCCTCCCCTACCCGCCCGTGGCCGGCGGCCACGCGCAGATCTGGGGGTGGCTGCGGCGGCTCGCACAGAGGCATGAGGTAGCGTTCGCCGGTTTCTGCGAGCGCGAGGCAGACGCCTCCGGCGTGGAGGAGATTGCACGGCGATGCACGCTGGTGCGCGTACGACTGCGCTGCCCAACAGCACACGCCTACACCTCGTTCGCTCAAGTGCCCAGATGGGTGACGGAGTTCTACTCCGCTGAACTGGCGCGCGATGTGGATCGCGTCGTGAGGGAGTTCCGGCCCGATGTCGTGCAGTTCCTGAGCACGAACATGGCCCAGTACCAGCAGGCAGCGCGCGGCCCGGCCCGGGTCGTTACCGCACTCGATCTCTCGTTCCTGGCTCACCAGCGCCGAATCGCGGCGACGGCCGGATGGGAGCGGGTGCAGGCGAGGCTGGAGTGGCTGCGGATGCTCCGGTACGAGAGAACGATCTTCCAGCAGGCGGATCGCGTAATCGCGGTCTCGGCGCGAGAGGCGCGCGTGATCGAGGCCATCGCGCCGCGGGCGCGCACCACGGTTATTCCGCCAGGGGTTGATGCGGAGCTGCTCGCGCCGCGCACCCGGAGGCCGATCGTCGGGCGCGTCCTCTATCTCGGCCACATGGAGCACTACCCGAATCTAGACGGGCTGCTCTTCCTCTACCGCGAGGTCTGGCCGCGGGTCCGGCAGTCCTATCCCGCCGCGCGGTTGACCGTGGCCGGGGGTCAGACCCACGAGCAACTGGCGCGCGTGGCGCCCGGCACTCTCGCCCAGATGGAGCGCGACACAAGCGTTGAGCTGCGCGGGTTCGTGCTTGACCTGCAGGGGCTCATGGACGAGACCGCGGCAATGGCTGCGCCTCTTCGCCTGGGTTCGGGCGTCCGCAACAAGGTGGTCGAGGCGATGGCCGCGGGGCTGCCGGTGGTGACCACCACCCGGGGCGCAGAAGGCCTGTCGGTCGCCCACGAGCGAGAGCTGTTGATCGCGGACGATTTCGCGGACTTCGCGCGACAGCTCGTGCGCCTGCTGCAAGACACCCCCCTGCAAGAGCGCCTCTCTGACGCGGGCCGTAACCTTGCGAGGCGCGAGCATAACAACGACGAGTTGGCAGAGCGCCTCGAGCTGGCGCTGACGGAAACTGTGGAGGCGCGGCGATGAGGGGCCTCGCTCGATACCTTGCCGGATACGTGCTCGACCAGTTCAGGGAGCGAGTGACGGCCGAGGAGGCGACTGCGGCAGGCCCTGGCCGCGTCCTGGTGACTCCCGGGTTCGACTCCACGGCCCGGAGCGCAATCCGCCGCACCTTCCCCCGGGCCGAGCTATTCGCCTTCGGGAACCGATCTAGCCTCGCCAGCGTCCGGAGAGGCAGGTTCGACGTGTGTTGCATCCCGATGTCAGGAGGTGGGACGAGGGAGCGGTTGATTGGTCTGCTCAGCGGCGCCCGGCATAAGCTGCTGATCCCCTCGCCCGACTACGTCTACCGCCTCGGGATGCGAGCCGGCTGGCCAGCCCTGATCTGGGCCGTGGTGGATCGCTTCCTCCTCGCCCCCGTGGCGCTGGCCTGGCTGGGTCTCATCGCGACCTGGCTCTATGCTGCAGGCGTCGTGGGCCGCGCGCGTGGGTCCGCCGAAGGCGGACGCCGACACGCCTTCACGGCAAGGAAGGGCTTCGGGTAGCGCCGAAGTGTGATGGCGAGTCGGGGAGTTTCCAACTACCAGTCGTTAGCCTATATAGCAAGCAAGCGGTTTGAGGTGAAGGGCGGCCGTGACTGCCGGGCGGAACCGGTGAGGTCTACCGCATGAGTCACGTGTTGGTCTGCGGCGCCGCAGGCTACACCAACCTGGGTGACGACGCCATCCTCTGGGGGATGCTGACTGACCTCCAGGCGGCGATGCCGGGCCGCGCCTTGCGGGTGGCCGGCGGGCCTGGGCTGGGGTCGTTGCTCGCGCCCTTCGGGGCCGTCCCGGTATCCTACGATGAGCGGGCCGAGGTCGCCCGCGCCATCGAAGACGCTGACCTGGTGATCGTGGGCGGCGGGGGGGTGCTCTACGATTTCGGCTATGATGCCAGCCTGGCGCGGGTGCTGACCGACCCGCCGGACCGGCAGTGGCTCTATGAGCTGGCGAAGATCGCGGCCGCAGCGCGGGCGGCCGGACGACCAGTGATGATGTATGGTGTCGGAGTCGGGCCGCTTTTCACCGAGGCGGCGCGGCAGGTGGCGCGCTTCATCGGGGAGCAGTCGGCCGCCATCACCCTCCGCGACCAGGCCTCTGCGGACCTGCTGGTGGAGTGCGGCATCCCGCCGAGCCGGATCTGGGTGACGGCCGACCCCGCGGTGGCGGTGGACCCAGGGCCACCTGAGGTGGCCGAGACGTGGCTGGCGGCGAGCGGGATCGGAGTGAGGCCGCGGCCCTGGGTGGCGCTCAACTTCCGTGCCTGGCACCGCTTCTGGCGGGCCGAACCCGAGCAGGCGGATGGGCTGGATCGCCTGATCGCGGCGGCCGGCGGGGCGGTGCGCGAGCTGTGCGACAAGCTCGGCGGCACGGCCGTGATGCTTCCGCTTCAGCACCAGTATGACAACGACCAGGAGATGCTCGATCGCGTGCTTGCGGCGGCCGGGCGACCTGCCAACGCTCTGCTCGTTGATCCGCCCCCGCGCCCGCCCGACCTGGTCTCGGCGCTGGCGCGCTTCGATCTGATGGTTGGGATGAGGCTTCATTCGCTCCTGCTGGCCATGAACGCGGGGCTGCCGTTCGTGGGGCTGGCCTACGAGCGGAAGGTGGAGGAGTTCGCCCAGGCGGCCGGCCTTGGCCACCACCTCCAGCGGATCGAAGCGATCTCGCCAGAGGCCCTGGTATCCTCGTGTCAGGCCCTGCTGGCTCGGCGAGCAGAGGTCTCCGCCAGCTTGGCCACGCGGCGAATTCGGCTGCGACAGGCGGCGGCGCTGTCCGCCCGGCTGGCCTGCGACCTGCTCGAAACCGCCCTCGTTACGCTGCCTCCGCCCGCGCTTCGGGCGACCGCGGCGCGGCCGGCGAAGGGACTGCGCGTGCTGATGCAGACCAGGCCGGACTACCAGACCATGCCCGGCGGGGATGTGCTTCAGCTCACCGAGATCATGCCGCGGCTGCGAGAGGCCGGGGTGCAGGTGGACCTCACGGGCGAGCTGACGCCCGATCTCTCGGGCTATGACCTCGTGCACACCATCAACCTGGATCGCCCCGAGGAGCCTTACCAGCACTGCCTCAACGCGCTCCGCCAGGGCAAGCCGGTGGTGATGTCCCCAGTGCACACCGACATGACCGAGTTCCTGGAGTGGGGAGACCCGGACTATTGGGAGATGCCCGACCCCGCGGAAGGCGACCCCGCGCCCCGCCGCGCGCCTCTCCAGGACCCCATCGAGCTGCGCCGCCGGGCGCGGCTGCACCTACTGAGGCAGGCGGTCATCAACTGGGCCACCGGCTATCTGCCCAACGCCCAGCTCGATGCCGAGTACCTGCACCGTGCCTTCGGCATGGACCTGAGCCGGACGATGGTGGTGCCGCACGGCATCGCGGAGATATTCCTCGAGGCCCGGCCGGAGCCATTCGTCGCGGAGCACGGCCTGCGAGACTTCGTGCTCTGCGCGGGTAGAATAGAGAAGCGGAAGAACCAGCTCGGGCTAGTGGCCGCCCTGCGCGGGACCGGGATTCCGCTGGTGATCGTGGGGCAGCCGAATCCCGAGGCATACCGTGAGCTCTGTCGGCGGTACGCCGACGCGAATGTCGTGTTCCTGGATGCCATGCCACAGGAAGAGCTCGCCTCGGCCTACGCTGCGGCGAAGGTGCACGCGCTGGTGAGCTGGTTCGAGATCCCGGGGCTGGCATCGCTGGAGGCGGGGGCGGCTGGCTGCAATGTCGTCGCCACCGATCGCGGCTCTCCCCGCGAGTACTTGCGCGAGATGGCCTGGTACTGCGACCCGCGGAGCGTTGCCTCCATCCGGGAAGCTGTGCTCGCCGCCTACCATGCGCCGCGCTCAGACCGCCTGCGGGAGCATCTGCGGGCGCACTACCACTGGCGAGCGGCGGCCGAGCGAACGCTGGAGGGCTACCAGCTCGCGCTGGGCGTGCATGAGGCGAAGAACGCCCGGGACCTGCGGCTGGAACTGGTGGAGGCGGCCCGGCAGCACGCCGACTGGTTGGCACGGCTGGCCGCGGACCGCGGGTACGAAGCGCAGCGGGGCTGGGAGGCCGCCCACCTGGCGGCGGCTCGGAACCAGGAGCTGTCTGACTGGGCACACGATCTGGACAAGGCAAGGGTGGGGTTGACAGACGAACTTGAGCGCGCCCGCGCTGAGCTGGAGCAAGTCACCTCTCGCCGCCTCTACCGCTGGTCGGCGGCCGCCGCCCGAGCCGGCTACCGGCTGGCGCGGGCCTTGAGGATCAAGCAGTGAAGCTGAGCGTCGAAGCTGTTTCATAATCCCGCGGGGGCTGCGGAGCAACCCCGCAGCCGGGCCTGCGGCGGGATTATGAAACAGCCCGCGTGGGGCGGGCGGATGCGCGCCGGCGCATTTCCGGCGTCGGCTGCGGTTGGCGACGCCGCAGCCGGGCATGTCCGCCGCGGGCGGGTGCGGGGAGGAGGTGTGGGGTCATGAAATGCGCTGTGATCATACCTACCTACAACCGGTCCGAGCTGCTGGGCCGCGTGCTGCGGGCGCTGCTGTTCGAGCAGACCGCGGCCCGGGGCGATTACGAGGTCATCGTGGTGGATGACGGCTCGACCGATGCCACCGCGCAGACGGTGCAGGCCGTCGGCGCGCCGGACTGGCGCCTGCGTTACCTGCGCCAGGAGAATAAGGGCCCGGCCGCCGCCCGCAATCTGGGCCTGCGCCACACGAAGGAGAGGATCGTTCTTTTCACGGGCGACGACTGTGTTCCGGAGAGCCACTTCGTCAGCGAACACTTGCTGGCCCATCAGCGCGACGGTGATGTCGGGGTGGTGGGCCATATTGCCTGGGACCCGAAGCTGCCGCTGACCCCGCTCATGGCATTTCTCGACGAGGGCACGCAGTTTGGCTTCGGCCTCATCAAGGATCCCGAGGACGCGGGCCCCTGGGTCTTCTACACCGCCAATTGCTCGGCGCCGCGGCACTGGATAGACGAGGTCGGCGGGTTCGACGAGAGTTTCAAACACGCGGTCTACGAGGACATCGAGCTGGCCTATCGCATGTCCCAGCGCGGGCTTAGGATCGTGTACCGGCCGAGCGCGCTGACCTATCACCACCATGCGCCGGACCTGGCCTCACACCTGGCGCGCCAGCGGCTCTGCGGCCGGGCCGCGGCGCGCTTCTGGCAGAAGCACCCAGAGCTCGAGCACCCGCTGCGGATTGACGAAGCCTCCGAGGCGGGCGCAGCTACGCACTTCATCCGCGTCGCCTCGATGTGTGCGCACGCGGTCGGCGTGCGCGAGGTGCTCCGGGCCGAGCGGCCACCCGGGGAGCCCGACCTGGAGACGCTCTGGCGCGAGGCTGACGTGGCGAAGCCCGGCGAAGCCTGGCTTACTGAGCTCCTGCGGCTGGACGACGGGAGGCTGGAGGAGCTTGCCCGTATTCGAACCGAACTGCGGCTCTTGCGGCGCGAGTTCGAGCGGGTGACTTCGCGGCGGCTCTACCGCTGGTCGGAGTGGCTGGCCAGAACCGCGTGGCGGGCGATCCGGGCGGTCAGCCCCGGTCGCCGGACCGGGCCGGGCTGATGCCAACGGTCTCGGTGGTGCTCCTCAACTGGAATGGGGTGCACCTGCTGCCGACCTGTCTCGCTTCCCTGAGCCGGCAGACCTTCCAGGCCTTCGAGATCATCGTGCCCGACAACGGGTCAACCGATGGCTCGCTGGAATTCCTCGCCGAGCGTTACCCGGAGGTCCAGGTCATCCGGTTCTCGTACAACACCGGCTTCTGCCTGGCGGTGAACGCGGGCATGCGGGCGAGCCGGGGCGAGTTCATCCTGTCGCTCAACAATGACACCGAGCTGGAGCC
>Ga0315295_10004081_pt1 | contig 12421 bp, 11 predicted proteins | sample YL17G14_0_MG_FD_204453 | JGI IMG/M metagenome (GOLD analysis project Ga0315295, IMG submission 204453) | Sediment microbial communities from Yellowstone Lake, YNP, Wyoming, USA - YL17G14_0 | ecosystem: Environmental > Aquatic > Freshwater > Lake > Sediment | place: USA: Wyoming | collected... | reverse complement strand
GAGCGGTATGGAAGGGATTGCGGCAGCAACACTTGTTGGCATAAAACATATAATACACTCAGAGCATGGTTTTAATCTTGAAGAGATATTCAAACAGAAAATAAGGCGGATGCTCACAAGAAAGGTTTTATTCAATTCTTGTGATAAGGTTATTGTTGTTTCAAAATTCTTAGAAAAGTGGCTAATAGAAAAAGTCGGATTAGAAAGTAATAAAATAATATATTTACCAAATGGGTGCGATACAAAATTTTTTTTTCCGGGCAGGGACGAAACAAAAAGACAGCAGTTAGGTATCCGAGACAATGAAATCATTATAGGTACGGTTGGGTCGTTAAAAGAATTGAAAGATCAAGAAAGTTTAGCAAAGGCCTTTGCTAAACTGAACAAATCGTATAATAATCTAAAATTGTTAATCATAGGAGATGGCCCGAAAAGGAAAGATTTAGAAATCTTTGTTGGAGATTTAGGCTTAGCTGGTAGGATAATTTTTACTGGCAATGTCGCCGATACAGCTGTATTTTATAGGGCGATGGATATTTTTGCTTTAACCTCTATTTCTGAGAATGAACCTAATACTCTGCTTGAGGCAATGGCAACAGGGCTGCCTATTGTCGCAACGGATGTGGGCGATGTTAGGTATATGTTGGATGGAGAAAACGGGGGGATTGTTGTAAAACCTAAAGATATTTATGCAATAGCAGACGGTATTGAATATTTTTTAAAGAATAAACAAGCAGCAAGAGACAAGGGAGGCTTTGTCAGGAAAAGAACAGAGGAGTTATTTAATTTAGAGAGAATGGTTTCTGCATACGAGAAGTTATATTTGGATATTTTAGAAAACAAAAGGAGCTGAAGGATTGGGTTTAAGAGTAATTGTCACTCTTATAATAAGTTCTATAGGTATTCTTGGTACATTTTTTAATGCATTTGTCGGGCTTATCGTCTATGCATTTTGGTCGTACGTTTATCCCGAGAAGATAACCTGGGGGCTTTTATCTATGTCCGGCATCTCCTATATTGTCGGACTTTGTCTGGTTATATCAACCTATATACAGAACAAAACCCTTGCTTCGCGGAATTGGAAAAATATTCCTATCATTTTATTCTGGATTTTTTGTTTGATAGCCGTGATGAATTCTCCGGAAAACGATATTGCACCATGGCAGTTTAAATATTTTACTCGCGTTATTTTGATAACCTTTATTATCACTGTTTTAATTGATAGTAAACAGAAAATCAGGTATTACCTGTGGGCTATTATTTTATTTATTGGATTGATAGCGGCGCAGTCAGGTTTTATTGGAACATTGAAGGGCGTGACAGGGGGCTCCAGATATGGGCTGGGAGGCCCGATAGATGACAGGAATTTCTTTGCGGTTATTTTATGCGCGATTTTGCCGATAGTTTTTTATCTGGGAAATGCCGAGCGCGATAGAAGGCTGAAGATTCTTTTGCGCTTTATATTTGTAGGGGATATTCTGGCATTGATTCTTACATATTCCCGGGCAGGTTTTTTAGGTTTAGTAGCAGTAGTAATTTTCCTATTTATCAAATCTAGACACAAAATATCAGTTGGAGCGATAGGGATCTTACTTACAACTGTCTTTGTTATTTATTTTCTGCCTAAGGAGTATAAAGAGAGAATTAAGCCTCTTTTTGAACGCGGTATAGGCATTGAAGATATTGATAATTCTGCCGCGGGAAGGCTTATTGCTTGGAGATCGGCTCTGGAAATGATAAAACAGCATCCTCTTGCAGGTGTTGGTTTTTATAATTCGGAGAGAGTAATCGAACAGTACCCTGATCCTAAATCTGGAATACGCCTGGAAGGAAGAGCCATCCACAATACATTTTTGCAAATAGGAGCGGAAGTAGGATTGCCCGCCCTTTTTGTATACACATTTATATTTTTTACAATATATCGCCTTTTGGGTAGAATAAAGAAGAGGGTCAAAAAGAATGAACTGGACGAAGATTTCTGGGATTACGCTTCAATGTTCCAAGGTGCATTTTTTTGTTTCTTTGTTCCGGCATTCTTTGTAAATGCTGCATTCATAGATATATCTTGGCATCTGCTGGGGCTTACAATTTCCCTGGACCAGATTACAAAGAACCAAATAAGCTAAAAAATAACGCATGCAGAAGATCTTAATGCTTCTTACAAATGCTTTCTTGCCCGACCCCAGGCCATACAAAGAGGCACTTTCTTTGATAAAAGCAGGACATAAGGTAAAGATTCTATGCTGGGACAGAGGAGAGAATTTGCCAGAAAATGAAATAATAGATGGGATTGAAATTGAAAGAATTCATCTTGCCTCTAAGCATGGCAGGGGAACAACGCAGGTAATCTTTTTATTAATGTTTTGGATAAAAATGTTATTGCGGCTAATAAAAGAAGAGAAAGGCATCATTTATTGCCATGATTTTGATACGCTGCCGGTTGGTCTATTGTGTAAGTTTTTTTGGGGGCGATTAGTAATATTTGATAGCCACGATATTTTTTCAAAAACTCTTTATAGAAATGTTTCCAACCTCTTAGTATCATTTATAGCATTTCTGGAAAAACCTCTGATAAAAAGAGCAGATTTTATTATCGTAGCCTCACAAAGCGTAGCTTCTTTATATAATTCATTTGGCGTAACAAAGATATCTATAGTTGAGAACTGGAAAGAGATAGAAGACTTTCAAGCCAAAAAGGAGATTGCGGAAAAAGAAAAGTTAATATTAGGGATAAAGGATAAATTAGTTATTTCCTATATATCAAATCTTGGCCCCGAAAGAATAATAGAGCCACTTTTAGAAGTTGTTAGCGAAGATAATAGCCTTTTTTTGATAGCTGCAGGGGATGGGCCCCAGAAACATCTTATTGAAAAATTTTCTAAATATTTTAATAATATAGTCTTTTTAGGCTATATCCCTTATGAAAAAATCTGCCTTTATACATGTATTTCAGACATAGTTTATTTTGGCTATAATAAAGATGCTCGGGTGGCAAAGTTTCTTAACCCTAATAAACTTTTCGAAGCTTTAGCTGCAGGCAAAGCATTTATCGGAGGGAACTTTGGAGAAATGGGAAGGATAATAAAAGAAGAGCGATGCGGGATAGCTTTAGATAGTTTTGATAAAGATAATATAAAGAACGCCTTAGAGATTATGAAAGATAGAAGCAAACTTCAGGTCTTTCAGGATAATGCAAAGAGGGCAGGGCTTGAGAAATATAATTGGGCTAATGCAGAAAAGAATTTTCTTGAAGTATTTTCTCAAATAGAACATAAACGATGCTAGTGCAGATTAAAGATTTAACAATAAGCCTTTCAGATGGCTCTGGGTGGGATGAATATGTCCTCAACCATCCCGACTCTCTTTTTTATCATCTTTATGGCTGGGGGCTCGCTTTTGAAAAGGTATTTAATTTTAAGAAGTTTTATTTACAGGCAAAGAGAGCAGATAAGATATGCGGCGTTCTGCCCCTTATCTTAGTTGATACCGCGCTCGGTAAAAAAATGATTTCGATACCAATAGGAGTATATGCCGGGGTGTTAAGTAATGAAGGCACCATAGACAAAATGTTAATTGAGAAAGCGGTAGCATTTACCAAAGAATTCGGCTGTGATTATCTCGAAATAAGAAATCTGAAGAAAAGCTATCCGGATATGCCCTCAAAAGAGTTGTATGTAACATTTATTAGAGAACTTCCTGCAACGCCTCAAGATTGCCTTGGGCTTTTACCCCGCAAAGCAAGAGCAGCTGCACGGGAAGCGATAGATAAAGGGCTCGCTTACGATGTTGGCTTAAAGTATTTAGATGATTGTTATAATATTTACGCTATAAATCAGAGATATTTGGGGACACCTGTTGTTGCAAAAAAATGGTTTACCGCACTATCCGAAATATTTAAGGATAAGACAAATATACTGGTTATAAAGTCCGGGCAAAGATGCATAGCCAGCGTCTTGACATTTTTCTATAAGGATACGGTTTTGCCGTTTTATGGAGGATGCATCCCCGGATTTTTTGAATTAAATCCGAATAACTACATGTATCTAAAACTTGAGGAGTACGGAATAGAAAAGGGATATAAATTCTGTGACTTCGGCAGAAGCAGAAAAGATACGGGTTCGTATCATTTTAAAATTAATCAGGGCTTCAATCCGAACCAGCTACATTATCAATATTACCTTAACAAGGCAAAAAAAGTTCCGGAAATCAGCCCTTCAAATAAGTCCTTTGATTTAGCTAAATGCGCTTGGAAGCATCTGCCTCTTTTTTTGACGAAATGGATGGGACCTGTGGTATTTAAGTATGTGATACCATAGATTATCAATACCATTGCTCGGTGCTCCTAAAAGAAGAATAAGTATAATATCTGAGTTGCCGAGCTTATATATTTATAGCATATAGCTTGGTCACTGAAATATGTAATTTGTTTTAGGCTTAATCATTTTTGGTAAAAATATGATGATCCTGAGAGAATGAAATGATTTTAAAACCCCGTTAATTTTATCTAAAAAATGCATCCAAGACAATTTTTAACAAGTAGGCAGAAGAATGAAATCGAGTACCATAGAAAGCACGCAGAGTTACATAAAGATATTTTAAAAAAACCTTTTTCGTATGAAGTAGTAACTTCAAAGAAGAGAAGGTGGGAGAACGCATATTGGGAAATGTATACTTTTCTTTTGGATCAACAAGTCAAAGGTAAGAATATTCTTATCGCTGGCTGCGGATTTGGAGAGGATGTTTTGCGCTTGGCAAAAATGGGAGCTAAAGTTTACGCCTTTGACTTAAGCCCAGAATCTTTAGAAATTGCAGAAAAACTTGCATCCAGAGAGAACGCGTTAAATATCGATTTTCGAGAGATGCCTATTGAAAGCATGGATTACGAAGCTAATTTTTTTGACTACATCCTCGCCCGTGATATTTTTCATCATGTACAAATAAAGGAAGCGATGGAAGAGATAGTTAGAGTATCAAAAAATGAAGCAGTATTTGTATTGAATGAAGTTTATTCTCACTCTATTTTAGACAAGATTCGCCACTGTATTTTTATTGAAAAGAAAATTTATCCTTTATTGCAGAGTTTTATTTATGAAGGAGATATCTATATTACTAAAGATGAAAGCAAATTAAACCAGTTTGACATAAATTTCATTACAAGATTCTTAGAAAAGATATTAATAAAAAAATATTTTAACTTTTTTGTAGGGAGGTTCATTCCTGATAGATATAATATTCTAAATAAATTAGACCGGGTTTTGCTTTTATCTATGGGCCCCGTTGCTCAGTTAACTTCGGGAAGAATACTAATAGCTGGCACAATCAGAAAATAGAGTTTTTTAACAAAGGAAAGAAATACTATATTTTGGAGTATAACGAGTGTTAAAGATTGATGAGCAGATGAAAATATTATTTCTTTGTCATAGGGTCCCCTATCCTCCGAATAAAGGCGATAAGCTGAGGGCTTTCAATATAATTAAATACCTCTCAAAAGAGCACGAGATTTATTTGGTTTCACTGTATGACGACAAAAAAGATAGGAGATATTTATCTGGTCTTGAGCAATTTTGCAGAGAATCCAGTTTTTTTTACCTAAATCCACTTTTAGCGAAGATAAAAGGATTTTTCTGTCTACTTTTTAATCAGCCCATTAGCCTTGGCTATTTTTATTCACGGAGGATGAAAAGCAAAGTAAACGATTTAATAAAAACTAAAAAACCTGACCTGGTATATGTCTATTCTTCTTCCATGGCTCAATATGTCATGAATGAAGATACGAAGAAAATAATGGATTTTGTTGATTGTGACTCGGCAAAGTGGGGGCAATACAGCAGATATGCAAGATTACCTTTATCTTTGGTATATGCTAGAGAGCAAAGATTACTTGAAGCTTATGAAAAGAAGATAGCGCGTGAATTTGACCGCTTTATAGTAGCTACTGAAGCCGAGAAAAATGAATTCTCAAGATTCTTGGATATAGAAAAATTTATTGTGTTACATAATGGAGTAGATGCAGATTTTTTCAGGTTTGTACCTCTAGCTCAAGAAAAAAGGCTAATTTTTACTGGTGAAATGAATTATTTTGCAAATATAGATGGAGTTATTTATTTCTGCAAAGAAATCTTACCCATAATAAGGAAAAAAGTCCCCGAAGTAAAATTTTACATAGTTGGAAGAAATCCTACACATTCCGTAAAGGTTCTTGCCAGGATGGAAGGAGTTTTCGTAACCGGCCTTGCTGAAGATACAAGGGAGTATTTCAAAAATGCTGCCGTAAGCGTCGTTCCTTTAAGGATAGCACAGGGCATCCAGAATAAAGTGCTTGAGGCAATGGCTTCAGGTCTTAGTGTGGTAACCACATCTAAGGCCATTTCAGGATTAAAGCCAGGAGCCGAAAAGAACCTATTGGTTGCGGATAATCCGCAAGATTTTGCTGCTAAAGTAATTATGCTTTTGGAAGATAGCGATTCCAGAAAGAGATTAGGGGAAGGCGCCAGAAGATATGTTGAGGAGAATTATAATTGGGAAAGGAATCTTTCCGGACTGAAGGAAGTATTATAAGGCAAAAGGAGTTTTCAATATGCGCAAAATAAAGATAGTAAGCATCGTGGGGGCAAGGCCGAATTTTGTCAAGATCGCGCCCTTTATAAGAGAGCTAAAGAAACATAAGGATATTATCAATATTCTGATTCATACCGGCCAGCATTATACTGATTATATGTCGGATATCTTCTTCAGGGATTTTAAGATATCTAAATATATTTCTCTTGGGGTCGGGCCGTCTTCCCAAGTCAAACAGATGGCTAAAATCATGCAAAGGCTTGAGCGCACATTATTAAGGGAAAAACCAGATTTAGTGGTTGTGGTCGGAGATGTGACTTCAACACTTGCCGGTACGCTTGTTGCGGCAAGGCTTAATATTAAAGCAGCGCACATAGAGGCGGGCTTACGTAGTTTTGATAGGTCGATGCCTGAGGAGATAAATCGGCTTTTGACCGACGCAATCAGCGATTTTCTGTTTGTTACCGAGCCCTCCGGGATTAATAACCTGAAAAGGGAAGGGTTTTCCAAAGAAAAGATATTTTTTGTGGGCAATATCATGATTGATTCTCTGGTGTCGCATCTTAAAGAGGCAAGAAAAAGAAAGATTATGCAGGAATTAAATCTCAAAAAGAAAGAATACGCAGTGCTTACGCTCCACAGGCCTTCCAATGTTGATAATAAAGAAAAGCTTGGAAAGATTGTAGAGACGCTTTCTAAGTTGCAGAAGATTATCAAGATAGTATATCCGGTGCATCCACGGACAGTTAAAATGCTAAGAAAATTCGGGTTTTTAGAAGAACTAAGAAGACAGCCCGGCCTCATTCTCATAAAGCCGTTGGGTTATATTGATTTCTTAAGTTTGATGATGAGTGCTAAATGCGTGATTACTGATTCAGGAGGGATGCAGGAGGAGACCACATATTTAGGGATTCCCTGCTTTACGCTAAGAAAAAATACAGAAAGGCCTATTACTGTTACGCAAGGCACAAATGTGGTAATCGGAGAAAATTATGCCAAATTACTGGGTTTGGTAAAAAGAATCAGTATAAGAAGAAAAATCCGAAGGCCTAAATACTGGGATGGAAGGACCGCCGCAAGAATAGTGAAGATTTTAAAAGCAAGCCTGCAATAAAAATCCTGCCGTTACCGGCCGCCGCTTCCGGTTAGAACCACTTTCAGAGTTTTCAAAAAAATCAGCAGGTCAAGCGTAAAAGATATGTTCTGTATATAAAATAAATCGTAGAGCAATTTCTTCTCAGTCTCCTCTTCGCTTGCGGCATAACCGAAATTTACCTGTGCCCAGCCGCTTATACCGGGCTTAGCCTGTAGGCGTTCAGCATAAAAAGGTATTCTCTTAATGAGCTTATTAACAAAAGAGCGCCTTTCAGGCCGCGGGCCGATCAGGCTCATATCGTTTTTTAAGACATTAATCAACTGGGGAAGTTCGTCTATTCTGTAAGGCCTGAAGAGTTTTCCTAAGGGGGTTATCCTCTGGTCAGATCTTTTGGCCCAGATTGCGCGGCCGGTTTTCTCCGCCCCGACATACATCGTCCTGAATTTGTACATCACGAAATTCCCTCCGTTTCTGCCTACGCGTTTTTGGAAATACAATATCGGCCCCGGAGAGGTGATTTTTATCAACAATATAACGCACAGAAGAAACGGACTCAGAATAATCAGCAGAAGCAGGGAGCCGAAAATATCCAGTATCCTTTTAAAGCCCCAGTACCATGTAGTTGGCTTTGCAAATACAGGTTGGCCCAAAAAGGGCGCCGGCTGTTCATAAAGAATCGTATTGGAGATAACCGTATCATAAAGCTCTGGCATTGAATCAAAAGCAATTTTATTTTCATTAAGAACGCGGATTAATTTTCCCATTTGATGTTTCTCTATTCCGGACTCAGCTATTATGACTTCGTCGATAGGATAACTTTTAATGATATCCTCTATCTGGTCTATCGAGCCCAAAATCGGTGAGGTTTGCTTATGCACAAGAGCCGATTCTGTTGTTTTGACAAACCCCAAGAGTTTATAATCTATAGTCGCCTCCCTTAGGGCATAAGAAGCTGCTTCAACCGCATTTCTACCAGTGCCGATGATTAAAAGATGAGTCCGGAAGAAGTCTTTTCCGAGGTAGAGCCCCACAAATTCCTTTATTACAGCTCTCCATGAACTTACCGAGATGACAGTGAGGATCCAGGAAAAGAGTACAATGGACCTTGGGTAGGCTTCGATACCGAGGAAATAAAGAAAGAAAACGATGATGATGGAGCTGGCTGTAGTCGCCTTTAAGGTGTTGATCAGGATATCAAAATTGCTTTTGTATTTTGGCTTGCTGTAAAGATGGAATACATAAAAAGAGCAGATCCTCAAGATTATTATAAAGAAGGCGATTTGTTGGTATGCTTCAAAATTATTTGCAGGAAATTGGCCGTTAAACCTGACAATAAAACTTGCCAGGTCAGCCACGACTATGAATAAAACGTCTAAAAATAGAGCAACGGGAAAGATACGCCAATGGGTGGATTTATTTTTTGGTTTGTCCATACTTATAAAGAAACCCCTTGCTTATATTTTTAGCAAGAGGTTTCTTAAAAGGCAATATTTAGTTATTTCTTCTTTAACAGCTCAAGAAGAGCAAGGTTAGCAGCAAACAGAAGCAATACCATGGTCGCAGTCAGATATCCGGTTGGGCCGACTCCAGCAACCATTTTCACGCTAAATTTGGTTACCAGCGCCAAGATAAGCGTAACAACCGAGCACGCAAGCAAGATGTAGCTTAAACCTTTCATAGCCGCCTCCTTTGTTAAATCTGAATTAATCTATCATATATATGACTCCCTGTCAAGCAGTAGTCAGGTAATCGAAAAGGCGCCTAAATATAAATTGGCAAAATACGATTGCCATAGTATACTAATACCTCACCCGCCTTTATCCAGATTAATAAGATGAAAATTAGAATTTTAGCCATTTTTATCCTATTCTTGTCCATAAAAGGCACTTCTTTCGGCTTTGATGTCTGGGAAACCGAGAATTCTATCTTTTCCTTGGATGTTTATTTACGGACAGATATGGTGAGCTGGAAGAACGTTTCGACTTTAGACAGCAGCAATAAAGACGACCGCACCACCTATATGGGCATTGATTACAGCTTGGGATTTAATCTTGATTTAAAGGAAAAAGACGCGCAATTTTATTTAAAACTGGAAAGAAACGGGCCGTATGATTACGATGCCCCGCTTTTTATACATAACACGCTAATGCCGGCAGGAAGCCATATTGACGCATACAGAAACGAAGAACTGCTGCCTCAGGTCGAAGAATTCTGGATGGATTTACCGATACCAAAGACATTTTTAAGATTTAAGGCGGGGATGTTTCCTTATGAGGTAGGGAAAGGTTATGCCCAGGGCAGCGGAAGTTGTGAGAATTACGGGTTCAGTTTATATAAACCCGGAGAAGATTTTAACTGGCACCTCCATTATTATCGGCCGGATTTTGTTTATAAAAATATCCTGGGGCCGAGAATCGAACAGGAAAAAGAAGAGGGGATAGATTACGAACCGAATGCAGCAAATTACTTTGCTTTTGATGCTGGATTCTCACTCGGCGAGAATGATTTCCAGCCCTTTATCGGGCTTCTGTTAGACCGTACATCAAGCGGAAAAAGATACAATCTGTTCGCGGCACCAGTTCATAAGGAAATCCTGGGTACGCTGGGATTAGATTATGATGTGGATATCGGAGATTTAACGCTAGGATTTGAAATAGCCAAGAATTTCGGGGAGGCAGAATCAGAAAGATCCGATTTTAAAGATGTGGAACACAAGGGGTATCTTTTATATGCGAATGCCGCGTATAATATAGACAAATTCGTTCCTCGCGCGAGCTTTCTTTATAGCTCAGGAAACAAAGTTACGACGGATATGGTCAATAACGGCGATATCGCGTTTACGAGCGGTCACAATGAAGCCTTTAGCGTATATTCACCGCTAAACTTAAACCTTTTTGATTCACATTGCCCATCCGCTGATCTACTTCCGCTTGTATTCTTCGGTTGGGGCTACGGCCTTAATTACGGAGTAGGGCTTTATCGGCCAAGCACAATGTCGGATGTGGCTGTTTTGGAGAATCTGATCATGCCGGGGGTAGGTTTTGATTATAATTTTACTGAAAAATTTACCGTGACGCTGGATTGGTGGTATATCATGGCAAATGAAGAAGGCGTGGGGATGTATGAGGGCCTGGCCCGTTATCTTTCGCGGGAATTAGGCCAGGAGATAGATTTGTCCTTGTCCTATGACTTAAATGAAAATATTAACATAAGCCTCTGTACGGGTTATTTCTTCCCGGGTAGATTTTTCAAGGAAAAAAGGGACGATACCGCAGGAAGCTTATTTACCCCATTTGTGCGCGGGGACGGAAAAGCCGACGGGGCGTATCAGATTGAGCTTAGCGCAGAGTTTAATTTTTAACTTAAAGGGAGGAATTGGATGATCAATATTGATGATTTTAGAAAGATAGAGTTAAAAATAGGAGAGATTAAAGAAGTCACAGAGCATCCCAACGCGGATAAGCTTTATGTGGTAATTGTTGACTTGGGTGACAAAACCAAGCAACTTGTCGCCGGCATAAGAGGTTCTTATGTCAAGGAAGATCTCGTGGGGAAGCTAGTGGTTGTGGTAGATAATTTGGAGCCGGCGATGTTGCGCGGAGTGGAAAGCCAGGGCATGCTTCTGGCGGCTTCCGATGAGACAGGGATTTCGATTGTGAGCCCGGAGAGAAAAATCAAAATAGGGAGCATTGTCAAGTGATCAAACAATTTGTGCCAAGTGATTATTGCCTTAATAAATGCCGTATGTGTTGCAGGTTCAGCCAGCAGGAAAGCGTTTGGTCGCCCTGCCTTTTGGACAAAGAGATAGAAGAGCTGCCAAAACACAATATTCCTGCGTCTGTCATCACCCCGGGTAAAAAAATACGCCTTGCGCCTTTTCCCGAAAAGAATAATTCTAATTTACCTGCGCATATAGGGCCGATATTTGTCTGCCCTTTTCTGAATACTCAGAATAATAAATGCGAGATATATGTCCTGCGTCCGTTTGAATGCCAGCTGTATCCGTTCCTCATTAATAAAAAAGACAAGAAGGTCTTTCTGTCCGTAGATTTGGGATGCCCCTATGCCAAAGAGAATATAAACTCTGCAGGATTCCAAGAATACACTCAACGCCTTTTTGAGCTGCTAAATAAAGCCGATTATTTAGGAGCGATTAGAAAAAATCCCCAGATAATACAAGCCTATGAGGATGCCTTAGACCTGCGAGAGCTCAATATCTAATTCATGCGACTTAATAAATTAAGCCTTAAGGATAAGAAACTATTTAATCACTATTTAAATTTGAGCAGGCATGAGTTATCTGTCTATGCTTTCGAGAACATTTATATTTGGAAAGCGCTCTTTGATATTGGCTGGAAGATCATAGAAGAAAATCTTTGTATTTTCTTTCAGGATAGAATCGGCTGTTTCATGTATCTAGCTCCCCTAGGCAGGGAAAAGAATCCCGAAGTAGTAAAAGAAGCTTTTGAAATCATGGATGGTTTTAATAAAAATAAAGATATATCGCGCATTGAAAATATTGAGGTAGAAGAGGTATCTTTTTATCGGGGCTTGGAACTTGCTTGCCGCGAAAAATCTCAGGATTACCTTTGCAAAAGAGAGGACCTAGTTCTCTTGCGGGGTGACAAATTTAAATCCAAACGCGCCTGCCTTAATTACTTTGTGAAAAATTATCATTATGAATATCTGCCGTATTCTGCCAGGGACAAGGAGGGCTGCCTGAAACTTTATCGCCTTTGGAGGAAGCAAAGAGAAGAGAGTAATAAA
>Ga0315295_10004080_pt1 | contig 12423 bp, 12 predicted proteins | sample YL17G14_0_MG_FD_204453 | JGI IMG/M metagenome (GOLD analysis project Ga0315295, IMG submission 204453) | Sediment microbial communities from Yellowstone Lake, YNP, Wyoming, USA - YL17G14_0 | ecosystem: Environmental > Aquatic > Freshwater > Lake > Sediment | place: USA: Wyoming | collected... | reverse complement strand
TTTTAAACGCGAGCGAATCACGGAAAGAGACGGCTGAAAAAAAATCCTGAATATTAGGCACGGGTCTGGATAGTACACGCATTTTTTTCAAACGATGGAAAGCCTTTCGTAGGCTTCTTTGGCTGCCATAACATTCTGACCGGCGGCCGTAGGAACGATTTCTGAAATGACTCTTAGAAGCGTATCAAGGCTGATGATATTGGTTAAACGGATATAGGCCCCTAATATAGCCGTATTCACGATAGCCCCCAACCCGTGTTTCTTGGATATCTCCAGAGCGTTAATTGTGCCAACCTTAAATGCCTCTAATCCATTCAACGGATGATTTTCTTCCGAATTCAGTAAGAGGTGCCCTCCGGATTCCACCTGAACGGCCACTTCTTTTTCGTTGAAAAGAGATTTGTCAAAAAAGATGAGATGATCGGGCCGATCGATATCGCATTTCAGATAGATCTTTTTTTGATCTACTCTGACAAAAGAAGCCACTGTTGCGCCCCGTCTTTCACCACCATAAAGAGAAAAACATTGAGGGTAGAGATTTTCTTCGAAACAAGCCCGCGCGAGAATTTCAGAGGCAACGACTACACCCTGTCCGCCTCTTCCGAGAAATTTAATCTGGATCATTCGCTTACTTAATTACCTCCGGAGTTCCTGAACCAGTTTCCCTAAAAATCGTTCTTCCTTCAAAATCTGATATTAAATGGTTGGTTTTGGAACTGTTCGAGGTGGTTACAAACTCACTTTATCTCATCCGCCATCCCAATCCGATTGAGAATAATTTGTTCAAATTGCATCTTCGTGCTTTCTGGGGTCATGGTGATATATTCTAATAGAATATCTTTTTGAACATAGAAGCCAACGAGCCGAAGGAATAAACCTAGAGAAAAGATTTTATTTCTTAGCCACCGAAGGATATTGAGGAAGACTATGACGCAATAATTTAGAAGGGTTATTGCCGCACGGCGCCGAATGCCGAGAGAAACTCGAACTTGATAATCTCCAAATCCTAATCGTTTTTTGGAACCTTGACTCATTTATTCTATTTTGCAACGCTTTACGTAATATTGGACGAGATCCATCCTATGTCTAATATTTTTCACCAGACCGATATTTTGATTTTCTTCCAAGCAAAGCTTTTCTCCAAATATCCCTTTTAACAACAAAAAAATCAACAATCCCCATACGAGCAAAAATAACTATGAAAATCAAAATCATTCCTAAAAACAGGGGTAAGAACTTAGTATGAGAGCTAATGAAGGTGTTTAAAAAGATGAAAACGCCAGCTCCGACAATGGGACCAGCAAAATTCTTCATTCCTCCTATGAGGATCATAAAAATTGGGTCAGCCCCCTTTAACCAATGGGCATGTTCTGGATAAGATCCGTTGATATTAAGCGCCGAAAGCCCTCCTGCTATTGCACCGAAAATACCTGCAATTACAAATATAATCACTTGATATTTTCGAACATTGATTCCAATGAACTGGGCTCTAAATGCGTTTTCGCGAATGTATCTGAGAACCCACCCAAAGGGAGAATCAGTGATAACTTTACACAAAATAAAGGAGATGCAAACCAATAAAACTGTAAAATAATAAAAGTTTAAGCGTTGTGAAACGTCAATCACCCATTCAAACAAAACGATAGGTGGTTTTGGAATACCCCCAATCAATCCTTGAAGACCGCCGGTAAATCTTCCCCATCTAATTATGATTACATAAATTATTTGACTGAAAGCCAGTGTTAAAAAGGCAAAGTAAAATCGGGTTAAACGCGTGCAGAAATATCCCATAAATAAAGCAAATATCCCAGATAGAACACACCCGCTGAACAATGCTAATAGAATAGAAAAAGATGATTCTCGAAGAAAAATTCCTGTCGTATAAGAGCCGATAGCAAAGAAAGCACAATGTCCGAGTGATAAAAGTCCTGTATAACTAAGTAATAGGTTTAGGCTCACGCCGAATAAAGCCATAATAAGAATCTCGGTAATATTATCAATGTAGGATAAAGATGGGGAAAAAAGCGGAAACAATAAAAGTAACCCCATCAAGGCTATCAACCATGAGTTTGATTTAATGAAATTCATTATTAACTCTAAAATTAGTACTGCCTACTGTAGAGGACGTCCGAATATTCCCCATGGACGGGCGATTAGCACCACCATTACTAAGAAAAAGACAAAACCTAGTTCAAAATCCGGAAAACCGATAATACCAAAGGATCGCGACAATCCTATTAAAATAGATGCTATTAGCGTTCCCCCAACGCTACCTACCCCTCCTATGACCATCACAATAAAAGACTCTATAATAATAGAAGAGCCCAATCCTGGTGTGGCTGACAATATTGGTGACGATAAGAAACCACCAAATCCGGCTAACATGGCTCCCATTGCAAAAACTAAAGAGTAAATCAAACGGACATCAACTCCAAGGGTCTCCAAAATCTCAGGGTCGGAGGCTGCTGCATTAATGGTTTTCCCAGTTTTTGTTTTTGATAATATGAACCAAAGCCCTAAGGCAACTAAAGTTCCCATAATAAAAACGAAAATATAATAAAGAGGAATTGGACTCCCTAAAAAAAATAGGGGGCGCTGCATAAAAATTTTCGGAGTCTCAATAGACTTAAATGTAAATCCATATATTAGCCTCACGATGTCGTCTAAAACGAGAAGGAGACCAAAAGTTAGTAGGAATTGATAAAGGTGCGGCTCTCCATAAATTCTCCGAATAAGTAACCGTTCTACTATTAAACCCAGAAGCCCCACCCCGATAGGAGCAAGTATTAGTGCTAACCAAAAACACTCAAATTTAGAAACTACTGTGTATGTTAAATATGCCCCGACCATGTAAAATGAGCCATGTGCAAAATTACCTATACCAAGAACACCAAAAATCAAAGAAAGTCCTGAAGCTGCCAGGAACAGAAACATTGCTATTACAATAGCACTACTCAGTTGGGTAATGAAACAAGAGGAACTAGTCAGACATTTAAGTAAATCTGGGATATTCATTTTGTCATACCTTGTCTGGTGTACAAGGGAACTTTTCCCTTCATCGAAGGGAAAAATTCCCTTGTCTAATATTATCTCAAGTTATTTCTTCGTTACAGCCAACCTTTCTTTTTTAGCCAAATCGTTTCCTCTTGAATAATTTCTTCCCATGATCCGCCAACTATGTTAGCCAAATATGGTTCTCCTGGAACAGTAACCCCCCAGCCGACTGCATAATTGATCAATTGATGATCCCGACCTCTCATTGTAACTGTTCCACCTGGTCCCACCCCCGTTGGAGCCTTGACTGATAAATCTTTCAAAGCGCTTATAACTGCATTATTTTCCGTAGTCCCTGCTTTCTTTACTGCAGCCTCAATCAACAAAGCGGCGGTGTACCACTCCCAAGACCAATTAAGTGGCCGAATACCAAAACGATTTGTGTACGCGTCGTGAAACTCATGATTGGCCTTGGTATCAGGAAAACCTCTCGAATACCTTGTCCCTGCATAAATTCCAGCTGGAAGTTTTCCTAATGCTTTGACAATAGGTTCAATAACAAGATAATCCGATAAAGCCATATAAAAGAATTTAGCTTTTTCAGAAATTCCATACATTTCTCCCTGTTTAACGAAATTACAGATGTCGCCCCCCCATAACCCATTATATACAGCGTGTGGTTGGGTTGCTAACATAGCTGTAATTTGGGGCGTAAAGTCTGGCTCGAAAAGTTTAGGCCAAGCCTGTCCTACAACTTCTACTTTTGGATTAAATTTTTTGAGATATTCAATGAAAAAACCTACTAGATCTCGGCCCCAGGCAAAATCTCCAGCAATTGTGTACCAACGAGTAAGTCCAAACTTTTTTGAGATTTCTGCGGCATATTTGCCCGCCACAAGGCCATCGTGCAAACAATTCCTTGCAAACCTAAAGCAGTAAGGACTTCTAACTTTTGGATCAGCTGTATACTCTGTAGTCTCACTCGATGAACCAATCAGTCTCTTAATTTCCGGTGCAACCGCGAGTACAGCAAAGGCTTCTGAACTAGAACCATGTGGAATAATAAAGTCTATGTCTCCCCTGTTTGCAAATTCTCTTGTAAATCTGACACCTTCTTCAGGCTTATTTTGGGTATCGCGTTGTATTATCTCTATTTGTCTTCCGAGAAGTCCTCCTTTCTTATTTAATCCCTCTGCCCATAAGGTAAACGCATTCCGAGTGGCTTCTCCGGACATACCTCCTGCCCCGCTGGTGACACCACAAAGACCAAACTTAATAGGCCCAGCAGCTTTTACTAATGAAGGTCCGATAGAAGATCCAATCGCAAAAGCTGCAGCCCCAGTTAATGAAGTTTTTAGGAACTCTCTCCTTGAATATGCTTTCCCCTTCTTCTCTCTTCTAGATTTTTTCATTAGAATATCCTCCTTTCAAAATTATTGAAGAAATTTCCTATTTCTATCCCCCTTTCTTCTTCAGGTATTTTCAATAAAATTAACTCCCTGATAAATTAAAGAATACTGGACACATAACGATTAAACAGCGAGATATCTCTCTTTTACATCTTGGTTTTCCTTCAGCTCTTCCATCGTGCCCTGATAAATAATCTTGCCCTTCTCGATGACATAGCCTCTATTAGAGACTGAGAATGCAAACATTACATTTTGTTCTACAAGAAAAATTGTTATCTCATCCCTTAATTTCTCAATCAAAGTAATCAAACTCTGTACAATCAAGGGTGCCAAGCCTTCTGAAACCTCGTCAAGTAATAACAATTCAGGATTAACCATAAGAGTTCTAGCTATTGCTAGCATTTGTTGTTCCCCCCCACTCAGTTCCATCCCTTTACGATCTACTAATTTTTCTAATAAAGGGAAAAAATAGTAAATTCTCTCAATTGTCCATTTGGTACTCTGATGCCTCAATTTTTTTTGGGGAACGATTTCAAGGTTATCTCTGACAGTAATGTTCGGGAAAATCCTCCTATCCTCTGGAACATATCCAATTCCCATTCTAGCTATTTCATATGGGCGCTTCCCACATATTTCTTTCCCTTTGTATTTGATGCTTCCATGTCTAGGAGGGACTAGACCAATAATACTTTTTAAAATTGTAGTTTTTCCAGCACCGTTACGACCAATCAAACATACAGTCTCTTCTACGTTTATATTTAATGATGCCCCTTGTACAATATGGCTAACTCCATAGAAAGTATGGATATCATCTATCACCAGCATCTGTTAATCCTCCTAAGTAAGCTTCTTTTACCTTGGAATTCTCTCTAATTTGCTCAGGAGTACCATCAGCTAAAATCTGTCCGTGATGCAGTACAATTATTCGGTTAGAAATAGAAAAAACTACCTTCATATCATGTTCGATGACAAAAATTGTTGTTTTTGTCTGCCTAGAAAGATTTTTGATCAAATCCACCATTCCCATTGTTTCTTGAGGGGTCATCCCTGCTGTAGGTTCATCCAAGAAGATGAGATCAGGCTGCGTCGCAAGAGTAATACCAATTTCTACCGCTCTCACATCGCCGTGGGAAAGAGTAGGACAAGGAAAATCTTTTTTATCTTCCAAACCAACAAGTTTAAGGAATTGCATAGATTCTGCGTACAAAGAGTTATAGGAATCAATATGCTTAAACATATTCATCCTTGCAATTGACCGAGCTGTAACTGCAGACCTTATATTTTCAAATACGGTTAACTCACTAAATATATTACTGACTTGGAATGATCTGGCGAGACCCAATTTAATTATTTTGTGAGGAGGAAACCCGGAAATATCTTTCCCTTTGAAAAAAACATGACCGTAAGTAGGTCGAAGTGCGCCACTAATCGCATTAAAAAATGTGGTTTTACCTGCGCCATTAGGTCCGATGAGAGAAGTTATTTCTTTTTCTCTTATAGCTAAATCCACTTCAAAAAGAGCGCTAAATTTCCCAAAATTCTTTGTCAATTTTTTTGTTTCTAAAATTATCCTTTTATTATAACTATTTTTATTCATAAGCATAAGCAAACTAAATATGAAAGGAGGAGCTAAACCTGCTGTACTAAATTTCCTTTTATGGAATTAAGGAAACAATTAGAAAATGCCTTCCTAAAAGACTTTAAAATATAATTATGAAAAAGTTTCTTCATAAAAGTCATTCGCTCAATATTTAATCTGATTGAAGAAGGTTCCTTACTTTTTCTACAGCCATAATTGCATCGGGACTATAACCATCGGCTTCGATCTCATGAGCGTAATCTTCTGTAATAATGGCCCCCCCGACGATAATTTTTAAGCTCTCTCTTAGCCCTTTATTTTTAATATCTTTAATTACTTCTTTCATATAAGGTGCTGTTGTACTAAGTAAGGCAGACATGCCCAATAAATGGGGTTTCTCTTTCTTAATCGCCTCTATAAATTTTTCTGACGAGACATCTACTCCCAAATCAACGACTTCATATCCATTGCACACCAACATAACCTTGACTAGATTTTTACCTATATCATGAATGTCCCCTTTGACAGTACCTAACAATATTTTTATTTTCTCCAACTTCCATGCTGTATCTTTTTGAAGTCCTGGCTTAAGGATCTCTATAGCTGAATTCATTGCTTTAGCGGCCATAATAACTTCGGGCATATATAGGTCCAAGGCCTTAAATTTTTTTCCAACAATATCCATTCCTGGAATCAATCCCTCATTGAGAATGGCCAGTGGATTAATACCCTCATTTAATGCCTCAAGCACCAGACTCTTTACGGATTCTATATTCATTAATTCCAATGCTTTTGATATCTTAGTTAAATCAAACATTTTTTCTCCCTCCAAATGGAGCAACTATGCTTCTTTAGTTGAAATGATTTCATTCATTCTATCTACTACTTTAGGATCTAATAATTCGGGTTGGTGAGATTTCAAAATCTCATAAATCTTTCTATTTATCCGTTCTTGAATAGGAGAAGGATCTATCTTCCATTGTGATAAAGACTGTCTATTACTAATTTTGGGAAGCCAATGCTCTTCCCTAAAGTGTCTAAGTGTATGTTCCTCCTCTATAAAACCACCACCTGGCTTGACCTTGTGAATTAAATCTAGGCTGAACTTATCATCACTTAGATCAATTCTTCTAATTATTCTTTTCACCATACCTATCACCTCGTCACAAAAGATTAGGTAATCGTATGAATTAACCCTTCCGGAGGCTAGATATCCTACATCATGAATTAAATTAGCACCTGCGATCGCTGAAGTATATAATGATAAACCGGCTTCCAATCCTGCTTGTACATCCATTTCTTTTGAGTCTGTACAACCGCCAGTGCTAAAACTAGGTAATCGATAAAAATTAGCCATATCGGCTACTGCATTATTCGTTAAATAAAGTTCCGGTGCTCCATAAACAGCAATATTAGAACTCATATCCATTGTTGTGAGTATTTGTCCATAGATAAACGGAGCACCAGGGGCCTTAAGCTGATGAATTACAAGTGCTGCCAAATTCTCAGCATTCCCTTGAGCAATCATCCCTGCAATTGTGGCCGGTCCCGTCCCCCCAGACAATATCATTGAAGCAGGACAAACAGGAAGTCTCTTTTCTGCTATGGTAAGCATTTGTTCAAGCATATTTTTTGAGAATGTTAAAGGGCTCGTGACTGCCAGAAGTAATACAAAAAAGGGTTGTTGTCTAAGTTCTTGCTCCCCGTTTTTTATTAACTTTGCCATCTCTAAAATTATCTTGAGGTTCTCGCAATTGTGCCCGACAAACATAAGTGGCTTTTTTGTATTAACGACCATAGCCTTGAATTGATGAATATCAGATGTTTCCGTCGGAACATCTTTTGGAACTCCATAAGGTTGCACAAAATCTATATTCGGAAGAAAATCACAAATAATTGAGGCGTCAATTATATCTTGGATCCCAAAATCTCTAAACTCTTTAGTGATTGAGTCTCGAAAAACCGGGCAGTCAGCCCCGGTTCCAAAGTAAACTTGGTTTAAATCTAAGAATAAATAAGGGGCTCCACTACGAGAGTATATAATTAGCCTCTCCGGAACAGATTGAAGAGCATTTTTAACCATATATGAAGGAATTCTAATGTGCTTCCCTGAATCCGCATAGGCACCTCCCTTTTTCAATAACTCAACAGACTCTTCTTCATGGACATCAATGCCTGTCCTTTCCAATATAGTTAGAGATGCCATATGAATTCTGTATCTTTCTTCATTAGACAAAAGGCTTGCCCTTTTTACAATCATTGAAAAAACCTCCTTTGCAAAATAAAAATATATTGTTATATAGAAAACCAGTCCAAAATAAGCTTATGATGGACCTAATTTACTTTTTCCCTTACTTGAATCAAATCGCCATCTTAGAAGGTTCGATCTTTATAAGGAGGTATGCAACCTCTCCCTATTGTAAAATAGAAAATACCTTGTCAGGCCATTACAAGCCTCATAAACCATCATATTATCATGAAGATAGACTTGACCATTCGCCCAATGCCCTCCACAAAGATGTTATTATGAACCCAACTACCACCACCCTGGCTGATTCGGATCCCCATGTCTTGAAAACGTCTGGTGAACTCCAAACTCATTGACTGATCTCCTTGGTCTATATTGAAGATATCTGGCTTGGAACTTCTAAGGGTTTTTCCCAGCCTCTGAAGACAGAAGGCTATCCCCAGCGTCCTCGAAATTTACTAACCCAAATAATAACAACTACAACAGTGCATGATCCTAACCTGGCTCAGCAACAGATCCACGTTTTCTTATTAAGTCTATAATGTTTTTCTTCGTCCCAGCGAGGTGGAATCTATAGGCTGATTCAATTTCCTTAATATTTTTTCTTTTGACGGCCTGTAAAATCCTTCGGTGACCCTCATTAGACCTGTAAGCAACTTCGGGAATACACAAACCATCCATTCTCAATTTAAGCATACGATCCATTAGGGACTGACAAATTTCTTCGATCCGCCAACTTTTGCTTGCCTTGCAAAGAAGATCATGAAATTCTGTGTCCAATTGCACCACCGCATTTGTTTGGTTTTTCTCAATATGTTCTTCTGTCAGAAGTATTATCTTTTCTAACCGTGCCAACTCTCTTGACTTGATATTGGGTAAACCCCATTTAACAGCTAATGTCTCTAAGGCCAGTCGTATATCACAAATCTCTTCAACTTCTTTTTCTGTAAGACTCCTAACCACATAGCCAATTCTCGGAATAGAATAAATTAGGTTTTCCATCTCAAGCTTGTGAAGAGCCTCCCGAACGGGGGTTCGACTGGACCCTATTTCCTTAGATAATTTGGCCTCAACTAACCTATTTCCCTCACCTATTTCCCCAGTTAAAATTTTCTTACGAATGTGTTTGTAAACTTCATCACGGATGGTCAGGGGTTTTTGTCTCTTCAGAACTTCCCTAATATTCATAATCATATAAGAGTAAACTATAGAGTTATAGGATACTGGGATACTGGGATACTATACATACTGGTTTCGCTCTTGTCAAGCTTTTTTCCTTTTTTCCCTTTTTTTTCTTATCCTGGAAAAATGGGGTATTGGCGGGTATAAAACGCTAATAAAAAGTAATTGAAAAGATTTTAAAACTTATTGATTAGAAATGCAGTTTCCTTTTTGATATTCCAATCTTGCCGATTCCCTAGGTTCAAACTCATATCTGCATAGTCAAGGATTAAAATCGATCCAATTATTATGGAGTTCTAACATTGTATCCTTATCTCTTTTAATTCCTCAGCTTCCCGTTTTCCTTATTTACTTGGGATTAGTTTAATTAGTCATCCCTGAAAAACTATTTTTATTAAGCCAGTTCATGTTTCCTTTTGGAAATTCATATGTCAGAAATTTAAAAATTAGAGCAGAAAGCTGGTTGATTTAGGCGTCCCAAAAAACTTAGAGGGAGGGAGCCCGTAACTGATTCATTCGGCCAATCGTGGAGATAACACGCTGAATGGTCGGTCTTTGAACCTTCTCGGTGATTCTCCACAATTTGAAGGTATTGATGCTGGCCGGATTTCATGATTTTTGCAAACATGGGGGCCTCCATTTAAGGACACCCTAATAATACTTAAAATACAGGCTTCTTCTATCAATATAATTTGGTATGTTCTGTAGCACCACATTTCCAATCCATTTTCAGATTTTCAAAGAACAACGCTAATGTTTATAGGGCCTTATAAAATACAAACCCTCCTCTGCTGTAAAAGAAAAGGATAGATAAAAGGGAGATACTTGGATTGACATGGAGTATAGTAGAATTGAGGCGAAAGAATATGAGGCTCTATCCGCGAGAAACCAGGGTGAAAAGCGGAAAATCTTATATCTGAATAGGGTGCTATTGAAAGAAATGCATAGTATGAAATGATCATGTTGATGGGGCTACAAATTTACCATATCCAGGCTTCCCGATTACTTCCCCATTCTTCATGATCACTTCCCCTCTAACTATTGTAAGAATAGGTATTCCCTTTACTTTTAAACCATCGAATGGTGTGTGTTTATGTTTAGAGTGAAGCTTTCCAGCATCAATGGCACCTTCCTTCTTCATATCTACGATTACAAGGTCGCCATCGGAGCCTACTTGAATCACTCCCTTTTAAGGGTAGATCCGGAATATTTTGGCTGGATTTTCACACATCACTGAAACTAATCTTTGCATAGAAATTCTACCCTTATTAACCCCTTCACTCAGCATAAGCGGTAGAAAGGTTTCGACAGCGATAGCTCCATTACCGGCATCCCATATGTTCATCCAGCCTTTCTCTTTGTTTTCCTTGGGGTGGGGACCATGATCAGAGCCAAGTGTGTCGATTCTTCCATCTGCCAGCTGTTGCCAAATCAGTTCCACCTCCAGCTTAGACCTGGCTGGAGGAGAAAGTTTGATGTATGGCCCCAGTCTATCTATGTCATCTTCACTTAGAGCAAGGTAAAGTGGCCCCGTTTCGCAGGTTACTAATTGTTTATCAATTCTTTTTTGATATATTATTTCTACACCTTGTGGGCAGCTAACATGGACAATGTGTAGATGACACTTCGTTTCTTTAGCCAAGATGATTGCCCGAGAAATCGCCTCGACTTCTTGCATTACCGGCCTCGATTCAAAGAATGCATGGATGTCATTTCTCCCAGCAGCCTTCAATTTTTTTTCAAGGTGGTTAATAATTGCCTCATTTTCGGCGTGAAGAGTGATGACTGACCCGCAGTCGGCAACCGCCTTGAAAGCGTCGAGCATCATTCCATCATCCAAGGTTTCGAAGAAGCCCGGGACGGATCCGGCCATCATCGCTTTAATACCGATGACCCCAGCATTAACCATCCTCGGAATCTCATTAACATTTCCGGGAATTGCTCCCGCATATAGGCCAAAATCAATCAGAAACTTTTTCGACGCAATTTCCTTCTTTTCTTCAAAAACTTCAATATTAGTGACGGGTGGAACGCATAAGGGCATCTCAAAAACCGTTGTTACTCCGCCTGCGGCAGCAGCTGTTGACCCCGTAATAAAATCTTCATAGGATGCCAATCCCATGTCCATAAAATGAACATGCTCGTCAATAACACCAGGTAAAACAAAATTTCCTTTAGCATCAACCACATTGTGGGCTGCCGGCAATTCTTGATTTCTCGCTATAGCTACGAATTTCCCCTTATCTATGGCCAAACCAGCCTCAAGAATAGAATTCGAAAACACTATCCTACCATTCTTTATAACAACATCTACTTCCATCTTATTCCTCCCGAGATACAAATATAAATTTACCTATTTAATGTTAATTTCCATTTTATCCATCATTATTTTACATAGACTGCCAAGGTAGCTACTTATAGGCAAGAGATTTTCAATCAAGATAGAGGAAGGTCTCACGACCTTTGTCTTCCTACACCACCGTGCGCCCGGGTTCGTATACGGCGATTCATTGATGAAATCTAGTTGAAGTTTGGCTTCCTTCGCACCCACAAGATCAAGATGAGATTTTGCCATCCCCAGTATGTACATATATTTCTTCGGGAACATTATGTTTTATGCCGATTATGTGATTTGTTGTAATACACACACTTTTTAGACCTTTTAAAAGTGAATATTCAAGTAGGAGGGAGAAGCCCATAGGAAAACACCATATATTGTGGGTGACATCCATCTAAAAAATTGAACATAGCTTGCCATTACCCGCACCTGCCAAAAGGTTTCGGTTTAAGAGACATATCAAAACCTTAAGTCAGAGGGTAATGACCACCTGTCGATTACTAATTGCAATCGAGCATACTTTGCCAGATTTGTCCCTCGTGGAGTTCAGGAAGGAATCTTCGTGGGGGTCAAATGGATTTTGGTCTTGGAGAAACTCTATTCTTGGTCCGGTTAAAAAAAGGCAGAGCCATTTCTGACCATAGAGGATTAGATTCTTACATTATCAATCTGA
>Ga0315295_10004079_pt1 | contig 12423 bp, 8 predicted proteins | sample YL17G14_0_MG_FD_204453 | JGI IMG/M metagenome (GOLD analysis project Ga0315295, IMG submission 204453) | Sediment microbial communities from Yellowstone Lake, YNP, Wyoming, USA - YL17G14_0 | ecosystem: Environmental > Aquatic > Freshwater > Lake > Sediment | place: USA: Wyoming | collected... | reverse complement strand
AACCACAGAGAACCTCGAGGAGTATAAAATACATCAGGAGCAATTCAGCATTGATGAAAAAAATGCGCAAATAGTAAATGCAACAAAATGCCGTAAGGCATCCCTTACGGGAGAAAAAGGCGGAAGAATAATCGCTGTGGGGACAACGTCTGCACGAGCTCTTGAAACGATTGCAAGCGGCTCACAGGTTAAAGCTGCAACAGGCACAACGGAGCTGTTCATAAAGCCCGGCTATAAATTCAAGATGGTTGATGCAATGGTAACGAACTTTCATCTGCCCAAATCGACGCTGCTTGCTCTGGTAGCGGCCTTTGCAGGGCTGGAAAACATATTGGCGGCATATCAGCACGCTATTGAAAAACAGTACCGTTTTTATTCCTACGGCGATGCAATGCTGATAATTTAAAAAGGCCTATTTATACATTTCGTTGAAATAGCGCTGAGCGATTACAACCGCAGCTCTCATTATATCTTCTGCTTTGGCGGTTTCTCGCTGCGTCATTTACATACACCTTTTTCTTTAAAATCAGGCCAGGTAGAACCTGTCCATTGGTTTAATTTCAGGTATCTGATTCAGTTTTGTTCTGATGTCATCTTTTTCTAACGCAAAGCTCGGTGCAATTTCGATGAGGCAATTAACCGAGCCATCCGGTTTCCGAGGGACGGCTACGCCTGCTGATTCGAGCCAGGCGGCGCCGCGGGCGACAATCATTTCTCTGGCGCTTTCGGCGCTGTCGATGCCGGCGGCATTCTTGACCGGAGCGAATTCCTCGCTTCGCAGGGTCTCTAAAATTATTGACCTTGAGGCCAGGGGCAAGGCATCAAAAACAAAGCTCTCCAGCTTTATACCATTTGGCTCCTCGGGTCTGACAAATTTCCCCTGCCGGTCGATGTGCGGAATTTTCTTGACGGCTCTGTGCAGTGGCAAAGCAAAGCCGGTGGCGTTGAGCTTTTCAACGAAGGTGCAATTGATAATGTGGATAGCAATACTGCCGAGCTCAAAGACCAAAGAGCCATCGGGGCTTCGCTTCTGTGCCAACTCATCAGGCAAATCGCTATATTCGATGACGGTTACTTTGCCATCGACCAAACAGAAGTTGCCAATCTTTTCCTTCGGCTCAGCTTTTATCAGGGCCTTCGAGGACATCTCGGCCTTATCGAGAGCGTGCAGACCAATAAAAAGCGGGTCAAAAATATTTATGAGGGGATTATCGACCTGGAAATAGCTTATGAACTCTATGCCGCGTCTTTTCATATCCTCGATAGCCCCGCTTTTGTAAAGCGCTTTCAAGCTTCCACCGTGGCCATCGGGCGAGCAGGCAATACTATCCTTGTCAGCGAGGAGAATTTTGCCGTCGAAACTAAAATTAGGCAATGCGTCCTGCTGAAATATAAAGATATCTTTCTCGTCCAGGCCGTAATAACCATTCGAACGAAAGATTTCTTTAGTCTCGGCGTAGTTCAAAGAACTGGTCATAATATACCAAGGGCAGACGGTTTGGTATCTTTCCGAGACTGCAGCGATTGTTTCGGCAAAGATTTCAAAAAGCGTTTTGTTTTTAACAGGGCTGATGGGGAGATTTCCCTTTGGTCCGGCAAATCCGAGTCTGGTTCCATGTCCGCCGGCGACAACAAAGGCGGCAACTTTGCCGGCCGATATCAGCTCTTTGCCCAATTCTCCGGCCTGGGCGTATTTGCGTTTTTGCTCTGGGCCGACCGGACTAAAACTGTAGAACCGAGCAGGGGTAAAGTCAACGGGTATGGCAGCGGAAGCAGGGTTTCTAATGTATTTAGCCACCCACTCGTCTATTTCCGAAAAATCGAGCCTCTCAATTTGTACAAGTAGATTCTGCCTTTGGGCCGGGTTTAGTCGCTCCCAAAATGCCAAAAGATGGCTCTGACAGTGCTTTTTCAGTAGTTTTTCTATTTTTTCAAAAGTAGTCATATCTACGATTTCGGGCCTGAAAACAGAAATTTTAAGCAAATTGTAAAAAAATTCAAGAAAGTTAAAGAAATTGACGAAATTTGCTTGACAAAAAAGTTATCCCGTGCTATTGTTTAAATAGAGGTAAGCAGGTTTGAAAAACCTTTTATCATAACTTAAAAATGCTATCATACTTTACTTTGTTTATCATACCTCAAACCTACCTGCCAACAAAGAAGCTTATTTCAGTTTGACTTATGCCATCGAGCCAAAAACAGCCTTGAACACAGAAAGAAATAACTTATAAACCTTGTTGGTAAAATTCGGTTTTACAAATTTGAACCGGTCGTTCTTAAGCAAAAATAAATAGTAAATTAAGGAGATTCACGAAAAAAACAGTGTCCTTATACTCCGATGTTGCAGGGGTCGGTATTTTGCGACCTGTTGCAAAATGCGGATCCAAAAGTCAGCTGCAATTATTTATTAAAATATAACCGAAGCGGGCTTAAGAGCGACTGGGCTCGTGAATCTCGAAAAAAGTAAAAAGGAGAAAAAAATGAGAAGAAAAGGTTTTACATTAGTTGAGCTGCTGGTGGTAATTGGGATTATAGCAGTGCTGATGGGCATTCTGCTGCCTGCTCTGAGTGCGGTGAGGCGAACTGCCCAACGAGTAGTCTGCGGATCGAACACCAGCGGTATCGGCAAGGCTATGCTACTCTATGCCAACGACCACGAGGGGGACTTTCCGCGTGCAGGTGGTGCAGGTAGCACATGGAACACCGCTGGGCAGATAAGTAAGTGGGACAAACAGGACGGAGCCCAATACGGCACGCCTCCGCCTCCCGCTACAGGATTTAGGGTAACTATTACATCCAGCCTCTATCTTTTGGTAAAGTATGCCGATGTGACACCGGCGCAGTTTGTCTGCAGGGGCGACGTCGGAACAAAAGAGTTTAAACTTTCCGACTGCAGTACCGTCGATCCTGCGGTTGATGATATTACCGATGTTTGGGACTTCGGCGATACCGCCGTTATGGGGAGCGGTAACTTTCCGGGCAACCGTAACAGCTACGCCTATCATAGCCCCTACGATAACACTACAATCGCACCCAGGCGCTCGTTTTCTCTCGGCTCGTATAGTGACCCCGCCAGCCCAGTGATGGCAGACAGGAACCCTTACCTGGATAAGAATGCTACCGCTTATCGCGATGGTGTGGAAAGCGGCGAAAAACCTCCATCCTGGGAACCTCCCACACCAGGGCATTACGCCGACCCGGACAAGACGGGTAATTCGGCAGCACATCAGCGAGACGGGCAAAATGTCCTGTTTTGTGACTCCCATGTGGGGTTTGCGAAGTACCCCAATATCGGTATTTCAAACGATAATATCTGGAAATGCTGGATTTCTACTACCGTTCCCGCTACCACCCAGCTCCGGGAGCTTGGGATATCACCATATAAGGCACTTAAAAAAAATGGAGACGGTGCACCATATAATGCAGGAGATGCGTACCTGGTGAGTGAGAGTAATAAATCGCCAACAGGGAGTTAAACCGCCGGCACTGGAGTGAAAAAGATGCGTACCTGGTGAGTGAGCGTAACGCCAAGAAATAAGGGTTGATTGGGCGGTTGGATTGTTTGCAGGCGGCCTTGTGCGATTAAGCATAAGGCCGCTTTTTTATTGAACAGTGATAATCTCCCTTGGGGACACCATAGGTGGATAATTGGAAAAAACCTTGAAAATAATCAATTCTCAAGATTTGTCTTTGGCCGGCATTTATGTTAGATTGTGTGGTTTGATTTTTATGGAGAAGAAAATTGGGGCAAACACTCACATACAAGATACTTTCCAGCCATCTGGTCGAGGGCAAAATCGCCAGCGGTGAAGAAATTGGCATTCGGATGGACCAGACGCTTACGCAGGATGCTACTGGAACAACAGCATTTTTGCTGTTTGAATCAATGGGGGCAGGCAGGGTTAAAACGCAGCTTTCGGCAAGCTACATCGACCATAATATAGCCGGGTTTGGGCCGGAAAACCACAACGACCACTTATATCTGCAAACAGTAGCCGCCAAGACAGGAGTTTACCATTCGCGGGCAGGCAATGGTATCTGCCATCAGGTCCATTTAGAGCGGTTTGCAAAGCCTGGTGCGACGCTGTTGGGCAGCGATTCGCATACGCCGACCTGCGGGGCAATCGGAATGCTTGCCATCGGGGCCGGCGGGCTGGATGTGGCAGTCGCTATGGGAAGCGGGCCTTTCTACCTTACCTGCCCGAAAGTGCTTGGAGTAAAACTTAAGGGTAAACTCAACGACTGGGTGGCCGCTAAGGACGTTATTCTCAAACTGCTCGATATACTTACAACAAAAGGCAATGCCAGCTGGGTGGTCGAATACTTCGGCAAGGGTGCTTCGACGCTGACTGTGCCGCAGCGGGCGACGATAACGAATATGGGAGCGGAGCTTGGCGTGACAACGAGTATCTTCGGCAGCGACGAACAAACGAGAAAATTCCTCGCTGCCCAAAGAAGAGAAAAAGACTATCAGCCGTTAGCAGCTGACTCGGACGCCGAATATGACCGTATCATCGAAATAAATCTGGCTGAGCTTGAGCCAATGGCGGCCTGTCCATCTTCGCCAGACAACGTCAAAACCATCGCGGAAATCGCCGGGGTTCAAACGGGGCAAATTATAATAGGAAGCTGCACAAACTCCAGTTTTGCCGATTTGATGATGGTCGCAAAGGTATTAAAGGGCAGACGGATAAACAATATGGTCGAATTTGCAATCGCACCCGGCAGTAGAGAAGTGCTGAATATGCTGGCAGAAAATGGGGCGTTGGCGGATATTATTTCAGCCGGCGCTCGTATTCTCGAATCTGGCTGCGGCCCGTGCATTGGCCAGGGCCTTTCGCCAGCCGACGAGGTGGTAAGCCTGAGAACATTCAACAGGAACTTTCCCTGGCGAAGCGGAACAGCCGGCGACCAGGTCTATCTGGTCAGTCCCGAAACAGCAGTCGCTTCGGTTCTGACAGGGCGAATTACCGACCCGCGCGACCTGCCCAAAATTTTCGGGATAGAATACCCAAAAATAGAATTGCCGGACAAATTTGTTATCAACGACAATATGATAGAAGCCCCTTTGAGCGAAGAAGAGGCAGCAAAAACAGAGGTTATACGCGGGCCAACGATTATCGTGCCGGAAACACCGTCACCGCTGCCGCAAAAACTTCAGGGACAAGTCTTAATTAAATGCGGCGATAAGATAACCACCGACCATATTATGCCGGCCGGGCGTTTTCTGAAACTGCGCTCAAATGTGCCGGAATATGCAAAAGTGGTCTTCAATTGTTTCAACGAAGAAGGCAAGCCAACATTTGCCGAGCGAGCTCTCCAGTTAAAGGAAAAGGCAACTGCCGGGGTCATCGTGGCAGGCGAAAGCTATGGCCAAGGCTCGTCAAGAGAGCACGCCGCACTTTGCCCAATGTATTTAGGCGTCCGCACTGTGATTGCAAAGAGTATTGAGCGAATCCACAAGGCAAACCTGATTAACTTCTGCATAGTGCCAATAGTGTTTGCCGAGCCGGGTGACTGCGATAAAATCAAACCCGGCGACCGGCTGCAAATCGACAATCTGCTCGAAGCGATAAAAAGCAATGATGAAGTCAAGATTATCGATAAGACAAGCTCATTTGAATTTGTCGGCAAGCTGGTTCTCTCCGACAGAGATAGAAAGATTTTGCTATCGGCGGGGTTATTAAACTATACCCGCAAAAAGGCAAATGAAGGATAAGACAATAACCATCTTCGGCACAGCCAATGCGAAGTTCGGAGAAGCGGCTTACGAACTGGCATACCAGACCGGTAAATTGCTGGCTCAGGCCGGTTTTGTCATCGCCAACGGCGGATACGGCGGAACAATGTTAGCCGCATCCAAAGGCGCCGCCGAGGCAGGCGGTGAAACTATCGGCGTTACCTGCTCAGCTTTCGCACGAACACTAAACGAATATATCAGCCGTGAAATTGTTACCAATTCGCTGGATGAACGCCTCGATACCTTAATAAAACTGGGACAGGCCTACGTTGTGTTACCCGGCGGAACGGGGACGCTGCTCGAATTGGCAAAGGTTTGGGAATTAAAAAACAAAGGCTTTATCGAAGCAGATAAACCGATTATACTCGTAGGCGGATTTTGGAAGCCGCTGGTTGATTTAATCGCAGCTGATGACCCAGAGAGCAGCCGATACATCCAGCAGGCAGATGGGCCAAAGCAGGTTGTAGAATTGATTATTGACAATAGATTCGACAAGCTCACTATAAATTGATATGAGCAAGAGAATGGCGATTTCGATTTTAGCATTTTTAAGCTGCACTGCACTTTGCGCAGGTGCGGCTCGCCAAACTCCGCTGCGGGACGGCTTTGGCCTGACAGGCGTCGATGGCAAATTAAGCAGCACCGACGGCAAATGGTTCTTTGAATTTGATTCAGAGGTGAGTGACGATACAGGCCAAATCCTCGCCGGCTCGATTATCGAACTGCTGCCATCGACGGCATTGGAAAAGATAACCGCTGACGCCCAAAAACGTTCCGATGCAAATTATCGGCTTTGGGGCAATGTTACAAAATACAGAAACAGAAATTTCATATTCCCAATTTATTTTTTGCCTATCAGCGCAGCCGATGGCCAAATCAAACCAGAGGGGTCGTCAATACCGCAGCAGCAAAAGGTCAAGATAGCCATCAATGAGCCGAACGATGTATTAGCAATACCAGAAGAGATAGTAGGCAAGCTAAAAACCAGGCGAATCCTCCGCCACGAGGAGTTGAAAAAGGGATTGCAATTGAAGCAGGACTCCATCTTAGCCGGCAGAACCGCACTTTTAGACAAGCAGGCCGACGATGAGCCTGTACTTGTCCTTGACGCTCTCGGCCGGAACATCCCGCAGGTTTCACTGAGGCTGCTGCCCTGTGAAGTTTTAGAACGGGCACAGCAGGAGCAGTCTGCTGAGGCCGACCCGGTTCGATTCAAAATAGCGGGGATTCTAACGCAATACAAAGGCGAATATTATCTGCTGCTGCAGAAAGCAATACAAGCTTACAGCCACGAAAACTTCGGCAGATAAAAATTGGCCACAGAACACACAGAGAAAGAAAAATAAATAAAAACCGTGAGCACTGAACTCGACAAAATCCTAATCTCCTATAAACAGCCAAATTTCGAGGGTAAGTTAGAAAAACTTCGTTTTGCAGTAGTACATGCAACAAGATTTAAAATATATTCTAAAGACCATAAAACCCTACAAGAAATTATTCAGAATGTCTTTGAACATAGAGATAAGGCTGTAGCAGAATATACAGAAAAATTTGACGGCGTTAAACTCACACCAGAGAAATTCAGGGTTTCAGCTAAAGATTTAGAAAAAGCTCACAAAAAAATCAAAGAAAACAACCCTGAACTTTTGCAGTCGATTCGTCGGGCAATTAAAAACGTAAGGAAATACCAAGAAGAAATCTTCATCGGTAACAAAAAACATCCTGGGATAAAGTACACGCCAATAAAAAGGGTGGGCATTTGTATTCCTGGCGCATCAGTACCGCTACCATCCACTGTTATAATGACAGCAGTACCTGCACAAGTAGCTGGCGTTAAGGAAATCGCTGTAGTTTCTCCACCGACATACAAAAAAAGCATCCACCCAATAACGCTGGCAGTCTGTTATGAACTGAAAATTAAGGAAGTTTATCGTATTGGAGGAGCACAAGCGATAGCTGCGCTTGCGCAGGGAACAGAAACTATAATAAAGGTTGACAAAATCGTTGGACCAGGTAATCAGTGGGTTCAAATGGCTAAACGGGAGGTTTTCGGACTAGTCAATATAGATTCAATAGCAGGGCCAAGTGAAGTATTGATAATTGCAAATGAAAAAGCAAATCCAGCATGGGTGGCGGCTGATATGCTGAGTCAAGCCGAACATAACCCCGGAAGCGCTGTTGTCTTTACAGATTCGCAAGAGTTTGCAAAAAAAGTTCTCTCTGAACTCAAAAAACAAGTTAAAAAATTAAGCAGAATAGAAGAGACAGGCGAATGCCTGAAAAGGTTTGGTGGAATTGTAGTCTTCGAAAACATGCAAGATATTATTAAATGTGCAAATGAGTTTGCCGCTGAACACGTGGAGATTCAATGTGGCAAGGATAGTCGAAAAATCGCTGAAAAAATTGAAAATGCCGGAGCGATATTTATTGGTGATTATTCGCCTGTTGCGGTCGGGGATTACTGGGCGGGGCCAAGTCATACACTGCCGACAGGACAAACTGCGAAGTTCTTCAGCGCTTTAAGCGCCAACGACTTTATAAAGTCAACGAGCATTATCGAATACGATAAAAAGAAATTAGCTGAAAGCGCTGATGATATTATCCGGTTGGCTGAGGCTGAGGGGCTCGACGCTCACGCAAAAAGTGTAAGAATCCGACAAGAGAAATAAGCTGTTGCGATTAGGTGCCTGTCAATTTTTCTTTTATTATTTCTGCGGCTTTTGCGAGGGCTTCGTCTATTTTTTCAGGATTTTTTCCGCCGGCCTGGGCCATTTGTGGTCTGCCGCCGCCTCCGCCATCAATCAAAGGAGCAATTTGTTTTACTATATCGCCGGCTTTTAGGCCTTTTTTTACCAAGTCATCGGTAACGCCTGCAAGCAAGGTTGCATTTCCATCTTCGATAAAGCCAAAAACTACGGCAACCGATTTTGCCTTCTTTTTGAGCATATCGACTGCCTCTCGGGCCTGCTCGGCTGAAGCGGCTGAGAGCCGGCCGATAACTACCGAGGTCGGTCCAATTTTTTCGCACCCATCAAGAAGCTGTTTTGCCTCGGCCGTAATGCCAGATGCGCCTTGCTTAGAAGCAGATTTTAACTCCTTAGCGAGCTTCTTATTTTCCTTTATCAGACGGTCAACTCTGTCGGCAACTTCTTCAGCTGGAACCTTCAGCATTTCTGAAAGCTCATCAACAATCCGACTTCGCTGTTCGAGATACGCGGCTAATCCGGAGCCAGTCATCGCGGTAATTCTGCGAACTCCGGCCGAGATACTTTCTTCTTTGATTATCTTAAAGCCGCCGATAGAGCCAAGTCTATCAACGTGGGTTCCGCCGCAAAACTCCTTACTGAAAGCCTCGGCCAGATGGTTTTCGTTCTCTGCACCAATAGCCACTACTCGAACTTCACTGCCGTACTTTTCGCCAAATAGCGCCATTGCACCGAGTTTTTGTGCCTGTTCTCTGGGCAAAACAGAGCAGGTTACCGGCGAATCCGCAGCGATTTTCTCCCCGACCAAACGCTCAACATTTTCTATCTGTTCACTGCTCAGGGCCTTCGGCCAGGTAAAATCGAATCGCAGGTATTCCGAACAAACGAGACTGCCCTGCTGAGCGACCGATTTGCCGAGCATCTGCTGCAGCGCCCACTGCAACAGGTGTGTGGCCGTGTGGTTTTTCTTCGTATTCTCCCTATCCCTGTCAACAGAAGCAGTAACTTTTGCACCGGTTACGAAACTACCTATTGCAACCTTTCCCCAATGAATGACTGTTTCGCCTAATTTCTCTGTTGTCTCGACAATGAAATCTCCGCTATCTGACTTTATAATGCCGCAGTCGCCAACTTGTCCGCCGGCTTTGGCATAGAAGCATGTCTCCTTAAGAACCAAACCATACTCTTGAGTAGAATGGGAACTAATACTGCCAAACGTAATATTGCTCTTATCTTCTAAGTCGATGATACTGGTAACAACAGACTCACAGGTATCTGTTTTGTATTTTAGTGAGTCATCTGTCGGTGATAAGCCAGCAAAGTTGAGAAGGTTAGGTATAGAATCAACTTTTTGGGCGGCCCTTGCGCGGCTGCGCTGCTGCTCCATAAGATTATCAAAGCCGGCAGTATCAACCTTAAGGCCTTTTTCTCTTGCCATAAGCTGCGTCAAATCCAACGGGAAACCGTAAGTGTCGTACAGCATAAACGCATCATCGCCGCTGATAGTTTTATCCTTTGAGCTTTGGGCTTTTTCAGCAGCGATATTGAATATCTCTATGCCGCGGTCAAGGGTTCGCCCAAAACTAAATTCTTCTGATTCTATAACCGTTGAGACGTATTCAGCTCTTGTCTTTATCTCGCCAAACGCATCGCCTAAACAATCAACAACCACAGGCACAAGCTTATACATAAACGGCTCGTGCATCCCCAACACACTGGCGAACCTTGCAGCCCGGCGAAGTATGCGTCGTATCACATAACCCCTGCCTTCATTGGAAGGGGTTGCGCCATCGGTTATCGCAAAGACAAGCGAGCGAATATGGTCGGATATAACCCTGAATGCATTATCGACTTTGTTGTTCAGCTGGGACGTATACTTGTGGCCGGCGATTTCACCAACGCAATCGATTATGGGCATAAACAAATCGGTATCGTAGTTGCTCCTTTTATTCTGCAGTACCGCTGCGATTCGCTCGAGACCTGCACCGGTGTCGACATAATTAGCACCTAAAGAAGAAAGTTTGCCGTCTTCGCCGCGATTATATTGTATAAATACGAGGTTCCACAATTCGATGAAGCGGGCACAGCCGGCATTGACGCCGCACCTGTGGCCTTTTACTTTTTTCATATCGCATCTATCGGCGCCGAGGTCGATATGAATTTCGCTGCACGGCCCACAAGGGCCAATCTGGCCCATCTCCCAGAAATTATCCTTTTTGCCGCCAAAGAGGACCCTCTCTTTTGGAATGCCCGTTACTTTCGGCCAAAGCGATTTGGCATCGCTGTCCGGCGGGGAATTATCCTCCGTATCGCCTTGAAAAACAGTCGCCCACAGGCTGTCAGGCTCGATAGCCCAAACCTTTGTAAGAAGCTCCCAGGCCCAGTCAATTGCCTCCGCCTTGAAATAATCATCGAACGACCAATTGCCTAACATTTCAAAAAATGTGTGGTGATAGGTATCTTTGCCCACTTCTTCAAGGTCGTTGTGCTTACCGCTTACGCGCAGGCACTTTTGGCTGTTGACCACCCTGCGATATTGCGGGCCGGACAACCCCAAAAAAATATCTTTGAACTGATTCATCCCCGCATTGGCGAAAAGCAACGTATCGTCATCAATGGGCACTATGGGCGAGCTGGGGATAAAATTATGCCCGCGGTCTCTAAAAAAATCTATAAAACTATTTCGAATCTGCTTGGCAGTTAACACCTGTCAGTTTCCTAAAATCAGATGGGTAATCAGGATTGCACCAGACCTTTGGCAACAAGGATTTTATTTTTCAGCTCCTCACACAAATCTTTGTTTTCAATCAGATATTTTCTTGCGTTTTCTCTGCCCTGCCCGAGGCGGATATCACCGTAGTTCAGCCAGGCGCCGGCCTTTTCGACCACCTTGCAGCCAAGGCCCAGGTCGAGTAAATCGCCTTCGTAGCTGATTCCGCTATCGAACATAATATCAAACTCAGCGTCACGGAAAGGCGGTGCGATTTTGTTCTTTACCACCCTGGCCCTGACCCTGGTGCCGACGGCATTGCCCTCATCCTTTAAGGTTGCCAGCCGTCTTAAATCGATTCTGACGGATGTGTAAAATTTCAGTGCCTTTCCACCGGGGGTCGTTTCCGGGTTGCCGAACATCACGCCGATTTTCATACGGATTTGATTTATGAAGACAAGGGAGGTTTTGCTCTTGTTGATGACAGCAGTAAGCTTTCTCATCGCCTGACTCATCAATCTTGCCTGCAGCGCCATGTGGGGGTCGCCCATTCCGCCTTCAATCTCTGCTGCCGGCGTCAGGGCGGCAACCGAGTCAATAACTATAACATCAACGGAATTGGACCTGATTAGCATCTCGGTGATATCGAGCGCCTGTTCGCCGGTGTCGGGCTGGCTGACCAGCATGCTGCTGACATCGACGCCCAGTCTTTTAGCCCAGGTTGTATCGAGTGCGTGCTCAGCATCGATGAACGCCGCCACACCGCCCGCACGCTGGGCGTTCGCAATGACATGAAGCGCCAGAGTAGTTTTGCCGGACGACTCCGGGCCGAACATCTCGGTAACCCTGCCGCGGGGGATACCCACCCCACCAAGGGCGAGGTCCAGCGATAGTGAGCCGGTGGGGATACCCTCAATCTTAGCATACTTGTGCTCATCCATCTGCATTATAGCGCCCTGGCCGTATTGCTTCTCAATCTGTGCAATCACACGCTCCAGGGCGGCCTCTTTACTATCGCCTGCCTGGGGCCTTAAAGGCTCTACTTTACCTTTGGATTTACTTTCTGAGGTTTTTTGCTGTGATGTTTTCGCCATTTTACTTTCCTCCGATTGTTTGGGTTATTTATTGCAGTTTATAATTTCCTAACAGAGTATAAACAGGGCCGGTCGGCTTCAACTGGCTTTGATAAACCGAGACCGAATCAACCGGCATCGTTCCGAGCTTAAAATCTTTGTAATCTTCGCTCATACGCGCCATTTTGACGCCTG
>Ga0315295_10004078_pt1 | contig 12423 bp, 10 predicted proteins | sample YL17G14_0_MG_FD_204453 | JGI IMG/M metagenome (GOLD analysis project Ga0315295, IMG submission 204453) | Sediment microbial communities from Yellowstone Lake, YNP, Wyoming, USA - YL17G14_0 | ecosystem: Environmental > Aquatic > Freshwater > Lake > Sediment | place: USA: Wyoming | collected... | reverse complement strand
GGGAGACATACAACGAATAGTTGCAATGTACGTACAACATGATTATTTTTACATTTCCAATAAACTAAAATTAAATGAAAAAGAAATTTACAGTGATAGCTCACAGTGGCATGATATTATGCTTAACTATCATTCCATCGAAGATTAATGCTCAAACCTCTGTCATTAGAGATACAATACTTGTTGCAGCCCGCGAAATAATTAATGAAACAACTTATTGTGGTCTGGTTACTATAGATTCTACGGGTCAACCCCAGGTACGTACAATGAATCCTTTTCCTGCTAATGAAGAATTAATCACCTGGTTTGCCACTTCTAGAACCAGTCGTAAAGTGAGAGAAATTAAAAATAACCCGAAAGTATGTGTTTATTATGCTAATCATATGTTTGCAAAAGGATATGTAAATATTACTGGAACGGCTGAAGTAATAGACAATAAAGAGTTGTTGATAAAAATGAAACGAGATTATTGGGAGAGTATGCCAAACTGGCAAAACATTTTTGTTCTCATAAAAATTGTACCTAAAACGGTTGAAGTGATTAATTATAAGCATGGTCTTAACAATGATCCTAATACCTTTAGAGCTCCATCAATTGTTTTATAGCACCCACTAATTTTATTGCCAGGCCGGTAGGTGTCATAGCCGGGTGCCAAGATAGCTTAACTGGCTGATATAGAATCCTGTTTTAGCATAATCTCATATGAGATCAAATTCCTAGCTTAAGATTACCTTGACTCATGACTTATCAAAATTATAACTTGACGGATAAATTGTGATCACTTATCAAACCTGGACTTAGCCGTCTATAAGACTTAAGTTCAATTAATCGGCTTGCACCTGGATGAACAAATTGCGATTAGGGAAACAACGCAAGCCTTTAATTTGCGGCCACCTAGATTTAAAAAAAGGCTACGACACCTTAACGGCATTTAGAAAATTTCTTTCCGGACGAATGACTTTTTTAGCACCTATGAAAATGAAAATATTCAGAGGTAAAATGCAACGATTCATTAAGATGCTCGTCTATATTTAAGCATAACATGTTGTTTATAATAAAAACTTATAAATCATGAAAACGAAAATATTTATTTTGTCTATTGTCTTTCTTTTGCCCTCTATAATTAATTGTCAAGACAATAAAACACAGAGCTTGCAGGGTTCATGGATGGGGAGGGTTACTACCAAAGACTTTTCATTGCGCTTACTATTAAGATTTGTAGTATCAAATGACAAAATCATGGGTTACATTGATAGTCCAGACCAAGGAATAAAGGATATTCCCATTGATAGAGTATGGACTGTTCAGGATAGTGTATTTGCCGATGCCACAACTACCACAGGCGATGGGATGATTTTTAAAGGGTTAATCATGTCTGGCGATTCAGTTATCGATGGAGTATGGGGCGGTGATATGACTGTAAGATTAAGCCGTACCAATTATGTATTTACACTTAAAACTAATTTAAAGCCTGAAATTGAAGGATATAAAATCGTTAAGTTAATTAAAAGCACCCCAATAAAAGATCAACAAGCAACTGGTACTTGTTGGAGCCATGCAACCACATCTTTTATTGAAACGGAAGCCATACGGCTTGGGAAAAGTCTCGTCGTACTTTCGCCCATGTTTTTTGTTACTCCAACTTACATTGATAAGGCTGAAAAATATATAAGAATGGATGGCACAAGTTATTTTGGTGAAGGTGGTTTAACATTTAATGTTATGAGTGCCTATAAGAAATACGGAGCAATCCCTGAAATAGTCTATTCAGGTAAAAAAGATTCCGCTTTTATACATTTCCATGGTGTGATGCACAATGCCCTGCTGGAAAAGGTTAAATATTATGTGAAATCCGGACGCGGAAATATGACATCGGAGGGTTATAGAAAAGATATGGAAGAAATTTTATCTAACACCATGGGAAAGGCACCTGATACTTTTATCTATCGCCAAAAGAAATATACGCCAAAATCGTTTGCCAAAGAGATGGTTGGAATTAATCCGGATGATTATGTGGAAATAACCTCATTCAGCCATCATCCTTTTTATTCAAGGTTTATTTTAGAGATTGAATCAAACTGGAATAATAACTACTACTTAAACCTTCCGATTGAAGATTTTATTAACGTAGTAGATTATGCTTTGTTACACAATTATTCAGTATGCTGGGATGGCGACACCCGCGAGGGATACGATGATGGTTTTGCAGTTTTAAGTGATAGTATTAAAAGCATTACACAACAAATGAGGCAAGCAGCTTTTGATAATTACACTACAAAAGATGTCCATAATATGCATATCATCGGCATTGCCGAGAACGACAAAGGAAGTAGGTTCTACATTGTTAAAAACTCCTCTGATGGGAAGAATTGTGGGGGGTATCTTTATATGTTAAAAGAATTTCTACTTTTAAAAACAATTTCCATAATGGTAAATAAAGATGCTATTCCCAAAGAAATTTTGAACAAATTTGGTTTTGTTTTATGAAAATCCATTGATTATAACATTCTATCAACTGGTTCAGATAGGTTTCCGATCAGTATATAGCAAACCTTGATAATAAAATTTGAAAAAACAAACTGATTTCAAGACGAGAAAAAAATTGCTACGAACACCAAACATGGACAATAAAGTAAATAAGCTCGTCACGGTTTTTGCTTTTGTTCCTGCAACCATGACAGTTTTGTAACTGGTGATAAACCCGGACCGCGCCACTGCAACGCACAAAATCTGTAACCCGTGACTAATATCCAATAATAATCAAATTTGATAATATAAAAAGTAATGATGCTGTAAGAAATGAAAATATTGCCAATTTTGTGCTAATGATTGTGGCTCAATATTATGCGCAAAAAGAAACAGAGCTCCAGCCAGAAGATGACCGAGATGATCCATTATTATTATTATTTAGGAAGTACTTTTTCAAGCTACAACTGGAAATTAGAAACGATGATGAGATATCTTATTATGAAAATGAATAAATTGTTTGAGCGTGCTCATAGTTTATAGAAGACGGATATTCTCCTAACCCCAATATCCAACAATTTTGCCTATTCTGGGAACCTGGAACATAATAACTAAATAGCTTAAACTCTGAAAATGTTTCAGTATAGTTTCAGCAGCAACAAACAATAAAGCCTCGATATTGTTGTGTATCAAGGCTTTTTGTGATTGTTTGTAGAAACACAGTACAATTAATTATGTTGCAACCATATTGCAACCATTTGAAATTAAAAAAGAGCCTGATTGTTCTAACTCCTTATCTTTCTTTGTGATTCCGGCGCGATTCGAACGCGCGACCCACAGCTTAGAAGGCTGTTGCTCTAATCCAACTGAGCTACGGAACCGGATTCCGGCTGCAAAAATACATTTTTTTTCAATCTTAACAAGAAGAAAAACATCTGTCCTGCAACCATTCAAACCAGCCCCATGGTTAGTCCGAATCGATTCTGCTGCCAGAAATGATATTGTAACAGGTAAATTAATTATTGAATTGGCTATATTAATTATTGTAATACGATAATTAATATATAACTATTTACATATGATTTGTTCATTCTGCCGACATCATATAGTTGACAAGTCCTTTTTTGTCAATAATTTCTTTAAGTTTTTCGGGCAAAGGCTCAAAATTAAACATCCTGGTGCCAACATTTATTTTACCCTTATTGAAACTTATACTGACTTTATCGCCTGTTTTGTAAGCTTCAACAGCTTCCTTGTGGACGACCAGGATCAAACCCTGGTTTATCGACGAACGGAAAAAGATCCTGTTAACTGATTTTACTATCACAGCCGCTATACCTGCATAGACCAGGCCAACTGAAGGATGTTCCCGTGAACTTCCGCACCCAAAGTTATCTCCGGCTATAATTATGTCGCCCTGCCTGACATTTGATCTGAATGAGGGGTCAAAGTCCTCAAAAAGATGAGGAATTATCGAAGCCGGGTCGGAGCTTAACACATTGTAAGTGTGTTTACCGGCAAACATCTGGTCGGTGTTCAGATTATCAACATCCGAATAATTCCATATATTCCCATGTTTTCTGTTATCATCCTGTTTTATGAAAGATGTAATACTCTGCACAGCAGAATAAGGATATTTAATAAACTCTGGACTTTCACGGGGATCGGTTATAAAGCCTGTCAAAGCCGATGCAGCGACCGTGGCCGGTGAAGCAAGATAAATCCCTGCTTCCTTGTTTCCCATCCTTCCCATAAAATTACGGTTCGCTGTTGATATCACCGTATGACCGCTGGCCGGAATTCCTAGCCCTGTTCCAAGACACGGTCCGCAGGATGGAGTAAGAATATTTGCTCCCGATTCAATGAAGGTTGTTATTAATCCTTCATTTATTGCCTGCAGAAAGATCCTGTCTGATGCTGGAATAACATTTAACTGGAATCCGTCTTTTATCTTTTTGTTCTTCAGTATTCCAGCAGCAATTCTCAAATCTTCAATCCGTCCATTTGTACAGGTTCCGATAAGACCTTCATGAACTGAAATACCGGCAGTCTCCAAAACAGCTTTGACATTATCGACATTATGCGGAGTGGCAACGACAGGCATAATATCGTTCAGATCAATTTCTATCTCACGAAGGTAGCTTGCCCCTTTATCTGCCCAAACACTTTTTATGTTTTCGGCTTCAGATCCAAGGAAGCTTCCCAAAACTTCATCTGCCGGAAAAACTGCATTTTTTGCCCCCATTTCTGAAGCAAGGTTGGCTGTTGTCATTCTGTCGGATATTGTCAGATTCCTGACCCCATCGCCATGGTATTCAATTGACATATAATTTGCCCCGTCAGATCCGATCATTCCTATTATCCACAGGGCTAAATCCTTTGCTGATACATGCACCCTGAGCTTTCCAGTAAGACTGATTTTGATTGACTCCGGAACTCTGAACCATGTCTCTCCCCTTTTCCAGATACCTGCCGATTCAGTCCTGTCGATACCTGCGGCAAATGCATTAAACGCACCGGCTGTCGAGGTGTGGCTGTCGCTGCCGACTATCAGCATACCTGGCCGGGCATGGTACGACATTATCTGATGGCAGATTCCTCTTCCTGCATCATAGAATTTGTTGATGCACTGACTTGAAACGATATCCCTTATTTCCTGGTATTGATTTGCGAGCTTCGCATCAGGCGGAGGTGCATTATGATCGAGAACCACCAACATCTGATCGGGGTTTGCCACTTTATCTCCACCCATTTTCAGGAATGTTTTATAAATGCTGGCCGTGTTGTCGTGAGTCAGAATAATATCCGGTCTGGCAAACACGATTGCTCCTGCATTTGCTCTGAAGATCTTTTCAGCGAATGTCAATGATTTCATAAAGAAGTGATTAATTTAAAAAAGGCCTCCATTTTGATAGATTTCATATTGTACTTCTGAAAAAGGTTCCGTCAGGACTGTTTTGGCTGCTCTCAGATTTATCAGTTCACCTGTAAGCAGATTGATTCTTATGTAATCTCCGTTGGTCAGATCCAGCCCAGAAATGTTTTTGCATGTTATTATCGGGAATGCTGCATTAATGGCATTTCGTTCATAGATTGCACCAAAAGATTCTGCAACAATAGCCTGAATGCCCAATGAAATAAAGCAATCAACAGCCTGCTGTCGTGAACTGCCTGAGCCAAAATTCTTACCTGTTAATATAATATCTCCCGGGAGTGTTTTTTTTGCGAAATCCTCAAAGCCGTTCAGATTATCAAAGGTATATTGTCCCATTTCCCTGATATCTGTTAATGCCAGATACCTGTTATGAAAGATCATATCAGTGTCAATATTGTCTTTCTGTATTATCCATATCCGGCCTTCAATAACCGAAGGTTTTTCAGCACCCGACTCGGACTTGGATATTTTCTTGACGGTTTCGGGCGAAACAGGTGCCGGCAAAAATTCTGCCGGTTTATCAGGAATCCTGTCAGGCGTGGTAATAAATCCAGCTATTGCTGAAGCTGCAACTATTTCAGGAGAAGCCAGAAATACACTTCCTTTTCCCTGCTTGCCCGGAAAGTTCCGGTTTCCCGTGCTTATTGTAACTTCGCCCTGGCCATTCTGACCTACCTGGCCGGCTGCACATCCTGCGCATCCGGCATTGGAAACCAGTGCTCCAGATTTTTTGAATATATCAATCAGTCCTTTTTCGAGGCAGTTTTTCCAGATTGAATCAGTAGCAGGAACTATTTTTAGGACAACACCCGGGGCAACTTTTCTTCCTTCAAGAATATTTGCTGCCTTTTGCATATCCTCCATTCTGCCGTTAGTACAGCTTCCTATGAATCCTGAATCAATTTTCAGGCCATATACTTCTGACACATCAACTGTATCATGCGGAGCGCCCGGACGGGAAACCATCCGTCTGAAACCTGTCAGATCTATCTCAACTGTTTTAACATAAGATGCATCATGATCAGCAGAAACTGGTTCAATCGGCTTTTTTGAACGGGCTGCGCAATAGTTAATTATCTGTTCGGATGGAGCAAAGAGGATTATTATTGCACCCATTTCAGTGGCCATTGATGATATTGTAATTCTCTGGTCGAGAGTCAGTTTTTCGATAGCCTTGCCATATAATTCAACAGAATAACCGAGAAGGGAATTAGCACCAAATTTACCAAGAAGGTTCAGGACGATGTCCTTCGCGCTTATTGCATTGGGCATATCGCCAATAAGATTGATTCTGACCGATTCTGGAACTTTAAACCATATCTTACCCTTGTTCCATCCTGAAGCTATATCCATGTCTCCCATACCCTGGCCGAATGCTCCTATTGCGCCCAGGATATTTGCATGCGAATCGGTTGAAATTGCAGTTGCACCAGGGGTGATGATTCCTTCATCAATAATTACGTGAGTTCCTATCCCTGCATCAATATCAAATACCTTAATTCCCTTTTTGCGGGCAAAGGTACGGCAAATATGCTGGTTTACAGCATATTTCTGATCAGATCCTGTCGGATTGCAGTCGAAAGTGAAAAATGTTTTTTCAGGGTCGTCTATCTGCAGTCCAAAATCATTGATATTCTTTACAACATTTGCTCCACCAAAATCGCGTGCTACCCGTGTATCAATGCCAATATCCAATATATCCCCAGGCTTAACATATGAGAATTTCGAGTGGTTGGCCAGAATTTTTTCAAGTATGGTCATTCCCATTGTAACAAAATGAATTAATGGTTGATAAGAATAGTACAGAAGTTATTTAAACTGTGCTCTGTAGTCTCTTGGAGCCAGGCCTTCAGTTTTACGGAACTGTTTATTGAAGTTTGAGATGCTCGAAAATCCGCACTGTGCAGCTATCTCATGCACATGATATTCTGTTTCACGAAGAAGATGACAGGCTTTGTTCATCCTGACCCTGTTAAGGTATTCAATAAATCCTGCACCACAGTTCTTCTTAAAATATCTGCTGAAAGCAAAGGGGCTCATATGGGTTATTCTGGAAGCCTTTTCAAGAGTTATGGGTTTAGAAAAGTTTTCCCGGACATAATTATAAATGTCTGTCATCTTTTTGTTTCCTCTTTCATCAAATGCCTGTTTGTAATTCTCTGAACAGAGGATAGTTTTTTTTTCAGATGAACAAAGAATTTTCAGAACATTAAAAAAATTGATCATTTTATCAATTCCTTTGTTCCTGACCATATTGAAAAGATATACCTCTGCTTTTTTTGCATCTTCAACTGAAAAAACGATTCCCCTCTCTGAATCGATAAGTAATTGTTTTACAGAATGCAGTTCATGCTGTGATAACAACGCTTCGCCAAGTGAGGAAAGTCTGAAATGCAGCATTATTCCCTGCTCTTCCTGAACCAAGGTTTTAGTTTTGTAATAATTCCAGCTATGCGGAATGTTGCTGCCAATCAGCACAAGGTCGTACTGGTCGAACAGCTCTACACTATCGCCAACAATGCGGGTTCCATTGCTTTTTGTGTTTAACGTGATTTCATATTCAGGATGAAAATGCCAGAAACCATTCGTTTCCGAGATACATTCAGCCCTGAATCCGCCGCTATCATCATATGTAATTTTTTCAAGTTCAGCAACCATAATAAGCTAATTAATAACCTGACAGGCCAATATCAAATTTAATATATATTTTATCAATTTTAAGCAATGTTTCATCAATAAATAGTACTATTTCATCAATAATCCGGGAGGCTTCACCATTAATATTTTCTTTAATTGTTTTGATAATAATATTATTTTTTATAAATTTGTTCCAAGCTCATGCTATTGGTATAAGAGGAGAAAAGAAAGGGTTGAGAGTGGAAATCATCAGGATTGTATTGCAGACATTGACTTTCACATCTGGAACCTAAGGATCAGCGCCAGCTTACCATGGTTCCGTCCTTTTATCAGACAGTAGACACGGGAATTATCTCACTAATAAAGCCCGCTCCCTGATTTTCACGACAACCCTTCCTCCTCTTATTTTTTAGAGGTGGTCAATAATGAAAACCTATATAAGAAGAAGAGAAAAGAACGATCATCTGATTGTTTTTTACGGTGGATGGGGTACGGATGAGAATGTATTTACTCCACTATGCACAGATGATTTTGACTTTATTCTATTTTACAACTATTCTGCAGATGAGGCTCTTGTGCTTCCCGAAACAAAAACATATAATTCAATTACTCTTATTGGCTGGTCATTGGGGGTATGGGCCGCAGAGTACTTATCAGAACGTACAGGCATAAAACCTGATCTTACCATTGCAGCTAACGGAACACCCATACCTGCCGATGATCGTTACGGAATCCCTCTTAAGATATTTGAAGGCACCCTGAACAATATCACCGAAGCCAATATGGAGAAGTTTTACCTTAGAATGTTTGGAGACAAAAAGACTTATCTCCGAAATGTTAACAGGATACCTCACCGATCGCTTAAATCGCTGCATGATGAATTAAGATGGCTATATAACCGGATGATGGAACAAAAAGAGCCCGGATTCAGGTGGGATTATGCGGTGACAAGTGCAACTGACAGAGTTTTTCCGGCTAAAAACACGAATGATTACTGGGAAAAAGAAAAAGGGACAAAACATATTGTTCTGCCTCTTCCTCATTATTTTTTCCATGAATGGCACTCACTACCTGATTTTGTTGAATTTGTCAGGGATTACTGCAAACAAGGTAAATATAAATCATAAATAAAATGCCCGGTAATCAGATTAATACTTCATCAATTCTTTGTCAGAATTTATGCTGTTATAGAGATCTTTTATCAGCATATTGGAATCAGACTCTGCTGCCAGCTTATCAAATTTATCCAGCATTGAAGTTATCCTGCTGTATTCCTTACTTTTGACAAATATCTGATGCTCAGTACCTTTCTTGTCGAGCCGGTTTAAAACATAATTTATTGATAATTTATTGACATCCAGAGCGGGCTGATAAAGTCGTTCTTCATGTTCATTTTCATGAATTATTGATACCAATTCAGCGTTGCTAAGGTCCTGAAGAATGTCCCTGACAAGTCTTACCGGTATTTTAAGGTTTGAGGAAATATCTTCAGCGCTTATTGGTTTTTCGCCGACTGTAAAGTTCCTGATTATCAAGTTCATTACCATTAATACAAGAGCTTTCTTCTGGTAATGACTTACGTTAAGAGCTTCTGATTCAAACTCATACCTCGAAACATTCTGGTTCGCAAATGCAAGCTCTGCTCCAAGAAGAAGAAGGATCCAGCTGCTCTGAACCCATATAATAAAAAGAGGAATCGCTGCAAAACTCCCGTATATAGTGCTCAATTTTGAAATGCCAAACTGCAGATCAATATATAACCATTGCAGAAGCTGAAGAATTGTACCAGTTACAATACCTGACACCAGTGCAGGGACGAATTTTACTTTAGTATTTGGAATAATTATAAATAATATCGTAAGAGCCACCCATGTCAGAAAGTACGGAGATAATTTGATAAGAAAGCTGACAATGGGTTTGAAGAAATCCAATATTGAAGACATCGCTATAAACTGGGGTAATTTCGTGCTGATAATAACGGTAATACTGCTTGATAGTATCAGGAAAACAGGTGCAATAAGCATTATAGTAAGATAATCAGTGAACTTACGATACCATGGTCTGGAAGATCCGATCTGCCATATATGATTAAAGGAACTTTCTATCTGATCGAGCAGAGACATGACTGACCAGAACAGTATTATGACCCCTATTCCTGCGATATATCCTCCCTTGGTTTCTTGAAGCGCAATTCCGGCTTCTTTAAGAATCCAGCTTAAAACTTCAGGTTGAGTTTTAAGTTCTTTCGTCAGCAGTTCTGTCAGATTCTGGTCCAGTCCAAAACCTTTTGCTATCCCAAAAGCAATCGCAGCCAAAGGTATAATAGATAAAAAAGTATACAATGTCAGAGCAGATGCCCTGATCTGAACTTTATCATTCATAAATCCACGAGCTGCAAGAACTATGATCCTTAACTGCTTGATAACAAAAGATTTTCCTTTTGAAATATCAGAAATGGAGGTGTGCCAGATAACATCATTAATATGCTTGACTTTATGAAGTGCCCAGGAAAGTGGATCTGCCATTATAGTTGTTTAACACTCTAACGCCCAAAGATACAAAATAGTACATATAAAAATATTTGCTATTTTTCAGATTAAATTTTCTGTTATGAAAATTGAGATATCTGAATTTGTTGAAGGAGCACGGAAGGCAAGAGGATTAGCGGTAATAATTGATGTGTTCAGGGCATTTTCGGTCGAATGTTATGCGAGCGATTCAGGTGCTGTAAAAATCATTGCGACAGACGAAGTCAGTGAGGCTTTTGAACTAAAGAAACTTTATAAACAGTCTGTTCTTGCAGGAGAAAGGGACGAAAAGAAAATAAAAGGATTTGATTTCGGTAATAGCCCCACTGAGATCCTAAAAGCTGATCTTACTGGTAAGATAGTGATCCATACTACAACCGCCGGTACCAGCGGCCTAATTAATGCCGGGAATGCCGAAGCGATCATTTCCGGCAGTTTTGTCAATGCTGAAGCTATTGCTAACTATATTAAGACTCTCAGACCGGAACAGGTTTCCCTGGTAGCTATGGGATACAGGGCAAAAGAATCAGCGGCAGAGGATTTATTGTGCGCTGAATATATTAAATCACTTATTGAAGGGAGGAAAGAAGACTTTGAAAAGAGGATTTCCAATCTGAGGTTTACGTCCGGGAAGCGTTTCTTTCAACCCGAAAATATTGACTTCTCACCCCCTACTGACTTTTTTCTCTGCACTATGACAGGCAGATTCAATTTTGTTCTGAAGGCTGCAAAAAGATTTGACGGAAATATTGATATGGAGCGGATTGATATTTAAATAATATCGGGAGGGATATTGAATATTGGCAGGATCTTTCTTCTCCGGTGTATTTCCCTGTAGGTACAAAACATACTGATCTTATAAAGTTTAAATAAAGTAAGGGAGATTTTTGAGGAATCAAGGTGTCTTTCCATCTTTTCCCTGTAACGGATAAAAAAACCTGCAAAGACTCTGGTAAGGTGAAACACTTTCAGCCACCAGAAAAGACGAAGCATGTTAACGGTTGAAGAAAATGTTTTTTTATCAGTGACATTGTCATAAAGCTTACTTAGATTTTCAATGCTTGATTTTGTTTTTGCAAGGAACTCTTTATTTGTTTCAAGACCTTCGTGAACAAGTCCGTTATCGATATGTAAAACGTTGATTCCTGCTTTCTTAAGCTGATAACTAAAGAGAGTATCCTCATGACCGTATTGCTTAAGTTCCTCATAAAACATGAACTTTGAGAAAATTGATTTGTCTATCAGCACATTGAAAGTTGAAAAACTGGCATGTGGGTGCTTATTTCTCTCTGCTGCTTTTTGCTGTTCTTTTTTTCTTCCGTATTTCCACCTTAGAATCTTGTCGGGATCGCCGGGAGGGCTATCTTTGTATAAGATCCCACCGCCTATTACCCTTGCGGAGCTTAAATAATCAAGCCACTTGCCCAGAAATGCTTCGGCAGTTCCCCTGATCATAGTATCTGCATCAATAAACAGCAGGAAATCTCCCTTTGCTTCCGCTATAAGACGGTTTCTGATCGCAGCTCTTCCAATATTCTTTTCCGCGGAGATTATCCTGACATTTTTACCAGCAACAGCCAGATACTTTTTCCTGTAATCTTCAGATGATCCATCGTCGCCTATAAGAATCTCACAGAATTCCTGAATCCCTGACATTCCTTCCCGCATACTATGAACCAGTTCAACAATGTCAAAATCATTTACCGGAATGAGAATTGAGATCTTCATTTTTGGGGAAGGAACAGGTTTAATCTGTCAAAAATACAATATATTTATTATATTCTGAAAATCTGGTTTTGGCAAAGCAATTGCAATGATTATTTTTGCGTTTCATATTTACAGCCTCGTTTGAAAATG
>Ga0315295_10004075_pt1 | contig 12426 bp, 11 predicted proteins | sample YL17G14_0_MG_FD_204453 | JGI IMG/M metagenome (GOLD analysis project Ga0315295, IMG submission 204453) | Sediment microbial communities from Yellowstone Lake, YNP, Wyoming, USA - YL17G14_0 | ecosystem: Environmental > Aquatic > Freshwater > Lake > Sediment | place: USA: Wyoming | collected... | reverse complement strand
CGTCTTTTTATCTCTTACAAACATGACTTGATTGACTTACCTAAATCAGGATCAATTCCATTAACCAACCATTTTACCCCAACCTCTTCCCAACTTTTCACACTGGAAGCATCCAGATAACGTTCCCACTGATAAATTCCAGTTTCTTTCGCAATTCTTTTAAACTGCATAGTTGTAATCAGATCATTCAAAACAACTACTGAACGTTCCATTCCATTTTGTTTATACAGCTTTTGACCTCTTTGCATCTCCATTTCTGTATCTTTAGATAGTGGTTTGAGATCACGCATATCCACAAAAACACCAAATTTCGCTGGCAAAGAAGCTACTAAACGGTCAGATTCATACACCCATTGACTCATTTCATCCTTCTTAATAAAACCTCCAAAAATCAATTTCACTCCATAAATTGTTTTTTCAATCTTGTACACAGAGAACCAACTCTCCTTCTTTTAATTTTAATCACATTTTTTCGTAATCAATCTTACATCTTACATCTTACATCTTACAAGAAATCAATTCCAAACTCAACAGATTTTCATTGGTAATCGAGCGTTTTTTCAAGATCAATCAAACAATTTTAAATTGTTGGTTATAAACAATAAATTAGCTTAATTTTAAATAAAATCAACTTAAATAGACCTATAAATTTCAAACAACTCGAAGGTCTTCTTTTGAACCTTCTGGAAAAATTTACGTCTGTCTTAAGAGAAAATAATAAAGAAGGTGAAATTAAATGAAATTTAAAACAACCATTAAAAAATTTATGCCCACTACTATCTTAGCCACCCTGCTAACTACTACCTTAACTCTAACCTTTGATAAGTGTTTAGCCGAGACAAAACAGAGTAACGATTGGAATGTTTTATTTATTACCTCTGATGAGCATAATCCAAAGATCACTGGCTATGAAGGTAATCCTACTATTAAAACGCCAGCTCTCGATCAGCTCGCTCGTCAAGGAACTTACTTTTCCAAAGCCTACTGCGCCACTCCAGTTTGTGCCCCAACACGACAGAGTATCATCACTGGTCTGTATGCCTCTCAACATGGTCAATATGGCAATCCTGACCGTTTCCCTGAAACCCGTAAAACCTGGGCACACTTCTTTGAAAGTAAAGGATACTATACTGGACTGGTTGGTAAAACGCATCATAATAATCCTAGTTATCACCTTGGTTATAGTTATTGGATGGAAGACAGTCTACTCAAAGCAAAACGGTACAAAGGCGGGAAGTTCGATTCCAAAGATAAAATTTTATTCGATGCTTCACCTGACAAACGTTTCAGTGCTAAAATAATGAATAGCTTGGATGATGGACATGATGGAGATGTTTTAAAAGAATCAATCAAATTTCTTACCCAAAATAAAGACAAAAAATTCTTTCTCCATGCTTCGTTCTTTGCACCACATTGGCCTTGGAGTAGTCCGAAAGAATTCTATTACATGTATGACCCAGCTAAAATTGATATGCCTGTGCTAATAAATGGTGATCTGGATGATGATCCACTTGCCAAAAAGAAATACAAAAAAGCCAAATGGGATCAGCTTACCCCCGAACAACAACGTCTCTTTCGTACTCGCTATTACGCCTCGCTTAGTTGGGTTGATTATAATATTGGTGAGCTGCTTAAAAAGCTCGAACAACTTGGCTTGAGCAAAAAAACCTTAGTAGTTTATACTTCTGATCATGGTGACATGGCAGGAGAGAAAGGGCTCTGGCTCAAAAATTTAATGTTTGATTCTGCGGCACGAGTTCCTTGTATTATCAGAATGCCTGGAGTAGTGCCGGTTAATCGTAAAAATGAAGCTCTAATTAATCACGTTGATCTCTTTCCTACCATCGCAGGCTTAGTTGGAGCAAATTCAGGACTTCCCAAGATGGCTGGTAAAAATTATGCCGAAGTAGTTAAAGGAAAAGGGTCAGGTTCAAAATACACTTTTAGTATGGATCAGACCAATGCTGAAGGTGCTCAGATTTTGATGGTACGCTCAACAAGATGGAAATATATTCTGGAGAACAAAAAACAAGTACTTTACGATATGGAAAAAGATCCCAATGAAATTAATAATCTCGCTCAAAAAACAGAATACAAAAGCATTCTACGCGAACACAAAAAAGCTCTTGATGATTTCCTAACCAGCTTAAAAGAACCAACTGATCCTAATTCATTATAAAAAAAACCAACGAGGTAAATATGATGCAAAACAAAAAGATTGCGAAATTTATTTGCTTGACTACCTTAATAATTATCATTATTAAATTATCAACTTCTAATAGCTTGGCTGCTTCCAAAGATCTTTTCAGTCAGCCACAGATTCTTCGTTCAAAAATAGTTACTCCACAAACCAAATATCCTCGTGGCATCACGGTTTCCTCCAAATATCGGGTCATGATCAAAGCTGTCACTGACCAGAGACCTTGGAATGCTGTCTCCAACAGCACAGCCACTTATCAACTCTCTCCTGATTATCTTGATCCAGAGACAGTACCAGAAGATCACCGTAATGCCGCAGTTCATTTTGGACAATTCGATACCAACATCAAAGTGAGGGTGCGGGTAGAATTACTAAAAGGGAAAATTGATACTTTAAGAATACTTCCCAAAAGACACTCAGAAATTGATCAAACAGCAAAACATGGCAAAAACTGGCTTGAATTCGAAGTCGCTCCAAGTGATCTTGCCAAACATCTCTTAGTAGAAATTAACGCCCCACAAAAAACTGGCGAGGTCTTACAAGATGGTCTGATGATCTTTGTCAACCCAATTTCACAGCTTCCTTCTGGCAAAGTCTTAAAATTGCCCTCCGGAGTACTCGATCGTAATCATCCTGCAATGGATAAACTAAACCGAATCCTAATTGACAAAGATAGTCCTTATGATGCCTTATATATTCCAGCAGACACAATTGTTAATGGTAGAATTGAGATCAAAAAAGATCATTTCATCATCACTGGACGCGGAATGATTCTTGGTTCAAGATGGACTTGGGCAAAAGCAAAACCTGATTGGAGCCAAAACTATCCTAATGAGATCTCACCTAACGGTAAGATCATCAAAGGATTAATTAACAGCACTGCTGAAGATGTTACTTATGAAGGAATTACTTCCATCCATCCATACCACTTTAATTTTGTTGGTGCCAACAATAATCTCAACCTCAAAGCCTTTGCCTGGCGCATGTCCAGTGATGGGATTCATGGCGAGATTATTAAAGGCTGCTTCACTCGTGTCAATGATGATGCCAACTATTTCGCTCATGGGGTAATCGCTAGAAACACTTATTGGGGAATGCAAAATGGTGCAATCTTCCAACTTGGTTGGGGTCAGGCTTCTATTTCAAAGGGCGGTGGAACAAGAATCTCCCAGTGTGATGTGGTACGTGGTGAATGGCGTGGTGATGGTGGCAAAAATCAAAATAATGGAATCTTTGTGGCCGTCATGAGCAGTGGTAAAGGTGATCTCACTGATATCAAATTTGATGACATTAAAATCTATGGCAATATCTTCCGCCCCATTGCCATTCATACTGCTAATCTTGATGGAAACTTGACCAACTTCGAATTCAAAAATATTTGGTTTGAAAAACGCCCCTACTATCCTAAAAAATCACTCAATTATCTGGAATGTGGTGGAATGATCAAAGATTTTAAATTTATTAATTTTTTCTTTGGCAATCAAAAAGTCACTAGTCTAGATGATCTACAACCAGTTAGCACCAAAAATCTTGACCCACTAGTTTTTGAATAAATCTTTCAATTATCTTCTTTGAGATGCAGAGTTATCGAATGTATGCATAACTCGGTGTCTCTATTTTTATATTAGTAGCATGTCAAAAATAATTGTTTAGTTTTTTGAAAATAATTAATCATTGAAAAATATTTTATATTAATATTTTAAATTAAATTTAAACTTTAAAAACCACCCGAATTACTAAACTCTTTTTTAAAAAATATTTTTTCCATTGAAGAGGAAAACAAGCAATCATGAAGAATGCTAAAATATCTTAAAAATTTTATAATATAAATATTGAAAATATAAATTCACTTACAAAACAGTATGCAACTACATACAACATGAATTTTTTAAAGGAGAGTCGAATCTAATGGGGAAAAAAATTCTTGTATCTTTAGTGTCAATCCTTACTATTACTACCTTCACTCTATTTAGTTGTAGCTCTAAACCCAATCCTACTCCTACTCCAAAAAACTATCTTGGGGTTAATTTTAATGAAAAACTAGAAAGTATTGACTACAACAATCTTGCTCGCACCAAAACCAACTGGGTCAGAGGATTCTTGGAATTCTTTACCTACTATAATGATGAAACTTTACTTGAGACCGATGGAAGAATCAGTAAATATTTGACCCTCAAAGATCATAACTACAAAACTATTATCAATATCAAATGGAATTTTAGTCAAAAAAATTTTCCGGATATAAATTCACCAGAAATGAATGATTATCTAAAATTCCTTAAAGAAAAGATCTACAGTAGAATCTGGGACAAAACAACTATTCTGGTTATTGGAAATGAACCTTTTATTGAATATGATAAAAATGATCCAACAAAGAAAGCCGCAATCGAGCAACAATTAGTTGGTTTTTATAGTAAAGTAGCCGATGAGACAATTAAATACCGTCAAACCCAAACAAAAAAAATCCCCATTTATGTAGGAGCCTTTAATAATTTATACATAAAAGATTGGCAAACAATTGGGACAACGAATTTACTAAATTATGTCAAAAACAACTCAGAGATCGCCGGAATTGACTTACATATCCATCATTCTAATATTGATGAAGTTTCAGAGGTTTTAAATTATATCACTCCCAAAATCAATCCTTCACAACGCATTATTGTTACTGAATTTTCACTCAAGAAACATTTCCAAAGCACACTAGGTGAACGAATCTCCAATGACTTTCTAACTAAATACAACAAACCAGAATATGCCAAATTCAAAATCAACCTCGATTATCTTAATTATATCTTTCAACATGGAACTGACCAAGAAGTTGGTCATCCCATTAGCAAAGCGGAATGGTATGACTATTTAAAAATGAGTAATTGGTTTGAAAGTAAAAAAATGTATCTTAAAGATATGTTTACCATACTAAAAACATGCCCTAATTTCTACCTTGCAACCTATGCGTTCCAACAGGGTTTCGCTGCAAATAAAGTTATTGATACAAAAACCGAGCCCTGGTTTTTTAATGGCTTATATGCAAACATGTCCATCGTTAAAAACACTTCTGGAGCACCAGAGTTCAACTATGCCTGGATCGACTCATTCTGGAAGATTCAAGCAGAAACAAGTGCTTCAAAATAAACCAACTAGCTCGCTGATCACAAAAAGTCGAGAAATTTTCTCGACTTTTTGTGATCATTTATTTTTTAAATAAATCGCCCAAATTTTGGGCAATACTTGATTCATCTTGAGTTTTTAAATAGTCACCCAACTCTGCTTGCTCGTGCTCCAATGCTACTTCTTTCATGCTTAAAGAGATTTTTCGATTTTCTGTATCTAGCTTGATAATCTTCACTTGTATCTCTTGACCAAGCTGTAGTACTTCATCTGGTTTACTAATCCGCTTCTCTGAAAGCTGAGAAACATGAGCCAGACCATCAACTCCTGGTGCTAACCGTATAAAAGCACCAAATGATTCCAATTTAGCAACCGTTCCAGTCACAACTTGTCCCTCTTGAAATTTTGCTGCTGTTTCATGCCAAGGATGAGCTTGTAGTTGTTTCATTGAAAGTGAGATCCTTTTGGCGGCTGAATCAACCTTCGTCACCAACACCTCAACAATGTCACCAACTTTCAAAAGCTCACTTGCATTTTTGACTCGATTCCAACTTAATTCAGAAACATGAATCAAGCCTTCGATCCCAGAACCTAGATCAACAAATGCTCCAAAATCAGTCAACCGAGTTACTTTTCCTTGACATTTCTCGTTTTCCTGAATCTTACTATAAAAAGCTATTTCAGCTTTTTCTCTTTCTGCTTGAAGTAATTCTTTACGAGAAACTACCACACGCCGTTTTGCACGGTCAAATTCAATAATTTTTACTGGAAATTCCTCTCCCTCCAGTATTGTAAGATCATTCATAAAATTCAAAGCTGCTTGAGAAGCTGGCATAAAAGCACGAATCCCATTTAAAGTTACACTTAATCCACCTTTGATCGCTTCAGTCACCTTGCCAATTACTGGAATACCTTTAGTTTGCGCTTCTTCTAAAACTATCCAAACCTGCTCTTGATCAACCCGACGTTTTGAAAGAAGAATCTTCTCATCATCACGACTATTCTTAGTCACCATCACTTTGAGCACATCGCCTACCTTAACCACTTCTTTAGCTGATATTACTTGCTCATGAGTAAGTTCTTCAAGTGGGATCGTAAGATCTGACTTTCCGCCAATATCTACAAATGCCGCATCATCTCGCACCAAGATTACTTTGGCTTCAATAATTTCACCTTCGACCAATTGCTGAAAACGGTCCTCTGGCCATTCGCAATTAAATGATTCGACCTCTTCTGACTCATTTGTAACAACTTTTTCTTCAGTCACTGACGTTACCCCCTAGAAAACTGATTTTTTGAATTACTGCTTGAATATATTGATCAGGAGTGGAAGCCCCAGCGGTTACTCCAACCCTGTTAATATTAATAAACCACCTTGATTCTAATTCCTCAGCAGATTCTACTTGATACGCAGTCACACCAACGTTTTTACAAATCTCTACCAAGCGAGCAGTATTTGCCGAATTTCTTCCACCTACTACAATCATCAGTTCTACTTGACGGCTTAAATCAGCTGCTTCCTGCTGTCGCTGCGAAGTTGCTAAACAAATTGTATTAAAAACACGCAATTCTTTCGCGTATGGAATAATAACATCAATTAATTGACAATAACTTTCAATATCTTGAGTAGTCTGACTGATTAATCCAATCTTGCCTGATAACTTCTCAAGCTGCAATTCGTGAACTTCATCGATTACTATTGCTTCTCCTGCCACCGACTCTAATACTCCACGCACTTCGGCGTGTTCACGCTCTCCAAAAATAACTACCAAATATCCTTGTTCACGCAAAAGCACAGCTAACTGTTGTACATTTTTCACAAATGGGCAGGTCGCATCGATCACTTCTAAAACCCGCTGAGCAGCAATCTCATAAACATGTGGACCTACTCCATGTGAACGAATTACCACTCTTCCAGCAGGAATCTGTTCGATTGTTTCAACTACTTGCAAACCTTTCTGATGCAATTCTGCAACTACTTGTGGATTATGAATCAATGGTCCCAAACTATAGATTGGTTGATTCTGATCCGCCAGTGCCGATTCCACCATCTCTAAAGCACGTTTTACACCAAAACAAAATCCAGCCGATTTGGCAATGATAATCTCCATCAAAAATCCTCATTTCTAACTTGGAAAAGAAGCCCCTCGTTCAATGGCTAAGGCTTCCACTCTCTCAAGCACTTCGGTTAAACTCATCTCAGTCGTATCTAAACAAATTGCATCTTGGGCTTGCAATAATGGATCGACCTCACGATGCATATCCGCATAATCTCGTGCTGAAATTTGTTCTTCCAATACAGCTCGATCAACCTCAATCCCTTTAGCTTTTAGTTCCAACCATCTGCGCTGACCTCTAACTGATACTGAAGCTGTCAAAAAAATCTTCAATTCTGCTGCTGGCAAAACTACTGTCCCAATATCACGCCCATCCATCACTACACCACCGTTTGCTGCCAATCCTTGCTGCAACCTAACCATTGCTTGACGTACTCCAAATACTGCCGAAAGTATGGAGACTCTTTGAGTAACCTCTGTGCTTCGAATTGCCTCAGTTACTTCTTCATGATCCAAAAAAACTTGGCTAATCAATTTTTCTTGATTAACTGGAGCCATTAGTTGGATTACTGTCTGAGTTGCTAATTTAGTTAATTCTTCTTGGTCATGCAAGGAAATCCCAACGCGTAACGCTTTTAACGTCAAAGCACGATACATTGCCCCAGTATCAATATAAATATAATTGAAACGTACTGCTACCATCTGGGCGACGGTACTTTTTCCCGAACCAGCCGGACCATCGATTGCAATACAGATACCTCGCTTCATCAAATTACTCCTCTAATGGTCTACTTCGATCAATCTGTTTATTTAACTCATTACGTCCGTTTTGAACTATATGGATCGTACGTTCAAGATTCTGTTCCAACTGTTCCAAAAGCTGTTTAGCGTATTGAAGTGCATCTGTTTCAATTCTTACTGCGACACGTTTAGCATTATCAATAATACGATCAGCTTCTTCCTCTGCCTTAACTGTAATCTGACTTTCATGAATCAGACGTTGCACATAGTTTTCTGCCTCACGCAAAATACGTTCTGCTTCTGAATGAGTCTGTTCAAGATAACGTTCACGTTCTAAATTCAAACGTTCGGCTACTTTTATCTCTTCTGGCAAAGCAATTCGAATTTTCTCTAATAAATCTTCAAAATACTCTTTATCAATCCAAACTCTACCTGCTAATTGAAATTTAGCATCCACTAAATTTTCTAAATGGTCCAACAAATTAAATAGATTCATTTTTGACATGAAGATGCTCCTAATTAGATGGTTTACGATAAAGAACTTTCATTTTGTTGCAGAGACACAGAACCGTTGTACAGACATAAGATCATATGTCTCCAAAAATTTTTCACACAGATAAAATGAATTAGATCTTTCAAAAACCATAAAGATACTATGATGAGTCAGGTTATTAATTCTCATTAATTTAAAATGCCATTTGATAAACTAACCATATTTCGAAATTGACATTGCTCTTAAAATAAGAATCTATTCCCTAATCAAGTTTAATTTGGCTTGAATCGCCATTTCAACCTGGCTTGGCACCAGATCGTGAATATTTCCTCCAAATTTAATAATTTCTTTAATCATGCTAGAGCTTAAAAAGGAATACTCATTTTTAGTCATCATAAACATCGTCTCAATCTCTGGAGCCAACTTTTTATTTGCTAAAGCCATTTGAAATTCAGTTTCAAAATCAGAAATTGCTCGCAAACCTTTCACGATCAAATTTCCTTCTAATTTTTTAGCAAAATCAACTAAAAGTCCACTAAAACAGGTGACTTCAACATTAGGTAAATGACTTACAACTTGTTTAATTAATGCTACTCGTTCTAATGGTAAAAAAAGCGGCTTTTTACTAGGATTTTCCAAGACGCCCACGACTACTTCCGGAAATAATTCCGCAGTACGTTCAATAATATCCAGATGTCCATTGGTAATCGGATCAAAACTTCCTGGACAAATTGCTCTTACTTTTTTATTTTCCATCTACAAAACCTACCATCTCTAGCAAAATCATCAATCTTTATCATTTATGCTTTACCGAAAAAGGTTAAAGCCAGATCCCCATATTCTCTAGTTTGTATTAATTGATAATTAGGGACAACACTTTTCATCTCTGGCAAACGCTTATCATGTTCAGCGATTAACCAGCCATCTGATCGTAGTAAATCTTTTTCGGCAATCAAAGCCATCGTTTCTCCCAAAAGATCTGCTTCAAATGGAGGATCAAGAAAAATCAAATCAAATTGCACCTTTTCCTTTGCTAAAAAACTAACTGCTCTCGCAGCAGACATTGATAGCAAACGAATTGGCTCATCTGGATTTAAAATTTTTAGATTACTTTTAATCAATTTAACACTTAAAAAATTCTCATCGACCAAAACTATTGAGCTTGCTCCCCGACTTAATGCCTCAATCCCAACTGCACCAGTTCCTGCAAAAAGATCCAACCAAGCCGCTTCAATAATTTTTGTGCCAATAATATTAAACAGTGCCTCACGTACTCGCTCAGCAGTGGGACGTAGACCAGCATGCTTTGGTCCTGCTAATGGTCGTCCGCGATACTTTCCTGTAATAACTCGCATCGGTTAATCCACTGGTAAAGCGACTACTCCAAAAGCATTTGGTCCTGCATGTGCCCCAACAATTGGACCGAGAATTCCTGGAATAAGCTCTACTACATTCACTTGTTGTTTGACTATTTCTTGCAAATATTCAATCGATTCTGACCATTCAGAATGTAAAATACTTACTATTAAGGGACGATCACCAAAATCAGCTTTTAAAATCTCAACCATTTCTTGAGAAACCTTTTGAATGCTACCCCTTACTCTAGCAACTGGTGCAATGAAACCTTGCTCCACTCCTAAAATTGGCTTAATATTTAAAAGACTGCCTACCATCACTGAGGCTTTACCAATTCGTCCCGTTCGAAACAGATACTCTAAACTATTCACCGTAAAATAAAGTTTCACTTCGGCACGCCATTTTTCTAAAGCGGTGATGATTTCTTCAGCAGTTGCTCCGCTTTTTGCCAAACGTGCTGCTTTTATTACCTGTAAACCCAGACCCATTGAAACATTATTCGAATCAAACACTTGAATCTGAAGATCATTTCCAAGCATTTCCGCAGCTAATTTTGCGGCATTAACAGTGCCACTCATCTCATGAGAAAGATGCAATGAAACCACTTGGTCACCAGATCCGACTAGCTTTTGATATACTTTTAAAAATTCACCTGGTGCAGGTTGCGAAGTATTTGGTAAAACTGCTTCATTACGAAGTCGGTTATAAAACTCCTCGCTCCAAATATCAAGATTATCTACAAATACTTCTTCACCAAAATGAATATTCAAAGGTACTATTTCAATCTCGAGTTCCCTAGCTAATTTTTCTGGAAGATCAGCAGAGCTGTCTGTAATAATTCTAACTGTCACCAAATTCACTCCTATCAAATTTAAGCAAAATTTCAGAGTAGTGAATTATATAGTTCGCTCAAAAATCTTCAGAAAACTATATAGAAAAACCATCTAGATTTTCTACTCAAAAAATTTCATCTAATCCTTTTACTCTACTGAAAAAAGGTAATAATATAAAGGCTGACCACCATAGTATAACTCAACCTCAGCTTCAGGAAACACTTTTTCCAAATGTTCCAACAGTTCTTGCGCAACATTTGGAGCAATCTCATTTCCATAGTAGATCGAGATCAAACTACTTTTTGATGAAGGAATCATCCGCAAAGAATTTTCAACTACCTCTTCAGGAGTCAATCCCACTGTAACAATATCTCCATCAACTAAACCAATAATATCGCCTTCTTTAAGATCTAAGTTGCCGAATTTAATACTTCTTACTGCATAAGTTACTTCTCCAGCGATCAAAGACTCACTCTTTATGACCATCTGATTCACATTATCAGTCAATACTTTTTCAGGACTAAAATTCATCATTGCTGCCAAACCTGCAGGAATACTATCCGTTGGAACCACTTGTACCGTTTTCGATGTAACTAAATCTTGAACATGATTGGCCGTCATGATAATATTGCTATTATTAGGTAAAATGATAATTTCAGAAAAACTCAGACTCATTGCCGCACGAGCTAAATCTTCGATACTTGGATTCATCGTCTGACCACCATTGACTATTTCTTGCACTCCCAAGCTGCGAAAGATCCGTTCCATTCCATCGCCAGTAGTTACTGCAATCACTCCAATTCGACTATGCTCAGAACCTTGACTTGATAATTTCACCAGACGTTGCTGAGTTTGTTCTACCATATTATGAATCTGTATCTCATATAGCTCGCCTAAGCGTACCGCAAAATCTAAAATAACACCTGGATTATTAGTATGAATATGTATTTTAGTAGTATTTTCATCCCCAACTACCAACATACAATCTCCATGAGGATTTAAAGACATTTCGATATACTCGTGATCAAGTTCTTTTCCTTTGAGAATAAATTCCGTACAGTAATGAAAATTTATCTCAGTTTCTGATAAAACATCGTCAGAATAAGAACCCGAACTAACAATCTTATTGGGTAGTGTTTCTATAGAAACAGTGCCCACTTTCTCGCCATTCAAAGCTTGTGCCATTCCCTTTAAAAAATAGACCAACCCTTGACCACCTGCATCAACTACACCCGCCTGTTTCAAAACTGGCAACATCTCCGGAGTACATGCTAATACTTGCTCCGCATGTTTAACTACTGCATTCATATAATCTATAATCGAATCTGACTTCTTAACCCGTTCAGTTGCAAATTTTGATACTTCACGAATGACTGTTAGAATCGTTCCTTCAATTGGTTGGCGTACTGCTTGATAACAAAGTGTATTTGCTCCACTAAACCCTAAGGCTAGATCTTGCTTAGTAATTGATTCGAGATTTTTAGAAAGATTTTTTACAAAACCACGAAAAAACTGGGAGACAATTACTCCACTGTTGCCTCGTGCACCCATCAAAGCACCATAAGCCGCTGATTCTAAAAGATCAATGACTTTAGAAGAAGGATTTTGCATCACTTCACGTGCTGCTGATTGAAA
>Ga0315295_10004074_pt1 | contig 12427 bp, 7 predicted proteins | sample YL17G14_0_MG_FD_204453 | JGI IMG/M metagenome (GOLD analysis project Ga0315295, IMG submission 204453) | Sediment microbial communities from Yellowstone Lake, YNP, Wyoming, USA - YL17G14_0 | ecosystem: Environmental > Aquatic > Freshwater > Lake > Sediment | place: USA: Wyoming | collected... | reverse complement strand
ACATCCTCGACCACGGCGTGCCGAAGAGCGACCGGACCGGCACGGGAACCCTGAGCGTGTTCGGCTGCCAGATGCGGTTTGACCTGGCCGAGGGCTTCCCGCTGCTGACCACCAAGAGGCTGCACCTGCCTTCCATCATTCACGAGCTGCTTTGGTTTCTGACCGGCGAAACCAACATCCGCTACCTCCATGAACACGGGGTGACGATCTGGGACGAGTGGGCGGATTCCAGCGGCGAACTGGGCCGGATCTATGGCTATCAGTGGCGTTCCTGGCCGACGCCGGAGGGCGGCCATATCGACCAGATTTCGCGGGTGATCGAGCAGATCGGCGCAAACCCCGCCTCGCGGCGCCACATCGTCAGCGCCTGGAACGTGGCCGATCTCCCGAAGATGGCGCTGCCTCCCTGCCACCTGCTGTTCCAGTTCTACGTGGCCCAAGGCCGGTTGTCCTGCCAGCTTTACCAGCGCAGCGCCGACCTGTTCCTGGGCGTGCCGTTCAATATCGCTTCCTACGCCCTGCTGACTATGATGGCGGCCCAGGTCTGCGGGCTGGAGGCCGGCGAGTTCATTCACACGCTGGGCGACACGCACCTCTACCTCAACCACGCCGAGCAGGCCCGGCTGCAACTGAGCCGGGAGCCGCGGCCGCTGCCCCGCATGACGCTGAACCCCGCGGTGCGCTCCGTCTTTGATTTCCGCTACCAAGATTTCACGCTGAGCGGGTACAACCCGCACCCGGCCATCAAGGCGCCCATCGCCGTATGAAGCTGTCCATCATTGTCGCCATGTCCGCCAACCGCGTGATCGGGCGGAACAACGCGCTGCCGTGGCGGTTGAAAACCGACCTGGCCCGCTTCCAGCAACTGACCATGGGCCACTGGCTGCTGATGGGGCGAAAGACGTTCGAGTCCATCGGCCGCCCCTTGCCCGGACGGAAAACCGTGGTACTGACCAGCCGCTCCGATTACGCGCCGCCGGGCGTGCTGGTGGCCCACTCGCTGGACGAGGCGCTGGGCCTGGCCGGCCGGGAAGATCCCGACGAAGAGATGTTTGTGGCCGGCGGCGAGCAGGTCTACCGGCAGACCATCGGCCATGCCCAGCGCCTCTACCTGACCCTGGTGCACCACAACTTCGAGGGCGACGCCCATTTCCCGGAATTCCAGGAAAGCCGCTGGGCGCTGATTTCCCGCGAGGACCATCCTGCCGACGCCGACAATCCCTACCCTTTCAGTTTCCTGACCTACGACCGGGAGAAGTGCTGAGTGCGGAGGCCCCCGCAGAATTCGACGAAGCATCCAGTAACAGAGCCGCGAGCGTCAGCGAGCGGGTGCTCACGCAGCGCCGACCAACCCTTTCAATACACATCGCTCATTTCGACAACCAGACATAGCTTGCCGAAATCAACGAGTCCTTTGAGAATCAGAACCGGGACCTCCGGCTGACGATGGTCGCCGAACCGAAGACCATCCACTTGTGGATGGTCTTCTGGTATCGAGCGCATGGTTAGCTTCACGCATGGCACCATGTCGTTAGCTCCCCGATGGTGTAGGCGCCCGGCGCAGAGCATCGTGAATACCGGCGGCCGTCAGAGCAATGAGCGCCAGCTTCAGCAGGAAGGCAATCGAGAACATCTGCTGTGGATCGGCCTGGCACTCGGCAACGGCACCGACCAGGGACAGCGCGATGTCCACGCCGAATGGCGACCGGGCCACTGATGGCGTTCGGGAAAATCTTCTTCCCACCCACCAGCAGCCCGGCGACTAGGCCGGCAATGGCGACAATGCCTCGGACCCTGCGAGATGACTCTTTGTATATCGGGTCAGAAATAAAGCTTCAACGCGATCTGAATGATGCGGCCGGGGCCATTACTGCTGGTGCGGAAGCCGCCGAACCCCGGGTTGTAATACTGGGCCAGAACCGCTTGCCGCGAGCCGGCCGGAAAACTGTTCGCCAGTGCCCCAAAATAGTAAGGAATCGGCCCTGCCAGCGAAAGCCCGGTGCGCGTAACCGGCGGTGCGGTGTTGAAAATCGGGCGACCGCCAAAAGAGTACATCGAGAAGGTGGCGTGGTTCAGCGCGTTGAAGAATTCCCCGCGCAACTGCAAATAGCGCTTCCGATTATCAAACGGGTAGATGTTACGCCCGATTGATGTGTTCAGCGTAGGGGTCCAAGGCAGGCGCGCCCAATCGAGCGTGCGGGCAGCGTTGCCGGTATGCCCGAACGCCGGGCGCGCGAACGCTTCAGGGTTGAAATACGGAATCGTATTCGCCACGCTCCTGTTCCATCGCGGATTCTTTACAGGCACGCCGAGCACGATGTCCGGGAACACGCGCTGCTGGCCGGTGCTGCCGAGCGCGATGCCGTTGGCATCGCCCAGTTCCGGCGCGAACGGGAAACCGCTGTAAAGCGAGGCGACCGCGTTGAAATTCCACCCGGAAACCAGTTGGTTCACCAGGCGATTGGCGTTACCGAGTAGCGCGTGCCCCCGCCCGATGGGCAATTCCGAATTCATCGTGAAATTGAAGCGGTGACGCGAATCGAACGACGAGACCGAACGGTTCGCCTTCAGGTCGAGCGGGTCCTGCACGCGGCCGGGCCCCCAAGGAAACGAACTTGTCTCCAGCAGGTTATCGGAATTGGTGTCGATCGATTTTGCCCAGGTGTAGTTGAACCGGAAGCCGAGCGAACCGCGGAAGCGGCGCTCCACGCTCACGGTGCCTGCATTGTAGATCGATAGGCCGTTCGTCATGCCGACCACAACCAGGTTTCCGGTGGTCGGGTAAGGGCGCATCAGGTCCTGGAGCGTAACTGTGAGCAGGTTGCCAGCCGTGTTAACGCGGCCGAATGGATCGGGCACCGTTTGCAGCGGATCGCCGCCCGCGTTCAGCAGGGCCTCGTACTGCTTCTGGTCGGGGATGTTGATGTTGATGCGCGGCGAATAAAGATGCGTGCCTTTCTGCCCCTGGTACCCAAGCGACAGCACCATGCTTCTTCCCAGGTCAAGTTGCGTGGTGAGGCTCCACGATTGCACGTACGGCACGCTGTTGTTCTTCACAAAAACCAGCAGATCCCCGGAGGGGACGCGCGCATCCTTCGGCACGCAACCGGCGCACAAGATTCCCTTGGCCGGAACCAGAAACACGTTCGGGTCGGTATGAATCACCGGAACGTTGCGCCCCATGCTGATCAGGAAATCGGGATTGACCGATTGCGTCTGAGGAGCCGCCCTGGTGCCGGTCCATTGCGTGTAGTCCCAGGTCCCCGAAGTGCCCGTTCCAAACTCGGGAATGGCATTTCTTCCGCGGCCTGAGGTGAGCGCATGGCTGATGCCGTAGCCGCCGCGCAGCACCAGCCGCTTCCGCCCTGCGAGCAGAACGTTGGGCGTCCAGGCAAACCCGAAGCGCGGCTCGAAATTGCGGCGGTGAGCGGGCTCCAGGTAGCGCGATCCGCTGAAGCCGGTAAAAACATAATTGAAGCTGTAAGCGGTGACCTGGCCGGCAGCATTCGTCAGCGGAACCGGGTGGTCCAGGTCGATACTTGCCTGGCGATTGTTCTTTTCGGCGCGTGGACTGTTGTACTGCCAGCGCACACCCAGGTTCAGCGTCAAGCTGGGCGTCAGCTTGACGTCGTCCTGCACAAAAGCGGCGCCGACACGCCAGCGATAGTAATATGCTCCGATTACATCCCGCATATTCACTGAGTTGGTCCCGTTCGGTACACCCAGTAGGAACGTAGCAAACGCAATACCTCCCGCGCCGGTCGGAATATTGGCGTTACCTGATTGCGTCAATCTGGTGTCGAAGCGGTAGCGTGGGCAGCATGCTTCGGGCAGGCCGTCGTTTTTCACGTTCATCTGCGGTAGCCGCACGTCGGCGCCGGCAATGATGGTATGCCGCCCGAACACCATGGTTATATCGTTGGACGCCTGGTAGTGGTTCTCGTTCCACTTGCCCATCGACAGGTTAGAGGTGTCCAGCCCGATCGTCACCCAGTCGGTCATGATGTAGATGTACGGCATGCCCCAGTTGGTGAAGTTGGGCAGCCCGAACATGTCCCTCGTGTAATTCTTAGTCGTGGAATCTCCGGGAGCGATGCGGCTGTAATCGGCAAAAGTGTAACTGGCACGGAACTCGTTCACAATGCGAGGCGAAATGATGTGAGTGTCGCTGAGTAGGGCCTGACGGGTCACGTTGTGATCCCCGGGATAGGAGAAGAAATAATCGTTCTTGAGGAGGCGGTAGCGGTCGGCGGTGTTCGGGATCACGCTGTAGCGCGCGCTCAGGCGGTTCAATGCCGAGATGTTGTGGTCGATCTTCAGGTTGTAGCGGTTATCCGTTCCGTTGACGCCGCGGATGCCAAAGTAGTTGTTACCATTCGCGTCGAACGGCATGTTCGGCAGGGGCACCAGGGAAAGCAGCTTCAGCGATGTGGGGTCGAAATATTGCCTCGGGATGACGTGGCCACGCTTCGTCGGGTCGGGATCGTTGGCGCTGAATAGCGGGTAGACGGCAGTGGTGCTGGCGCGGTTCAGCGCGGCCAGGTGCTTGCAGTCCGATTCGCTTGGATAACAAGTGACCTGCTGGTAGATCAGCGGAACCGGCTGGCCGGAAGGCGCCCATGTGTTGCGGAAGTCGCCGTTCCGCTCCTCGGCAGTCGGGACGCGGTCGTAGTTCACCATGCCGTCGGTCCACCGCTTGGGCTCGAACGAGGCGAAGAAAAACGTGCGGTGCAGCCCGTTGTACAGCTTGGGAATGCGTATCGGGCCGCCCATGGTGATGCCGGCCTCGTTGCGGCGCAATTGCGAGGGGATCGGCTCGTTGAAGCGCCGCGCTACCAGGTCCGGATTGCGCTGAAACCAGAAAGCGCTGCCGCGGTACTCGTCCGTACCACTTTTCGATACGGTGCTGATGATCCCGCCGCCTGAAGCTCCGTACTGCGCCGAAAAGGTGGAGGTGATGACCTTGAACTCCTGAACGGTGTCGGGCGAAAACGTAACAGTGGCCCGGCCGATGCCGGCCGAGGTCGTGCTGGAGCCATCGGTGAGGAACGACGAACTCTGCGGCCGCCCCCCCGAGATCACCAACCCGGATCCGGGATCGACCGCGCCCTGCATGATTCCGCCTTCATCGGAACCCATTGATCCCATCACGCCCGGCACGGTTAAGGCGAGTTCCAGGATGTTGCGCCCCTCCAGCGGAAGCGAATCGATTTCTTTGCGGCTGACGGTATCGCCCACCATGCTGTTTTCGGTTTGAAGCGCGGGAGGGGCAGCGGTCACTTCTACCACCTGCTTATCGCCGGCCGGGCGCAGGACCAGGTCCACGCGCGCGGTCGCCGTGGTGTCCAGCTTGAAGGGGGCGGACGAAACCTTTTCAAACCCGGCCAACTCGGCCGTCACCACATAGTTCACCGGCGGCAGCGACGCGGCCGTGTAGTAACCTTCGGCGTTGCTGGTGGTGACGTGTGAGACGCCCGTCTCCACCGCCACAATCTGCACCTTGGCGTTCGGCACCGCCCCGCCCCCAGAATCGGTGATCTGGCCTGTTACCGTACCGCTGCTCTGCGCAAACACGGCTGGCGCGAACAGCACGGCGCATACAAGTGTCAGAAGGAATCGGCATGTAGGAATCATCTATGGCTCCTCCTCTGATGAGCGATTGCCGTTATCGGGAATCGCTGAAGTTGCCGGCGCGCTGGGCGTCAGTCGGCATGGTCAACTGGCGGATGGCCTGAGGCCGCTGCTCGCGCAGTTGCTCTGCGGAGAAAAAGAAGAAGAGCTTGTTGCGCGCCGAGTTGAACTTGCCGGGGATGAATACGGGGCCGCCGAGGTTGAAGCCGGTCGTGGTGTATCGGTATTTAGGCTTGGAGAGGCCGCTACGGTTATTGAAGAAGTCGCTCGCGTTGAACATCTCGTGACGCTTGTACCAGTAGGCAATGCCGTGAAGATCTCTGGCGCCCGACTTGGTCACAGCCTGGATGCTGGCGCCGGGTTTGCGGCCGAACTCGGCCTGGAAGTTGGAGACGAGGATCTTGACTTCGCGGACCGAGTCCATGCTGAGGAAGTCGACCGAACCCGTGGCGGCGCCGAGATCAACGATGGGCAGGCCGTCGAGGGTGAAGTTGTTACTGGTCTGGCGACCGCCCTGGACGTTGAAGGTCATGTTGCCGCCCCAGCCAAGCACCTCGGTCTGGGCGCTGGTGACCACACCGGGCAACAGCGAGATGAGCGAAGTGAAGCTCCGGTTGACCACGGTGAGATTCTGGATCTGGTTGCCGGTGACCAGACCCGAGCGTTCGGAACTGGCCGTCCGCACGACAGCTCCCTCGGCGGTGACTGAGATCGTCTCTGTCAGTTCGCCGACCGCAAGCTGGATGGAACCAACAGGCAGGCGCTCGTTTGGCGGCAGATTGATGTTCTTCTGCGCGTACTTTTTGAACCCGGGCTGCTCGACCGTGAGGCTGTAGGCGCCGGGCGGCAGCGCGTTGAACGTGAAGTCGCCGTGCGCATCACTTTGTGTGTTGCGAGACACGCCGGTTTCCTGGTGGGTCAACGTGAGGCTCGCGCCGGGAACGACGGCGCCGCTGTTGTCCGTGACCGTGCCAACGATGGATCCGGTTACCTGCTGCCCGGGCGCTGCACTGACACCGAAAAGCACACAGACCAGGACAGAAACGAGGATTCTTGCGCTCCTGCCCATGATTCAGACCTCCTTTACAGACTCAAGCGACCCCTTGATATGCGGTCTCCGAAGCGTTTGCCTGCCGGCGCTGCACGAATACCTGAGTGACGGAAAACAATTTGACAACTAAGAGGCGATAGCCAACTTCCAAGCAGGCCACTATCCCTGCAAAAACGCCAACCGACAGCCCGACCCCCCATTGTGCTGCACTCATTGCGAATCGGTTTCTTAGGTAGCAATTGGCGCTCTTCAATAAGTCATTCGCAGGCCCAGTTGGATGTTGCGATTGCCGCCGGCCGAAACGATCTTACCGAAGTTCACGTTGGTGATCGACCCGTTCGGCTCGGCGAACTGGGGCATGTTGAAGGCCGAGAAGAACTCGGCGCGGAACTGGAGGCTGAAGCGCTCGCCGATGCGCTGCGTCCGGCTCAGGCCCAGGTCGGTGGTGTTGATGCCGGGGTTGCGCAGGTTGGGCTCGGTGCGCGAGCCGTTGGGCAGCGTATAGGCCGGAGCGGCCGCGAACGCCGTGGTGTCGAACCAGCGGTCGATGGTGCGCTGGTCCGCCGGGATCACGGGCGACTTCAGCCGGTTGGCATAGCCGCCGACGCCGGGCAGGTGCAAGTCGTTGGGCCCGGTAATGACGATGGGCGTGCCCGCGCCAAACGTGGTGATGCCGCTCAACTGCCAGTTGCCGGCGATTGCCGCGAGCGGCCCGTGCTGCAACCAGCGCTTGCCCTTGCCCCAGGGGAATTCGTAGATGTAGTTCACGACGAAGTACTGCGGGCGGTCGTAGTCGGCGATCGAGCGCGACAGGCGCAGGTTATTGGGATCGAGGAGTCCGGTTCGGCCCGAGAAGCGTTCCTGCACGTTGTCGATCAGCTTGCCCAGTGTGTAGGAGACGTTCACGGTCAGGCTGCGCATGGCTTTCTTTTCCATGCGCAGGGTGAAGGCGTGGTACACGGAGTCGCCGATGGCGTCGCGGAACCGAGCCACGCCGGTGTAGTGATTGAAGGGTTGCAACAGCGCTGAGCGCCGGACCTGCCGCGCGCTGAGGCTGCCGGTAGTGATGATGCCGTACCACGGGTTGTCCACCAGCTCGTCGAGCGCCGGTCCGAGGGAAAGGTATTGGGTCGAAACCGCCGTCCGCGAGCGGTTCACCCACAGGCGCTGGCCGCGGCTGCCGATCCAGGCGGCTTCCACCAGCGTGTCGCTGGAGAGCGTGCGCTGAAAGTTGATGTTCCATTGCTGGGCGTAGGGGGTAACCCAATTGCGGAAAGCCGTGTTGACGCTCGAGCCGACGCCGGTCGCGGGCGGCTGGATGAGCCCGGTCTTGAACGGATCCGCCAGCGACGCGCCGGGCGGCGGGGTGTTGGTCGCCGCTTGCGGAGGTCCGAGATAGATCGACGTCTGGGTGAGGAAGCCGCTGCCCAGATCGCTGGCGCCGGCGCCGATACCGCCCGAGCCGGGCGAGAAGAACAGGCCCCATCCGGCGCGCAGAACCGTGCGCTTCTGGAACTGCCAGGCCAGCCCGATGCGCGGCGCGAAATTGTTTTTGTCCGGGTTGCTCTGCTCGCGCGGGTTGCCGTCGCGCCCGGCGAAGCGGAGCGCACCCTTGGCCTTGGTGAGCGGCTCGGTTGCGTCCGGATCGAACCAGGCAAGCTGGTTGTAGCGGTCGGTCCAGGGGGATTGATACTCCCAGCGCAGGCCCAGGTTCAGCGTCAGCGTGCGGCTCGCTTTCCAGTCGTCCTGCAAATACCAGGAGTAATATTTCTGGGACGCCGAAAGAGACGGGTCGAGCGAGAACTGGCCGCTGGTCGGCGCGCCCAGCAGCAGCGTGGCGACGCCGAAACCCGCGCCGGCGCTCGAGGACGCCGGATCGGGGCCTTGAGTGAAGCCGCGGGCAAATGTATAGTAACCGCTTGGCCGTTCGGCGCGCGTGACGTTGAAAGCCTGGAACGTGCGGTCCACGCCGGTCTTCACCGCGTGCGTGCCATGAATCCAGGTGAGATGGCCCTGGAACTCGATGGCGTGCTCGGCGTCGGTGAAGTAGGAGGCGCGGTCGGGGCCCAGCGAGGTCACATCGCCCGTGTCGATGCGCGGGAACATGAACTGCCGCGCCTGGCTCTTGAGGTAGCTGGGCAGGCCAAGCTGGGTGAAGTCGAAGCCCGCGCTGCGCGGCTCGGTGCGGGTGATATTGCGCGAGAGGCTGGCGCGGAACTCGCCCAGCAGGTTCGGGCGGAAGGTCACCGTGTCGCTTAGCACGGCCGTCTTCGGGCGGTTGCCGATTCTGCCCTGCTCTCCGTTGACGCCCTCGGGCGGGAAGGCCAGATTGACGCCGGGGGTGTTCTGGTTCTGCGTCTGCCGGCCGTGGCTGAAGAACAGGCGGTGTCTGGTTCCCAGGGTGTGGTCCACGCGGAGGAACATCTTCCAGAGGTCGTTGGCGCGCGAGTTGTTGAGCGCCAGGTTCTGGGTGCGCGAAGTGCGGTTGGGCAGCGGGAAGTATTGCATGATCTTGAGCGCGATGGGGTCGAAACGCGCGGTGGGGATGCGGTTGCCCGCGAACTGGTCGCGGATGTAGCGGCCCGCGCGCGCCGGATCGGCCCGGGTGGTCAGCGGATCGTAGACCCTGATGAGGTTGCCCGAGCCATCCAGCGTTCCCGAGAAGTCGCCGTTGCGCTCGGCGGCGGTCGGAACCGTCTGGTTGATGTCGTCGGGCGAGCGCTGCGGGACCTTCTCCCAGTTAAAAAAGAAGAACGTCTTGTCGCGGCCGTTGTAGGTCTTCGGGATCAGCGCCGGGCCGCCCACCGCGAAGCCGAACTCGTTGCGGCGCAGCGGGGACTTGGTGAGTCCCTGGCGGTTGCTGGTCCAACTGTTTGCGTTGAGGGCGTTGTTGCGGAAGAACTCGTAAAAGCTGCCGTGAAAGTCGTTGGTTCCCGAGCGCGTGGCCGCGGTCAGGACGCCGCCGCCCGAACGGCCGTACTCGCTCGAGAAGCTGTTGGTGATGACCTTGAACTCTTGCACCGCCTCCAGTGGCGGCGTAAACGTGATGTCGTTGGTGGTGCTGTTGCGCGTCTCGGCGCCGTCCAGCAGGATCTCGCTGGTGTTCGACCGGCCGCCGCTCACGATGGGACCGGCTCCCGCGCCGCCCTTGGGTAGCACGCCCGGAGACAGTTGCAGCAATGCGTATGGATTGCGGCCCAGCAGCGGCAATTCGAGCATCTGCGCGCTGCCGATCACCGCGCCGAGCGAGGCCGACTGCTGCTCCAGCATCACGGCGTTGGCAACAATGGTGACCTCGTTGTACACCGTGCCGACCTCCATCACGATGTCCACCGTCCCGGTGAGACCCACCGTGAGGCTGACGCCGGTGATGCGCGCTTTCTTGAAGCCCTGCGCCTCGGCGCTCACGTCGTAAGCGCCGGGATGAAGATACGGAATCCGATAGTTGCCTTCGGTGTTAGTCCTGGTTGCGATTTCGACGCCGGTTTCGCGGTTCTTCACCACCACCCGGATATCCGGAACCAGGGCGCCGGTCTGATCGGTGACCCTGCCGGTGAGCGTGGCCTGTTCGACCTGCGCCAGCGCCGAAATGGAGACCAGCAGAAAGACTACAAACAGTTTCTTCATACCGTCACTCCTGACCATTCCATTTTAGCCAGGATTTCCTTTTTGGCTTCCTGGCCCCTTCGATTGTAAACCCAGCCGCCGCCGATGGAGCCGCGTCTTTCATCATTCTCATCCCGAGCGACTCCGGCGGGCCACGAAGGGGCCAGCCCTGTCTCTTCCTGGTACGGGAGAACCAGAAATTGCGTCATTTTCAAGCGATTTGTCCGATACCTCTCCGTCCCCTCGCGCCTTCGCCCGGTTTCGTTCCCCTTCGCCGCCGCGCCCTATCCGCCTGGGACCGGCAGAGCCTCAATCCGCCGCACCATGCTTCCAAACAGGTGCCGCGTCAGATGGCTCTCTGCCAACAGCAGCCAGTAATAGCGAGCGTGCTTGATCAGCCGACCCCCGGTCTTCACCAACCGCTGCTGCAAACTCGTCAGCGACCACTTCTCGATCCTCTTGGGCAGCACCAAGCGCCGCCACAAGTTCCCCAGGTTATAGGCGATCACGCTCAGCCACAGGCGCACCTCGTTGGACCGGAACCGATGACAGCTCAGGCGCGTCATCTTCACCGCTTGCTTGCCTTCTTTGATCCACTGCTCCGCCGTGCCCCGCTTGTTGTAGAACCGCACCACCGCCCGGCTATCAGCCTCCAGATTGGTCACGATCAAGCCCACGCGCGGGAACAACTCCCCGAAGTGGAACTCGACCTTGGCCACCACCCGCCGCGCTTTGGTCCAACTCGCCGCCTGATAGAGGAAACTCTTGTACCAGACCACCGGCTTGTGGCTTGGTCTTCCCACTGGCCGCGTCAACAACTCCGCAATATCCCGCTCCAGGCTGTCGTTGGCCGGGATGCGGATGGCGTATTTCACGCCCCGCTCCTCCAGCGCCTCGTAGATCTCCGGCTTGGCGAAGGCCGCGTCGGCACGAAACACTACCTCTTTGCCCAGCTTCTGTTGCCGCTCGATCTCGGGCAGTAACAGTTCTTCCCAATCGTCGGCACTGGGGACGTTCCCGGGCCGCAGCTTGGCAGCCAGACAGTCGCCCTCACGGTTGAACAACAGCAGCGGGTGGTAGCAGGTGGACTCGAAGTGGCCGTTGCAGGCACTTTGCTCCTGCTGGCCGTACACCGGAATCTCGGTGCTGTCCATGTCCAGCACTACCCTCTGCGGCGAATCGATGGTCTCCGCCTTGGCAATCAGGTCCCCATTGATCGCGGCCAGCCCGGCGAGATTCTCTTCTTGGGTAAGCAAGTCGGTCTCGAAGGATTGCAGCCGAGAGGTCAGCGCCGCCCCACGCTCCCAGATCTTCTCGGAACCGATCAGCCGGAAGGTCGGATCTTGCGAGAGCCGCTCCGCATCGTTGACATCCTCATAGCCCGCGATGCGGCTGTAGACGGACTGGCGCAACAGGTCCGCCAGCGGGAGTTGCGTGTTCTTTCCTCGCCGTGAGTCGGTCAGGTGCCGTTCGATGAGTTCCCCGAAGCCGAGGCGCTCGTCCAGTTCGCGGACCACAATCAGGCCGCCGTCGGAGGTGACTCGTGAACCTTGGAAATCGATCTTCAGAGAGGGGTTGAAGGAGAGCTGAAACGGCTGGTTTCCTATCTCACCCACTGGGTGTTGACCTCCACAGTGTCTTCATCTCGTTGAAACCCGCATAAATAAAGACGTCCGAAGGCCTCACAAGGTTCTCAGTAGGTTGCTGAAAATGGAAATCCGGGTTCAACAGTTTATTCTGCTGCGCAGGCACCCGCTCGCTGACGCTCGCGGCTCTGTTGACCGCTGGCCGCGGTGGTGATGAAACGGCGTACAAAGCGGCCGGTGTTGGGTTTAAACTCAGGCTATGAGACGCCTGACGCAAATGGTTCTGCTGCTGGCCGCGCTGCTGTGCGCGGCGGGCCTGGCGCCATCGGCGGCGCTGCCGTTCATTGAAGATGATTATCCACGGGCGCTGGCCGAGGCGCGCAGCCGGAAGGTGCCGCTGTTCGTCGAAATCTGGGCGCCGTGGTGACATACCTGCCGCTTCATGCGCGCCTACGTGCTGAGGGACGCGGCGCTCACGAAGTATGCCGGGCAGTTTGCCTGGCTCTCGATTGATTCCGACAAGCCGAAGAATTCCGCATTCGTCGAGAAATTC
>Ga0315295_10004073_pt1 | contig 12428 bp, 8 predicted proteins | sample YL17G14_0_MG_FD_204453 | JGI IMG/M metagenome (GOLD analysis project Ga0315295, IMG submission 204453) | Sediment microbial communities from Yellowstone Lake, YNP, Wyoming, USA - YL17G14_0 | ecosystem: Environmental > Aquatic > Freshwater > Lake > Sediment | place: USA: Wyoming | collected... | reverse complement strand
TATCTGAAGATCAACCGCATGATCCTTCTTCTTGTGTATCTTCATAATTTTTACGATAACGATACTATGCATTCCTTCCTTTAAAATTGCTGTCACCTCTATTGATTTTCTAATTTGAAGATTATGGGTAATCAAACTGAAATCATCGATAGTTTTCCTCAGATCAGAATGGTCATCTGAATGTTGAAATACGGTTTTTTTATCAATAACTATTTTTGAGAGAATTTTAAACTTCGCCTTAGCCAGTCCTCGTAAAACGAGTTCTGTTGTTGGAACAAGATTAAACTCTTCTTCTACAAACCCATTACCAGTAATCATCGTGATAAACTTTGAAAAAACATTAGATGAAGGTATCTTTTTCTGTTCGACGTTCAAATCAAAACGAACGTGAAGATTTCGAAGAACCTTTTCACCGGACGATCGGTGTTTCTTTCCTTTTGTTTTCTTTGAGGGATGTGTTGCATCGATCCAATCCATGACCTCGGAGGGGCTTTGCACCCAAGGAGGTTGTTTAAAATCAGGAAACTGTTCAGTCATGGCTCATCCCTAATTGTTAATTGTAATAACTATTTCTTTATTAATTCTATCAAGAAGCTGTATTTTCTTAATATCTTTTGTTGATTCGCACAAAACCATGAGTCTTAAAACTATGTTTTTATTTCCGCTCTGAATTTTTATCTTTTCCCAACATTTAAATGAATCCACAGGATATAAATACCTATAAAATTCTTGTCTAGGGAGTCAAAAGCACCATGAAGAAAAAGATAATTGGTCTATTTGTGTGTATTTTATTGGTGGGTACTGTTGTTCCCGTAGTTGAACCTCTAAAAACTACTACGACAACTCCCATGGCATCAAGCGGTATTACTAAATTCTATTCAACAGATAACTGGATTGAGGAGGAAAAACTTCTCGCCTCAGATGGCCAAGAAGGAGACAACTTCGGCTGTTATGTTTCCCTCAGCGGGGACACAGCCCTCGTCGGCGCATGGTTAGATGGTGACAACGGATATCATTCTGGTTCTGCATACGTGTTCATCCGTAACAACACCACCTGGACTCAGCAGGCAAAGCTCCTCCCCTCAGACGGCGAAGAAGACAACTTATTTGGCTGGTCTGTTTCTCTTGATAATGATACCGCTCTCATCGGAGCATACTGGGATGATGATAACGGAGATAAATCTGGGTCAGTGTATGTATTCACCAGAAAAGGTACCGCCTGGACCCAACAGGCCAAGCTCCTTGCCTCAGACGGGGCAATCATGGATTATTTTGGATACTCTGTTTCACTGAGTGAAAACACCGCTCTGATCTCAGCTCCGTTGGATGATTATAATGGAGATGCATCCGGATCTGCGTACATATTCACCCATACGGGAACCACCTGGACCCAGCAAGCTAAACTCGTCGCTGCAGACGGTGCAATAGGGGATAACTTTGGCAATCGTGTGTTTCTTGCTGGTGATACCGCCCTTATCGGAGCAGACGGAGATGATGGTATCCGAGGGGCAGCGTACGTGTTCACCCGCACCGGCACCTCCTGGACCCAGCAGGCGAAACTCCTCGCCTCAGACGGCCAGGGTGAAGACTTTTTTGGTGATTTTGTTTCTCTTTCAGGTGATACTGCCATCATCGGAGCAGCCGGTGATGATGACAACGGAGATTGGTCTGGTTCTGCGTACGTGTTCATCCGTAACAACACCACCTGGACTCAGCAGGCCAAGCTCCTTGCCTCAGACGGTTATGCATGGGATTATTTTGGCGATTCTGTTTCCCTCAGTGGTGACACCGCCGTCATCACCGCACCACAGGATGATGATAACGGAGTCGACTCCGGGTCAGCGTACGTGTTCACCCGTACCGGTACCACCTGGACAGAACAGCAAAAACTCATCGCATCGGACGGCCAAGAAGGAGACACTTTTGGCTGGTTATCTGTTTCTCTCGATGGTGATTCTGCCATCATTGGTTCATGCCGGGATGATGACAACGGACTCGATTCCGGGTCAGCGTACGTGTTCACAAAAGTAAGTGAAAATCAGCCACCAGAAATACCAGCTGCACCTACCGGTCCATCCGAAGGACTAAAAGGAGTGGAATATACGTTTTCAGCAGTGACGGCAGACCCTGAAGGAGACCAAGTGTCCTATTTGTTTGACTGGGGCGATGGAACAAACAGTACCTGGGTCGGACCCTACAACTCGAGTGTTCCAGGAAGCGCATCCCATGTCTGGACTGACGCTGGAAATTTCTCGGTAAAAGTAAAGGCGAAAGATGTGAATGGTGCAGAAAGCGACTGGTCTGCATCTCATAGCATGTCGATTACCCTGGGGCCGGTTCTTGAGATCCAAGACATCAGCGGGGGACTTTTAAGGATAACAGCTGTGATAAAGAACACTGGCGAAACCGCTGCAGCCAATATCAGCTGGAGCATCAAGGTTGTTGGTGGTGCCTGGATTGGAAAAGAAACCACAGGAAAAATCAATACCCTCGCTGCCGGTGGAGAACAAACAGTCAGCTCAAAAGTCATCCTTGGGTTTGGAAAAACAGTAGTCACAGTCACCGCGGAGGTCCCAGAAAACCAAACGACACGATCACAAAATGGAACGATCCTTTTGTTCTTCATCAAACTCTGAGGCCTGGTGGCATCGTCGAGAACAGAGCAAGATCATTCAGAGAAAACCTCTCTTTCTCCCCTTTTTTCCTGGTATCTTTCATTAATCTATGATGAGAAGCAATAAAGAAACATAATATTTAAATAGTTAGTAAGACATATCTTACATAATGCTATTATGGAAATGGCGATAACAAAAATAAGCTCAAAAGGACAAATCGTGATACCTTCACATTTACGGAAAGATTTCATCCAAGGAGAAGAACTACTTATCATTAAAAACAAGGACCAAATGATTCTCCATCGACTCAAAGATATGGATAAAAAATTCAAAGAAGATTTAGCATTTGCAAAAGATACTGAAAAAATGCTACAGAAATACGAACGAGGAGAATTTAAACATAAATCAGCAAAAGAATTCCTTAAAGCGCTAGAGAAATGGTAGCTGTTTATTACCATCCCCTTTTTTAAAAAACAAGTGAAAAAGATAAAAGACGGGAAACTGAAAGCAAAAGTAAAACGCCAAATTCAGAAGATCGTCGAATATCCTGAAATAGGTAAACCAATGAAATATGACCGAAGAAGAACCATAAATAGGTGAGTAGTTAGGAGAAATTATTGAATAATCAATGACATATAATCGGGGTCTCTTGTCGGTATATGGAGAAAAACAGCGTTATCATCATATAAAATGATTAGGATTTTTTATAAAGAGATTTTCCAACAAATTTTTGATTAGAGCATCCATGTCGATCAAAACTGAGTAACTAAACTGTTATCTTTAATAATCTATAATTATTCTAACAGCCATTTCCACACAGGTTTGACAATTATTTTTTTATTTTCTCTGGTAATTTCTTCTTCTTGGTCGAGTGTAAGGATGAGGCCATTTTTTTGTTGAAACTCGTGCATTGCTGCAAGTATCCCCTCTATTTCTCGTTCCTTGTTATTTTCATTCATTTCCCAGGTTACTTGAATCACTGATCGGACGGTTTTATTTTCAACAACAATGAAATCGCATTCGTGTTTGTTCGAGAAATAAAATACATCAGTAAATTGTTTTTTTAATTCGTTATACACTATGTTTTCAAGATACCATCCTTTATCCTTTGTGAGTCGTGTCGAGAGGACCTGAAGAAAACCTGTATCGATAATGTACATTTTTTTATTATTGATCAATTGTTTTTTGATGCTGTAATCGAATTTTGTAATGGTATGTGTAAAATGGGTTTCTTCCAGATATGAGATATACTTTTTCACTGTGTTGACACTGCCGAGGTTAAGAATTTTTTTAATTTCGTTGTAGCTGAATTTATTTGAAAAATTACTGATGAGATATTGATATACTTCTTTAAGAGTGGTAATGTTTTCAACATGGTATCGGACTGCGATGTCTTTGATGAGGATATCTTCGTAGATGTTCATGAGTAATTCGAGGTCGTCGTGGATGAGGAATTCAGGCATTCCTCCTTTGATAAGATACTCTTCGAAGAGTTTTTTAATTTTGACTCTGGTTTCGGTATGATAGAGTTTGTGTTTGTCTATGGTGAATTTTTTTAATGTGAGGAATTCAGTGAATGAAAATGGTTTAATGATGATATCAAGGTGTCTTCCGGTGAGTTTTGTTCCGAGTTCTTTGCTGAGTAGGTGTGCGCTTGAGCCAGTGATGTAGAATTTAAATCCTTGTTCGTAGAATCGTCGGATGAATGTTTCAAAGTTTGGTACGTTTTGTATTTCATCTATGAAAAAGGTGGTGCATTCTCCATAAAGGTCGATGAGGCTTTCGTAGATGTCGTTGAAGTTACTTGCGTTAAAGTTGAAGAGTCGTTCATCTTCGAAGGTGATGTAGTAGAAGTCTTTGTTGTGGTAGTATTTTTCGATGATTTGTTTGAGGAATGTGGATTTTCCGCTTCTGCGTATGCCTGTGATAACAATGACGTGAGGGAGGTTCTTTTTTTCTGTGATATCTTTGAGGATAGTTCGTTCGATTCCGTAGTCTTTTTTAAGGATGGTTTCTCGTTGTGAAACAAGGATCTGTTTGAGTTGTTCTTTTGAGAGCATAGGTTTCAATAGGTAGTACGACTTTATAAATTTTTTCAATGGCAGTGAACAAAAAATAGTTATTTTGTTCATTCATGATGAACAATATATGTGTTTTGTAAAGCTAGGAGATTCAATAAGTAGAGTGAGAATTGGGAAGAGTCTTGACAATAATCATATCTTTGAAAAAGAGGCATTTTCAAGAAGAATCAATGACCTAGGATTAGGATTTTAAGGAGGAAATAAGAAGAAAAAGAAAGAGATTCCTCGATTAGGAGGAATAGCCACCAAAGATGAGACTTGCGTCACCGAACAAAGCCCATTCTGTGATACAATACGCATCAGAAAAGGAAATTTCGTTTTCATTGACATATTTCTGGATAGCCTGGCTGTGAGCTTGTGCAAGATGTGTCGAACCATTCCCTATTTCGTAGAAGAAATTCGACTCAAGTTCTGCGCTCAATGAAGACGCCGGATCGCCGCTTGCACCGATACCATACCCCGTGCATCCGGTCGAACCGATCGCACCCCCACGGGCTTTCAAGACAAGACCTGCGCTAAAACAGACCGGGGACGGTATAGGCGAGAAATAATTGGTATTATTGTCAGTGCGGAACCTATCTTTGAGAGCAGGAATCACTGAAACATTATACAAACCATTGTGGCACCCGCCGACAATCACAACAGGTAACTTATTGCCATTTACGAGCAGTGGATAGAGAAAGATGTTGAACCCACCACTCCAATTTATGGGATAGACTCCATCATGCCAGATCGTATTCCATGAGTACGTATTTCCATGTCCTTCGAAATCAACAAACCCTGCTCCTTCATTGAATGATTTCAGGATATCTTTCGGTATTGGGGTTCGTCCGCCTGTGTCTCGGTTCGTGGCGTAGCACCGGGTGAGTTGTAAATCAGGGATTGCGTTCTTTGTATAATTGTATGCGAGATCGCAGAGGTATTGTCCATCAGGTGTCCCTTGCCACATATAAAAGGTCTTCCCAGCGACGCCAATAAAGTTCTTGTACCATGGTTTGGCATCGGGACCAGTGCTTTCATAGGTCGTGATCTTTGTAACGGCTGCTTTGACTTCGCGAACAGTGGCACATGGTATTCGTGAGACATAGACCTCAGGGTACAAATCGAATGTGTCTTTCTGAACCCCGGGGGCGTTCCAAGCAGCATAGACACCGTCACCATTAGAGTCCCAGCTATCAAATGCACCAGTCGCATTGTAGAGACAACCATAATACAGATCGGATAAGCATCCCTCATCATCCTCCCTGGGAATAGTGACATATCGAACTGGAACCCACCATGCGTTCCAACCAGCAGACCGGGTGTCCTTATCCTTTGCGAAAAGATGGGATTTCAATCCACCGACGAGCAACACATAGGTGATGTTTGAATGATTATATTCGTGTTCTATGAAATATTTTATCTGCTCAGGTTGATCGAACCCATCGTACTCAGCAAGGATATCTTCAACAGATTTGAACATGGTGACGACACCCTTACTGGTCTTATGTTCAATAAGTGGTTGAAGAGCTGATTCGAACTTCGCAGGAGCAATAATAACCATATCATACTCATCCGTTGAGGTCTTCTGCGGGATATTTGGTTTTTGATAACTGACGAGGATATCAAACCCAGCCGCATAGTCAATCTGATTGTTTAATGGTGAATACCGAACCGGATAACACACGACTTTCACAAAAGTCACCTGCGCATCATTCTCATTCCGGCCAGCACCAAGATCATAACTAAACCAGGTACTCGGATAGAACTCGGCACTCCCATACACAGAAGGATCCTTCACATACGCAGTCTGCTCACTGACTTGTGATAACGAAACAATACGAGCAGGGACAACCTCCCTTGACAGACGTATCGTACCAATATTCTTAGGAGTACACACCACCTGAATGTTCGTGGATCTAAAAGGAATCTGATAGGTCTTTACATAAATCGGTAATACCGGTCTGTTCGGTTCTGACGATTGAGTCGTCGCACCATCGATGTGAATTTCAACAAACCCATCGTTTTCAACCACAGTCGGCTCTGAAAAGGATACTCGAAGAGTCTCTTGTTTCTCACCAGCGTCACTCATACCTAGTACACAAAACCCACTAAGTAGAAGTATGCTTACGACAAAAAATATTGTGCTTTTCATTTCCTAGCCTCCCTATCTCATTATAAGGCACATATTGATACTTTCCTTATTATTTAAATATTTGTATGATTTCCATAGTCGGAAAACAAACAGTATGGCCATGGCGTTTCATCTGTTGAAAAGTTTCTTTTCTTTTCTAAAAAAGACACGGTTAATGCAAAAGTTCTTTGTATCCACCCTGTTATCCTGGTACCGTGGAAAAGGACTTAGCTGACGAAGTCAAAGAGCTCAACAAACGGATCAATGAACTAGAAAAAATGCTGTCCCTGCTCATGAAACCGTTGACTGATGTGCGGAAGACGACGGAAAGATACCTGAAACTTGCTGGTCTTCTCCTTGACCATGGAGGCTTGACCCCTGATGTTATCCTCCCTGACATCAAAGACCCGATCTCCAAAGACATCGTCCGAGTACTTTTAGAACGACCAGGGCAGAATGTCTCCCAGATCACAGACCTGGTAAAAAGCAGGCGGGGGACTGCATCACGCCGGATCATCCGAAAAAAACTCCTGTATCTTGAAGAAAAACACGTCATCCAGAAACAACAGCAGGGATCACGCACCGTGTACACCCTGACTACTGAAGTGATCAAAAAGTGGACACAACTGCTCGGTTTGACTATATAGAATGACCACCGTAAGGGGTGTATGAAAGAAATAAATGGAGGTATATGACTATGAATAACCACGAAGAAATGCCAGACCCTGAGAAAATCAAGGAAATAATGGACGTCATATCAGAGAAAGTACCTGGGCTGCTTAAACAACTCGGTGAACTGCTGTATGGACCAAAAAGCGCAAAACAGTTCGCAGAGGCAGCCGCGATCTTCTACAAAGAACTAAAGAACGCGGGAATGACCGATGCCCAAGCATTCGAGCTGACCAAACAATACATGTCAACATTGAACCTTGGGAACCTTATGGGAAACGCAATGAAACACGACCACGACTAAACAGGTATATCAAAGAACGAGAGTATGACCAAAAAAGCAGAGAGGAATCTACCAAAATTCGTTGGATTCCTCATCCTGAAGTCTCCATCCTTGCTCTTCCGGTTCGGAATAGAAGCATTCCGTTTCAAATCCAAAGCACACAAAGCAGGGCGAATCTTCCGAAAAGAACTCCGCCAACAGGGACTTGATACGACAACAGCCCAGCGGTTTACCGCCTATTACCTCGAAGGAAGCGACCCGTTCAAACTCCTCCAAGCGCTACGGTAAACCAATTTCCTTTTTTATATTTTTAAAATAAACTCATCGCAAACAAGAGTCTCCCGTCACCACTGCATGCCAAACGGAGAAACCTCTTTTGATTCATGATCATTTTACCCCTACATTTTACTAAAAATAGAAAAGTTTATTAATTTGTAGGGGTAATATGGAGGTATGGTTTCAGTAAAGAAAAAGAACATGAATGGCAACACCTACTACTACCTTGAACATAGCTTCAGAAAAAACGGTACAATCAATAAAAAAGAAAAATACCTGGGCACAACCCTCCCGAAAAACATCGATCAAGTAAAAGAGGAATTCCTCAGAGAATTCTACCAAGAAACATGGTTCAACAGATTTGACATTATCAAAGAACAGTTCATACAAGAAAGAAGGAACATCCCACCATCTCTAGAAAAAAAACAAACCGAACAATTCGCGACATCGTTCACGTATAATACCAACAGAATCGAAGGATCAACAATAACGCTTCGAGAAACCGCAGATCTCCTCGAGCGAGGGATATCGCCATCGCAACGACCATTGAAAGATATCAAAGAAACAGAAACGCATAAGCAGGTCTTCTATGACATGCTCAACTACGACAAAGAAATCACCTTATCAACAATCCTATATTGGCATACACAACTCTTTCAATTCACACAACCAGATGTCGCAGGAAAAATCCGACAACATCAAGTTGGAATCTCTGGAAGTAAATTTCTCCCACCATATCCTATTGAACTCGATCTTCTCTTACGAGACTTTTTTGACTGGTATCACCAGAACAAGAAGAAACTTCATCCTGTACATCTTGCAGGACTTGTTCATCTGAAATTCGTCACCATCCACCCATTCGCAGATGGAAACGGCCGGATATCTCGACTCCTCATGAATTATGTTCTGCGTACGAATGGATATCCCATGCTCATCATCCCGTACTCACAACGAACGAGTTACTATACTGTCCTTGAAAGGAGTCAGTTGAAAAAAGATGAGAACGTTTTTATCCTCTGGTTTTTTAAACGATACCTCAAAGAATACAAACACTAATTCAAGGAACGCTGCAGTAATCTGTTTCTTAGCGACTTACCGCGTACTACCTCGAAGGAAGCAACCCGTTCAAACTCCTCCGAACACTCCGCTGAACCTCTTCCCCCTTTCTTTTTTCTTTTATTAGTGAGTTTGCACAAAATATACGATGATAGTACCAGGATATGCTTTTATAGGGGGTTGTAAATATAAAATTGCAGATTTAGGGAGAAAAGCATGGTACAAAATCACATATTACGGAGGAAATAAATGAAGAATGATAAAATAATAATCGGCATTGTATGTGTGCTGCTGGTTTTCACAAGTTATCCTGCTGAAGGAAAAATAACCATAACAAAAGATACAAACCAGACGATATCGGTTTTCGATATAGACCGAGAGGAAGCAATTCAGATTCTCATTAACGAGGTCATCAAACCAGAAACCTTAGACCATGAAATCATTGCGTTTGGGTTGGAAGAACCTCTCAGTATTGGAGACCATATTTCACCGCATTTACCCGCGGAATGGCCATGGAATGTCTCTGAGATACCCTACCTTGATGGTGGTGTAACGCTGAACCGTGCCAAATGGTTTTTTTGGGTTGACGATATGCCAATGGCGGAATATGATCACGACACACGGTTCGTGTACATCGATGCTGAGACCGGGTTGCCAACCGTAACATATGAAGACTGGTGGTGCCTCATCAATGGGGAGCCGAAATGGGTTGATCAGGATGAGTATCTGAATCCTTCGAACTGGGTGTTTTCAAATTATAATAGAGCCTCCGAACAAGTCATTCAGGTGGACCTAAAGATTATTGTTAACACACATATCTTCTCAAACGCACCGAAAAAAGATAATAGTTCTGGTCTTGTGGTGAACGGATGGTCACAAGATCAGAGGGAGGGTGCCTTTCAACCTAACGCAGAAAACATGACCGATGTTTTCAATGCGATGGGTCTAAACACCACATCTATGGGGCCAAATACGTCACCACGGGCAACTGAAGCGAATATCTTGTCCTATTTGTATGGGAAAGCACAACAACTTGTTGCCTGTGAAGACCTCTTTATTTATATCACAGGCCATGGGACTAATGGAGGCAATTCAGGTTCCGATTATGGATCAATCGTGATTAATAACACTCGATTATATGTCGCACATCTGCAAGCAGCATTAAAGAAATTTAGACCAGGGGTTCATATCTATATCCAGATTCAATCCTGTTATAGTGGTCAATTTACAGGTATGAGTTATTGCGAGGGGATAGATGCGTCTGCACAGGGAAAGACCTCAGATGGTGAAGGGTCTACCTCGCACGGTGGTCGAACGAAAGCCTGGGTAGATGACTACAAAAAATTACTTGCGAACCAATCTTTTATCGATAAACTGAAAGAGATAGCGGCGAATGGTCATTATTCCTGGCGTGGATTGTTGTACAGGGAGGCAAAAAAATCAGCGAAAACCGATGACCCGGATACGAAATTGCCAAAAAATCAGGGAAGAACAAATCCAGTAGATCAGCTTTATACGCCAAAACATTTTATTCAAAAAGCAGCAAATGAAACAAAAACCCTCTGGCAAAATGCAGTAGGACCTGATGAGAAAGAGAAGCTTGGACGCGCCTATGAACATCTCTCCAGCATCCTAGCGGATGGAGTCTGGATTGATGAGGAGCATATAGAGACGACGAAAGGAGATCTGGTGTTTACCAAAGCAGGACTAGCACTGCAAGAGCTGGAGAATATAGACTCAGATGCGGAATTTCGACTTGAGGAATCAATCATCATTGTTGAACTTCTCATGAATGTTATTGATATCGCTGAAGATGTCTCCATAGCGGCTCAGGGAATCGTACCGCTCAATCTGAATATGATGCATCAGATTACAAAGAAGCAAGCGGATCTCAAGGAGCTTATGACAGAAGGAATAGGGCAACTGAATGCCTCTGATATCGAAGGGAATTCCACGTTTTCTGAAGTGATTCCGTTCTATCAAGACGTCTGGACCGCTGCTCAGAACATCCTGCGTATCGCACAAAGACCCCCGTTGGTCTTTCAGCTCCCGCTTACCTGGGCTGAGAGACTTGAACTCATCAATCAGACATTTATGGAGATCTACAATGCGAAACTTCTGCAACTCAACACTCCCGATGTCGGCCAAGCAAATCTGTTCCTCCAAAAAGCTGATGCATGGTATACCCGTGGGATGCACTACTTTGGACAAGGAAACCTTATTTTTGCTCGGATTTTCTTAGAACTTGCAAAAGCGAAGGCTTCGAAGGCAAACGCATTACTCAAGGATCATACAACCCCAGATACAATACCACCAGAAATTGTGATAACAAATCCAGTGAATGGTCAAGAGAGTGTTCCAGTTACCTCTCTCATAACGATTACCTTCTCTGAATCGATGAATAAGCTGTCCGTTCACCAAGCGATTTCTCTCTCTCCTGAAATACCCTTTAATACAACCTGGGATGAAGCAGCAAAAACCATCACGATCACACCAACACAGCAGCTCATGTTCAATACCGCGTATGTTGTTGAAATCACGACCGAGGCGGAAGATGTCGCTGCAAATCACCTCAAGACGACCTACACGTTCTCCTTTACCACTGAATCAAACGAAGATACAATCCCTCCAGAAAGTTGGGCGTTACCACCAGGTGGTTCTGTATATCCGGATACGCCTATACAGATATATGCATCTGATGAGGGTGGGTCTGGGGTATTCTATATCCATTATGAAGTATGGTATCTGAGTGTCCCTGTTCATATTGAAGAGTATTACGGAAACCTCGTTGAATTCCAATTCCAACAGTATGGCATATACGAAGGCTCTGTCGACCTCATCTTTTGGGCGATGGACAATGCAGGAAACCCAGAAATGCCCACCAATATCTGTAATTACCTGGTCATTTATTGATACCAGAAAATACACACCTACCCCCTCTGTTCGATGGACAACCACGGAGACATATTCCTCAATCCAAACACCATGATGGATCTGAAAAAAACAAAAGACATCGGGTCACTATCTGAAATGAAAAAAGGTGCTCAAAAATGAATAAGAAGGAAATCCCATTTCAAGTCATAGGCTGGAACCTCACCCCAAAAACAGAACATAAAGGAGTCAAAGGACAGGCTTTTTGGCAAACACATCAGTTTCCTGGAGTACGCATCAGGATAGTTGAATATTCCGCTGGGTATCTTGCGGACCATTGGTGCAAGAAAGGCCATATCGTCCATTGTTTGGAGGGTGATTTCAGAAGTGAACTACAAGATGGCAGAACATTTCATCTGCAAAAAGGGATGACTTATGTTGTGTCTGATGATCTCAGCTCTCAT
>Ga0315295_10004071_pt1 | contig 12431 bp, 26 predicted proteins | sample YL17G14_0_MG_FD_204453 | JGI IMG/M metagenome (GOLD analysis project Ga0315295, IMG submission 204453) | Sediment microbial communities from Yellowstone Lake, YNP, Wyoming, USA - YL17G14_0 | ecosystem: Environmental > Aquatic > Freshwater > Lake > Sediment | place: USA: Wyoming | collected... | reverse complement strand
TCGTTACCTACTTCGGGCTCATGCCGTTCACGGATACTCTTTCCGATGCGAGATTAAAAAAGTCCTTGTCGAAACATTTCACGAAAAAAGAGATCGACTCGGTTTTGGAGAGGAGGCGAAAAAGAGCGAAGAATTCCTTTTCCCGGAACCCGAAGAGGCAAAGAACCGGATCGGCGCGTCGATATTCGACGGGAATTCATCGCGGAAAATCGACCGTTCCGCGTCTGTACGGATTTCGTTTTCCGAAAAAGAAATACACCAGAAAAGAGCGGTCGAGACTGAGAAAGCGCTTTTTGAAAAAAGAACGTCGCAGGTCGCGAATTTTCGGAGGAAAAAGGGAGTTTCACGTTTACCGAAAAACGAAAAGAAGCGCACGTAGAACCGCCTAAAAAGGATTTGCGAAAATGTCTTTGGGAGTCCCCCCTCCGAAAGTGGATTCGGACATGATCCACGTGCTTCTGCTGAACAACCGAAACGAAATCGGGGAAGCCCTTTGCCGCGTCGGTTCCCGTTTCGGGGCTTGTCCCAAGCTCGAAAGGTTCGAACTCGTTCCCTCCCCTTTGGGGTGCGGTTATTTCGGGTGCGTCTTTCCCACGCAAGACCCGGATGTCGTTATGAAAATCACGACCGATCCATCCGAGGCGTCTTTCGCCGCGACTCGTATCGGAATAGTTTCCCCGAGCGGAGGAATCGCCCATTACTACGAAGGGTATCGAATTCCGGGACTTCATTACCTTCGGGGAGAACCGGACTACGACTCGGACTTCGGCGTCAAGGAAAGAGTTTTCGTCCTTTGGCGGGAAAGCGCGGACCCGGCCGGCTTAGGGGGGAATTCGAACATGTTCCGCGCTCGGAGCAAGATGTGGTCTCAAACGCTGGGGGCGAAAAGGTTCTCGGAGGACGACGTTTTCGACGCCTTTGACGAGTTTGAAAAAATTTGTTTCTCGTATTTTACGAGCGCTAAAACGTTAGTCAGGAGCCGATACGCAGCCGCCGCTCCGGGAAGCGAAGCCGTATGGAAAGCCGAAATGCGGTCTATCGCGGCTTCCGTAGGCGAAAGAGGCCCCGATTTCTTCGTCGAGGCGAAAAAAGAAAAAGGGTTTTGGTCAGCCGAAGGTTTGATCATCGAGGCTTTCGCCGAAGTCTTGAAAGCGACGATAAATTTTTCGGCGTCCCCCGTCGGAAAAGAATTAGGGGATTTTCTGGGAGAACAGTTAATCGAAAAACATTTCTTTTTGGCCGACGTTCGTCTCGCCAACATGGGAATGGTCCCGAGTTCGCGGGGCCCGGCCTTGATCGACCCTGGGTTGGCGATGTACTTCGGCGCGAAAAAACTTCCGAAGTTGCCGGATTTGCCGTTGCAATAGAGAAATACGAAAGAAGGGGCGAAGCGATCTTCGTCCCGAACCAAGGGCGCAGTAGGAGATAAGGAGAAGTAAATCCATGGGAACGAAGAATCTGCCGGATCTGGTCTTCAAGTTGACGGAGGAGAAATTCAAGTCTTTGTCGGGGGGAGACGTGGAATTGTTGCCCGGATTCACGACCGTTTTCGACCCCCGCGTGGAAAAGAAGGTTTTGGACTCGATGATGAACGAAATGTTGGATTTTCTTCATGCGACGGGCAATGTCCAAGTGAAATATACGAGAACCACCGTGCAAAGAAACGTCAAAGGTCCGGCGTTCGCCGTCGTCACGTATGCCGACGGAGTAATGATCGAATGAAAGTCCTTGTGGAAATGCAAAACGGGAATTTGGTCCTGTTCACTGCGTCGGAGAAAAAATTCGCCTACATGTTCGGGGAAATATCCCGCGAAAAAACCGGATATCGCCGGATAGGGTTCGCTTTCGACCGAGACCTCGTTCCCAGGAATCTTCTGACGGACGCGGAATTGGTCCAAGTCGAGAGCAAGAAGGAAATGGAAATCGACTTGGACGCGGAGACTTTTCGGCATTACTTGGGAGTCTGAAATGGCCGTCGCGACGGTTGCTTCGTTCTTGTCCTTGTCCGCGAACGAGCAAGCCGCTTTGCTGGAAAAGATCCTGGAAAAAGGCGGATCCGACGCAGTATACGCCTTGGTCAAGGATTTGCCCAAGGATATCCGGAACGACGCCCTTGACCTTCTGGACGCGATGAACGTCGCACGGAGGGAAAAGGCTTTTCGCGAACTGAAAAAAGCGACGAGGGGAGCCCCCGTTTCGATTTTCCGGGAAGTCGCCGACGAAGACCATTTCGTCGTTCTGAGTCAAACGGCGAACGTGGGTCCGACCGGGTGGCAATTATCCGACCTGTGGTACTTCGAGGACAAGGGACGGTTGGAACCCGTGGGTCATACCGAGTTTTCGTCCCGTGACGAGGCGTTGAAGTCCATGGTCGGTATCCCGGGAAAGAGCGGTCCCCCCGTGGGATACGTCGGAAAGTACGTTTTCACGGAAGGAAGAGGGTATCATTGGGGTCGGGAATCGAATCCGAGGGGCGAAAAAAGAAGGGCTTCGCGATGAGGCGAAAAAGAAAACAATTTCGCAATTCCTATTGGAAACGGGATTGCGGATGCCTTACCTTTCGGGATATGCGCGAAGCGTCGGACGAAGCGTTACCCGGACAATGCTTCGAGTGCTCAAAAAAGAGGATCGGCGAAGCCATTCGTTTCTTACGTTTCGGAAAACCGCCTTCTTCGGGAAAATCCTTCGATTACCGCGATAAACGGGCCGAAAGAGGCGTTTCGGTTTACGAATTGGGACCGGATGGAAAGCCTATTTTACAAGGTTGGCATTTTGGAATCACCGAGAGACCCGCTTACTTGGGGAAGGGAAGAATCGTCGGATTCGGTTCGGACGGAGAACCCGTGGTCAAGATTTTAGGTAAACTGAAAAGAACGAAGTACGCCGAAAATCGAGGAAAGAATCCGAGGCTTCCGGGCAAACGCGGAAAGTCCCGGCGTTTCGTTTGGAAGGGACGATATGCAGTCCCCCGAACGATTATGACCAAGAGGTCCCGCGTACCCGTTCGATATCTTCGCCGAAAAGAAATTGCAGTTTTGCGGAAACAGGAGAAAAAGAGGTTTCGACGCGCATTGAGAACGGTAAAACGCATCATTAAATCGGAAATTTAGGGGGACGAGCATGGGAATGATTCCCGAAGCGTTGCTGTTGCCGAAGGATCACCCGGAGGTTTTGCGGAGGATAACCGTCTGTCGTTCGGGAGTACTGGATGCGCGATGTCCCTATTTGCGGGAATTGCGTCCTCTTTGGACTCACGAAGTCCTGGAACAGTGCGGGAAATGTCATTGCGTCCTGGACATTAAGGCTCGTCTTCCGATGTTTCATTGTCCTCTCGGTCTTTGGTAAAAAATCGAGGGGAAGAGAGGATTATGATCTCCTTTTTGCGCCCTCCTCGGAGACCCTCTCTTCCCCTCTTTTTACCGCTTGTCCCCCCCGTCCGCCAGGATCTTGCTTAAGGCGTCCTCGAAACTGTCATACATGCCCAATCGCTCGGCGGCTCTCTTCGCGAGAACGATCCTTGCCCGGTTACCTTGAACCGAGCCCAGAGCGGCCGCCAAAACCAGGACATCCAACAGACGGTCGTCGGCGGACAAGGCCCTGGCGAGAAGGCGCTCCGCGTCCTCCAAACGTCGTTCCGCGAACGCCTGGCGTGCTTGCCTGACTGCGGCCAAGGCGATCTCCCGCAACTCTTTCCACGCCTCCTTGACCGGTTGGTAACGAGGCTCCATTTTCTCGTCAACCCAAAGTTCGTAACCCCGCCGGGCCGGAAAGGGCTCTTTTATCAAGGTGACCTCTCCCCGTCCTTCCAGGTCGGCAATTTCTTCGACGGGAGCGATAGTGCCGCCGACCACATTCCCGGCATTGAAACGAAAGGGCGGGAAGATCACTTGGTCCGGTCGCTCTCGATTCCAGAAAACCGGGGCCACCACGGTCGGCACCATGGTGGGGTCCAGGCGGTCGGCAAAGGCGACCACGTCCAAACGGTCAATTGAGAAACGATTACGCAATCTATGCAACTTCTCCTCCCCGCGTCCTACTTTTTCCCACATTTTCGCATACGTGTTCCTCAGTTTCTTTCTTGCATCATCCAAAACCGTAGTCTTTTTACTCATCGCTCTCCACCCTCCTCCCACTCTTGGGCCAGTCTCAAGGCCTCCCCCCACGCCTTTTCCGCTCGGCGCCAGGCGTCCGCCAGGTCCCTCGCCTGGCGCCATTTCTCTTCTACCCGCTCGGCGTTCCGCAGCAACCCCTTCGCCTCCGCCAGCCTCGCGCCGGCCGTGGCGGCGGTGGGCTGGTGGCCGGAGGGAACAATCTCCGCTCCCGTCCGCCAAACCGTATTCACGACAAATCGGCCGAGGAAGAAGTTCGCCGGAAGAACGACAATCGCGACGACCGGCGCGACCAGTAGTCGCAACTTAGCCTTTGGGCTCACCGCTCGCCCCCTTTCTTTTTCCCCCGACCGTGCAAGACGCCATTGCCCGTTTCAATTCGCGGGCATTGACCTCCAGATCCCTTTCCGTCATTTCCTTTACGACCGCCCTCAGAAAACGAGGCATGGAAAACTTCTCCCCCGACAACCGCATATCGACGCCGATTGACGCAAAGGCGCTTACCCATTCCTCGTCTCTTTGCCGTATTATCTTGTTTAGGGTATTCCGAATGTCCATTTCCACGCGGTCGCACGTTACTCCGCCTCTGTTTCGCCGCTCGATTTTCCGCATTTTTCTCCCCCTTTCTCTCTCTTGTTGTCCTCTTTTAGCCAATCGTGCAACGCCGATTCCCATTCCTTCTTTTTTTCGTCGAACGACGCCAAAACGTCGTTCAACGCGGACGCAACTCGCACGGACGCTTTCACCCATTCGTCTCCCTTTTCCGCGACCAAACTTTCCAATTCGTATATCCTCTCGAATTCCTCCGGGCTCATGCAAAACCCCTCCTCCTCGCCCGGATCATGGAAGACCAAACGATCTCCGGGAGCATACTCGCAAACGCCGTCCTTGGTCATCATCTGGCCGTACCTATCCGCGACTTCGACCCATACCGTAGCGATCTTGGCGTATCTCCCGAAGCCGATCACCCTGTATTTCTTGGCGAATAATTCGGCGTCCACCATGTACGTCGAATTCCCGTCGTACACGAGCCAATCGCCCCTCGCTAAAAGTAAGGAAGAGCCTCGTCTAACGAAACAGTCCGTTTCCAGATTCATCCGAATCGCCGTAACGAATCCATCCGCACGTGCGCGGTATCTTTTTCTCGGTTCCATCGTTTTTTCCCTTTCTCCGCTCATCGCCTTACTCCTTTTCGGGAACGAGACAATCGTTTATTTGCCTCTTTTAGTCTCCATTTCGCGGATTTCAAGCATGCCCGCGCATCCTCCATTTTCTTCCGTGCGTAAACTACGTCCACCTCCGCCGAGGCCACGTCCGCCTCCCTCCACCGCACCAAATTCTTCATTTCTTCCTCCGCTGCGGGATCGTACACGAATTTCTTCCGTCCTCCCGTTCCGTTTACCGTCCACAAGGCTTTATTCATTCTCCTTTTCTCCTTTCGTTCGGACGCTTCCCCTGACCGGCTTCGCCGAAAATTGGCCCTTCGCGCATACTCCATTCGATTTTTCGACGTAAAGAACCATATTCTCGGCGCAGGAGACGGCCTCCCCCCGCGCATCCCCGTTCCATTCAATTTCCACTTCCACCGAAACGACAACCGTCTCACGTCGCATTTCGACCGTTTTCACGGGGGGCCCTTTCTCTGCGTCGATGTACTCGACATCCGTCGGAACACAGGAAAAAACGAACTTTTCTCCATCAAAAACGATTTGCAAATATCCTTTTTTCGCGCCGACAATTGTTCCTTCTTGCCCCTCGTAACGAACACGGCCTCCTATTTTTGCGGGGACGCCGTACACGTGTCTTATGTACCGCATCTTCGTTCTCCTTCCTCTGCGTCGATGTACTCGACATTCGTCGGATGATAGGAGCGAATGCGTTTTTCTCCATCTAGCCTAATACGCAAGTAGTTTCCCCTTGATCCAACGATTTTGCCCGTTTTTCCCTCGTACCGAACAAGTCCTCCCCTTTTTGCGGGGACGCCGTACATGCGCCTTACGTAATCCATCATCTAGTATTTTCCTTTCCCCCCGGATTTCGAAACGCGGTAAGAAAAAGTCCCTTGGGCAACGTAGTCTTGAAACCTGGGAACGAAAACCCGTATCGCGACGGGGACCGAAAAGTACCCGGAAATCCGGTCGATTCCCAAAGGACCGAAGTAATCGGGCAAATCGCTCGCGGATTCCCCTTTCACGGAATACCGAATCTCGCCCCTTCGGGAAGAGACCGTGAAATATCCTCCGTATTTTCCGTAAAACTTTCCGTCCGACCAAAACGAAAAGGCGCACTCGTCGTAGTATTCGCCCCCGACGTACACTTCCAACGTCCCCGAGGACATGTCCGAAAACGAATAAAATTGGGAAGAATACAACCGAACGTCCAAGGAATTTCTCGTCGTGGAATAGAAATTCAGGGCGAATTTCCCTTTTTGGAGATACGCCCTTTCCTGGGGCCAAACGTCGTTTTCCAGATCGTGGATTCCTCGGTAAATCCATTCCCGAAAAACGTCCGTGCGAGTGAAATGACTGGTTTTGGCGTCTCTCCAATCCGGGAGATTCGCTCCCGTTCCGTAAGAAAGGACTCCGGCCTGATACGCTCCTCCGGAGGCGTCGAAAACCAGCAAAGGGCTTCCCGAGTCTCCCCCCGCCGTGACGGAAAAACCCTCCCGCAAAGTCCCCCCGATCCGGTTTTCGTCGAAAAATTCCACCGTCATTTTGCCCTTGGCCAAATACCCGTCCGGAGGCAATTCGTAAGACGCAACCCTTTCGCCGATCCACCCGAAACCGCAAATCGCCGAGACCGTCCCGACGGGGGGGACCTCTTCGACTTGGATCATGGGAGGAATGGACGCCGATTCCAAGCCGTCCAGAAGGATAAGAGCCAAATCCGAAGTCAACGCCGACGGATCGTATTCGGGGTGTATCAAATACCGCAAAACCGGGTATTCCCGTCCCCCGACGGTCACCGACAAATTGCCCAGCGACGGAAGTTTTCCCCCCGAGTCGAACATCACGTGGGCCGCCGTCAAAACGCACGAAGAGGAAACGGACGTCCCCGTCCCTTGCAAGAACAACTCCGTGTCCCGTCTCCCTATCTTCGCAATCTGCGGATAGTCTTGCACGGGAACGAGACTCCAATCGGAGTCCCCGTCTCTTACTATCCTCGGGCTCGGAGAAACCTTGTCTTCCGAGAAAACCGACGAAAGAACCAAAATCGACAACGAAACGGCAAGAATCTTCTTCACGTCTTTCTCCTTTCGCACGGGCGACAAAAAAAACCGCACGGAGAGTCCATGCGGATTCGATTTCGTTCATTCGGAAAAACCGACGGGGTCTACCGAGAAAGGCCGAACATGCGTAAAATCACGGGCCTGATTACCGCAAATTCCTGTTCCGAAAGAACCGTGGATCTAAGACCGATTCCCGGGATGTTCAATGCAAATGTGTACGGAGAAGCGATGCGGAAAACTCCGTTTCCGAGGATAATGTTGCTTCCATGGTTCTCGGGATTAATTATATGACATAGCCCGCCCTCCTCTTTCGCTTTCACGAACGTGTTTTCCGCCGCGTTTTCTTTCATGCTTTTCCCTTTCCGAAAAATGCCGCAGCCCGTTGCGGTCCCCGCCAGCGCTCCCTTTTTCGCCGCGTTTTCTTCCATGCTTTTCCCTTTCCGAAAAATGTCGCAGTCCGTTTGACCGCAACGACGACCGACAACACGCTTCCGACGCTTAGTCTTCGATTCTCGCTTCGCGCCGAGGCTGCTGCTCGACTTCGGTCGTGTTCCACGAGGCCCTCGCTTCTTCTTCCGTTGCGGCCTCAATGCGCATTTCACTACGAGAGACGTTGGGCGGATTGTTTTCCATAACATCCTTTTCCGCCCACGAAAGCGCATCCTCAAGAGTAGGTTTCATACCCGAATCATGGGCATCCGGGGTTTCGGCAACCCAATAAACGTTATTTCCGCCGACGCAAAAATCCAGGCAGTATCCCTTTTTCTCCAACAATTCTATTCTACTTTGAAGACTCATGGGTTCCTCACTCGCGTTCGGCATTACTGGCGGCTCGGCGCGTACACCGTTCAGGTAGTCCGCCCACGCGCAGCGACGGAAGTACTGCGTGCGGGCCATCTCGCCGATGAGTTTGTCACGCTCGGCCTCGGTCTTGCAGGCGTCGAGTCCGGCGCGTTGCGTCGAGTGCAGCGTGCGATCGTTCATCGCCTCGCGTTGGTTGGGCGCGAGTAGGGTCAGACGGCGCTCGAAGCTGAGCCGGTGTAGCAGGTCGTCTATCCGCTCGACACGTTCCTTTTCTTCCAGTGCATCGAGATATTCGAGCACATCGGTTTCCAGCGCGGGGAATGCCGAACCAGTCGCTGCACCCAATGAGTCGAGCGGTTGAGTCTCAGTGGTATTCATACGTCTTTTGCGCCCTCCTCATGGGTGAGCTTATCGTTCGCCTGCTGCGTCACTGCGATCACAGCCTCAAGCGAATTAAGGCCTAGTTTCTTCCAGCCGAATCCGCGAACGTACTTCAACGCCTTAAAGCGGCGAACTTCTGCAACGATTTCGTCTGTAACGGGTTCTGCCTTGTACGGGGCGTCGTAGCCTCTGCCACGAACGCGCAGGTTTGGATTTAGCGTGAATGGGCCGCACACCATGCGACCGGACGGCATGATCTTTGTGATCTTGTGGATTTCCCAAGAACACCGTATCCCCGCGTAGAAATGAAACGCCAGCGCATCCCCTACGGCATAACCGGCGGATGCAGGAGACGGCTCGGCCTCCCGCTTGGTGTTGTCAGTGTCCATGGCTCACCTCCTTGTTCTGCTTTCCTGCCCCGTTGCACTTCGAGCACAGACGGTGATACTTTCCTGGAGGGAGTTCCCAAGAACACCGCATCCCCACGTAGAGCGGATCATCTTGACCTGTCCCTCCGCCGCTCACTGGCGCGTTGGCCTCTACGATCTCAAGCACGGTTGCCAGTATCGCTTTAGCCTCTTCCCTGCGATGAAGCAGTATTCCGGCGTCAATACGCTTACCCGCGCCTCGCGCCTCATCAATCAGTTGATCGCACGCTGCCACCCGCTTACGCAAGAGGCCAACAATGCACTCAAGCCTATCGTCATTTCGCTCGTTCACTTCGTTCACTCCCTTCATGCCGAAGGCTTAGTTTCGGCGTTGGAAATACTCACTGCGCCACCACGCACAAATAGCGGTACAGCCAAATGACGATCTCGACCAGCTTCCATAGCCCGAGCGGGACGAGGCACGCCAGAATGAGAAACGCCGTGATCCATCCGTCGAACATTTTCCCGTATGCGCTTCCGTCCATTTCAACCTCCGTTTCAGTCGCTTCAACCAGAGTTCCAACAAGAGCAGCCAGCCTACGCCGCTTCGCCGCCGCTTTTGCTTCCCGTCGCGTTCCACGAGGCCCTCGCCTCGGTACTGGCCACTCGGGCATACCCCGTGTATGCGCACTCGTTCGTCGTTTGGTCTCCCGTCTCGCCGGGATCCTCCGTATGCGGGGACACGTACAGACCTCCGACGTTCCCGATTCCGGCCATGTCCGCGTTTTCGCAAATCAGCGTAAGAAGATCCTTGATGTGTATCATTTCTTTTTTCCTTAATCCTCGATTCTCGCTTCTTCCATCACGTAAGGAATTTCGCTCGCGGGAACCCCGTCGTCCACGATCCCGTAGACTTTTACGGTTTTGTTTCTCTCCCGAAATTCCAGGATCACGGACTCTTGGTTCAGAACTCTCTTTAGCTCTTCCCCGATCTCCAGCATATTGTTTTGAAATTCGGGTCCCGTTTCTCCCGTGTACGGCAAATGAACGCAAATAATTTGAACGGAATCCTCCTTCGTTTCCATTCCTTTGGAATCTCGATAGAGCCCGAGTTGAACGATAAAACTCGAACCGATGTCCCGATCCTGCCTTTTTCGCGCCGCAAGAAAAACTTCGCGCACGATCTGCGGTCGAAACGTTTCGCTCTTGTCCCGTGAAGTCAAACCGACGTAAAACACGGCCGACAAACCGGTTTCCGTCGTCCAATCCTGCACGGGGTTGTGCCTTAGAGGCCGTCCCGTCGGAACGAAGTACAGAATCCGCCCGGCCGTTTTCCGCGAAATCTTTTGACTTTTTCCCATGGTCCGTTTCCCCTTCGTTCTTCCCTTCGCCTGCGCCCTTCCTCTTAAAGGTACTCGTTATCCCTTGTACAAACAACATTTTTTAAACTTCTTCCCGCTTCCGCAACGGCACTTCTCGTTGGGTCCCGTTCGCGCCTTGGAAACGAGGGAAGGGGACGGTTCCGGATGAGGGATTTTATCCCACGGGATGTTTTCCCGTTCTTCGGGCCCTTCGAAAATCTCGAAAGTCAAGGTCCCTCGGTTGTACTCGATGACTCCCATGATCTCCTTTTGAAGATCGAGAAGACATGGGACGAAAAAATGATCGGCCGACTTGACGGGCCCTCGAAAGTCGGACCAGAACTTGTTCAGCTTTTCCCACTCGCGGGCCGAAAGCTCGAATTCCCGTTTCCATGCTCGGGGAAGGGCCGTCGAAGAGACGATTCCCGAGATACGGGACGAACGGAAGACTCCGGGATCGGGGATTTCGTCGAGCCGGGGAAAAACGTCCGGAAAGATTTTCGTTTCTTCGTTAAGCATGTAACTCCGCCAATTGCCGTTCGAGACGCGCCTTCCGCTTCTCGGTCCATGCCTCGTCAATTTCGACGATCATTTCTTTCGTCGCCGACGGAACGTCTTCCGGCAGTATCCAACCGGAGGCCTCTTGGCACATGAGCGAACCGTCGTCATCGAGCCACACATGCTCTCCGACTTGGAACTCCGAATTCGCGCTGCCGCGAGTCACGACGTAATGAATGCCGACAATCACGCTTTTTATCCTTTCATGCCGAAGTCCCCCGTGTTCCGTCGCAAGGAGGAGGAGGGAAAGAACGGAACACGGGGGACATTCCTTAAGCGTTATTCGCCGGGCGTCCAGTTGATTGCCGTCTTGACTTCGACGAACGTCAATTTGCCCGCCTTCAAATTCTGCAACTTCGCGGGGGGACACCTGACGCAAAACTTCCGCATTTCCTCTTCGTCGGAGAAAAACTTGAATTTTCCCGACTCAAACAGCAAAATCCAATTCTTGTCCGTATCGGTTTTTGGCTTCGCCAATCGCGGTTTTCTGGTACGGGTCTTCTTTTCCTCCGCGACGACGGGTTCCTCGTCCGTCGTTGCGGGTTCTTCCTCCGCCGCGACCGTCGCGGTTTTCCTCTCGTCCACGGAACGATCCACGAGATCCGCTTCTTCTTCTCGCACCCTCTTCGACATTTTCTCTTTCCTTTCTTGTTCCTCGAAACTAGCCTTCTCCCAAGGCGACCGTCCTCGTCACATCGACGAAACTTCCGTGCTTTACGCCTTTGATCCGTTTAATCTCCTCCCGCAGGCACAATGGACACGTGATCGCCATTTGCAAAACCAGGAGTTTCGGCTTCCCTCCGAACGACGCGAAACACGTCGCGCAAAGGTAATGCTCGACACCCAAGCAAGACCAGACGGCTTTCGGCGCGAATTTAACGATCCCGACCGGGTGGATTTCGTCTTGATGCAGACAATGGCCGCACGCAAACACGGGTTTTTGATGTCCGTGCAACGAGCACGTCACCGTGATGCCGAGGTTCCTCGTCGGAATCGGATCTCCTACTTCCTTTAACCCCATCGGCGCACCTCCTCGGCAAAAGAGTCTCCCGTTCGTTGGAGAAAATCGGTACCCGCCTCTTCTTCCCCGCACATTTCTATCCCGCTGAAGCGATATTCGGGATCCACTTCCTTGCACCATACATCGACCCGTACTTCGTCCGGATTTCCTCCGAACGCTTGTAAATGGATATGCCCCGCTTCGTGGAGCAAGACGCCAAGCATAAAAACGTAAGGCAGTTTTTCCAGGTCCCGTGCGCAATGGATCACGGGATTCCTTTGCTCGGTCCAACAAAAAAATCTAAACGAAGCCCCGTGCATTTTCTCGGCTTCGTCGTCCCAAGCCAACTCGGCCGGAAAACTCGGAGGCAAAATACCGTCGTCGCCCAGTTTTCCGATCAGTTTTCGCAACGCTTCTTCGGCTTTTTTCACGGGGTCTACTCCTTCCGAGGGACTTCCGTCCCGGAGAGTCCGCCTAGCAAGTCCGACACGGTCCCATCCCCCAAGGGGCCGAACATGGGGTCGAAATCGACTCCGAGAGCCTGGTCTCCAAGCTCCTGGAATCCCGAACAGTCTCTTTCCCCCATCGGTCTGTCCTGCCCCTTGATTCCCAAAGGAGGCA
>Ga0315295_10004068_pt1 | contig 12433 bp, 11 predicted proteins | sample YL17G14_0_MG_FD_204453 | JGI IMG/M metagenome (GOLD analysis project Ga0315295, IMG submission 204453) | Sediment microbial communities from Yellowstone Lake, YNP, Wyoming, USA - YL17G14_0 | ecosystem: Environmental > Aquatic > Freshwater > Lake > Sediment | place: USA: Wyoming | collected... | reverse complement strand
GTGGTACGGCTGGAGCGAGATGCGGCGCGACCTCACCGAGATCAAGGAGCTCGCCGCCGACATGCGGCGCGCGCCCCGGCCCGCCGCGAAGAAGCCCGCCGCGGCGCCCAAGAAGCCCTGAGCGCGCGGCCGCCTCGGCACCGGGGGCGCGGCACACGCCGCGCCCCCGCCGTTTGACCCGCAGGCATGGGCGGGACATCCTCCCGGCCGACCCGGACTGTCCACGAAACGCACGAGGGCCCCTCGGGCCCGGGAGGACGCACCATGATGACCAAGCAGTCGCTCATGCCCTGGTGGGACCACATCCGGTGTGCCAACGGCATCGCCCTGCGCCTCGTCGAGGCGCTGCCCGCCGACCAGGTGGACGCGTGCCCCATCCCCAACATGCGCTCGCCGAAGGACGTGCTCGTGCACGTGTATGGCGGCATCCTGCGCGCCATCCCGCCCGGCGTGGTGCGCGGCGAGATCGCGATGCTCGACGAGAAGGCGGCCGCCGCCGGGATCCGGGACAAGGACGAGCTGCTGCGCTACTGCCGCGAGTCGTGGGACGAGGCCGACCGCGCGACGCAGGCCGTCACCGACGCGCAGCTGCAGGCCACGGTGAAGACCCCGTGGGGCATGAACATGCCCGGGCACTTCTGCATGAGCGTGATCCACGACGAGTTCTTCCACCACCGCGGGCAGCTCTACGCCATGCTGCGGGCGCTGGGGCAGGACGTGCCCATGATGTGGGACTTCGCGCACAACGCGCCGGAGTTCCGCCCGCGCCCGCGCGCCTGAGCGCGGGCCGGGCGCGCCGCGCGACGGGGGACGACATGACGGCCGAGGAGGTCATCCGCCTGCTGGGGCTCGCGCCGCTCGAGCCCGAGGGCGGCTGGTTCGCCGAGACGTACCGCGCGCGCGCCCTGCTGCCCGCGGGCGCCGTGCCCGGCCTCGCCGCGCCGCGCGCGCTGGCGAGCGCCATCTACTACCTGCTCACGCCCGCGACCTGCTCGACGCTGCACCGCCTGCGCGCGGACGAGGTCTGGCACTTCCACCTCGGCGATGCGGTCGAGCTGCTGCTGCTCGAGCCCGGCACGCCCGGGCGCGTGCTGGCGCTGGGCGCGGACCTCGCCGCGGGCGAGCGCCCGCAGGCGGTGGTGCCGGCGGGCGCCTGGCAGGGCGCGCGCCTCGCCCCCGGCGGGCGCTGGGCGCTGCTCGGCACCACCGTGGCGCCGGGCTACGACCCCGCCGACTTCGAGCTCGGCCGGCGCGCGGACCTCGTCGCGCGCTGGCCCGGCCACCGCGCCCTCATCGAGGCGCTGACGCGCGGGTAGGCGGGCGAGGGCGGCGTGCCTCCGCCCCAGGGCGAACGACTCGGAGCGCGCCCGTGAGGACCTGCAGAGCGTCACGCCATGTGCTCGATGGCGTGCGCTCCAGCCTGTCAAGGGCAATCTCCGGTCCGGACCGGGCCCACTGGTGACAGGTCCGGCCTGAGCATGGGTGACAGCACGGCGTGCGTCGTTCTCGCCCTGCTATCATTGGCGCAGACACACGCTCTCCAGATCGGAGCCTCGCCATGCCGCCGTCCGTCCGCGCACCCGCCCTTGTCGCTCTCCTCGTTCTCGCCATCTCCGCCACTGCGGCTCATGCCGACTGGCTCCCCTCCGGCACGCACGTCGGTGGCGGGAGACTCCAGTACGCTCCGCACGTCGTGCCAGACGACTCAGGTGGGGCATACATCGGATGGGGATCGCGCATGCCCGAGACGTGGGTGCAGCGCTTCACGGTGGACGGCAATCGCGCGCCGGGGTGGGCCGCCTATTTCAGCCCTCCCCACCAGGCTGGTGCAATGAACGTCCTGACCCTCATTGCCCCGGACCACGATGGCGGCGTCTACGTCCTCTCCCTCATCACGGGCGAGAGATGCATGGCCCACTGCTACTCGGAGCCTGGCCGCTTCTGGGTCCAGCGCTTCACGGCGGCGGGGACCTTCGCCGCAGGCTGGCCGGCCCAGGGCGTCCTCGTCGAGCAGCGCTACCTCCCCTGGCCGTACCCGGGCATCACGATCGCGGCGGAGGGGAAGCGGGGTCTCGTAGTGGCCTGGAGCGCGAGCCGTGACTCGTTCCGCGCCCAGTCCATCTCGCCCGAGGGACAGCGGCGCTGGGGCGACGACGGCCTCCTCGTGCCACGCGCCGGGGCGGAGCTCACGCCGCCCGCGCTCATCGGCGATGGCCAGGGCGGCCTGTTCGCCTTCTGGGCCGGCCGCACAGGACCAGGACAGGGAGCGATCATCGGCCAGCACGTCCTCGAGTCGGGCGAGCTGTCGTGGGGCGCCGAGGGCCGGGTCGTCTCGGCGCCGTCCGGCGCCAGCGCGGGCTTCGCGCCTCTCTCCCCCATGGCGGTGCCCGACGGCGCGGCCGGTGGCTCCGGCGCCATCGTCTGCTGGCCCGGCAAGCGCGGCGCCGACGTGCGCCTCTTCGCCACCCGCGTGACGCGCGGCGGCGGCCTGCCGTGGCGGGACGACGTGCCGGTCTGCTCGGCGCCGGGCGACAAGTCCCGGCTGAGCGTGGTCGCCGCCCCGAGCGGCGGCGCACTGGTGGCCTGGGTGGACTCGCGTCGGGCCTACTACGGCGACGTCTACATCCAGCGGCTCACCCTGGGTGGGCGCACGCTGTGGGCCGACGACGGGGTCCACGTCGGCGCGGCGTCCTGGAGGTGCTACGCGCTCGCCATCGCGGGCGATGGAGCGGGTGGCGGCTACGTCACGTGGAACGATGATCGTCCCGATGGCATGTTGTTCGCGAAGCGCCTCACGAGCGAGGGTGTGACGGCCGCAGGCTGGCCCGAGGACGGCGCCGTCGTCTGCGACCGCAGGGCGTGCTGGGTCGACACCATCTTCGTGGCCGGGCTGCGGGACGGCGGAGCGATCACGGCCTGGGAGGACGTCCGCCACATGCCGCCCGACGGCGTCTGCGGAGTGGAGCAGTCCTTCGCCATGCTGCTCACGCCCACGGGGCCGGCCGTGGCGGCGACCGGCGCGTCCGTCGCGGGCGCGCCCGAGGCGCCGGTGCCGGCGCCTGGACCGCGCAGAGTCCCCGCCTTCGGCCTGGCGATGTCGTCGCCCGGTGCGGGCGTCGTGCTCTCGCTGCCGGACGCGGCACCCGCGACGCTCGAGGTCTTCGACATCGCCGGCCGGAGGCTCTGGTCGCGAGAGGTGGGCGGCCTCGGCTCGGGCGAGCATGTGGTGCGGCTCGGCGACCGCGCCTCGCTGCCGGCCGGGGTCTACCTGGCGCGGCTGGTCCGAGGTGACCGCACGGCGACGGCACGCGTCATCGTCATCCACTGAGCGGGAGCGGGCCACCCGCGGGCGCAGGTGGCCGCTCCGATCGGCGACCGCCCGGCGCCCACCCCGCTGCTACTCCTGGACCAGGCCCTCGCGGATGGCGAACTGGGTGAGCAGCGCCACCGACTTGAGCCCCAGCTTGCGCATCAGGTTCGCGCGGTGCGTCTCGACCGTGCGCGTGCTGATGTCGAGCCGCGAGGCGATCTCCTTGGTCGAGAGCCCGGTGGCCACCAGCCGCAGGATCTCGCGCTCCCGCTCGGTGAGCAGGTCCACGGGGCGCGGCGGGGCGGCGTGCGCGCGCAGCAGCTCCGACAGCTCGCGCTGCACGGGCGGGCTGTAGTAGGCGCGGCCGGCCCGCACGGCCTCGATCGCCGCCACCAGGTCCTGCACCGCCGAGTCCTTCAGCAGGTAGCCGTCGGCGCCGTCCTGCACGGCCCGGGCCACGTACTCGGCGTTCGAGTGCATGGTGAGCACCAGCACCTTGATGTGCGGCCGCAGCGCCTTCACGCGCCGCAGCACGCCGAACCCGTCGGTGCCCGGCATGGTCAGGTCGAGCACCAGCACGTCGAGGTCGTTCTGCTGCACGAACTCCAGCGCGGCGTCGCCGTCCGCCACCTCGCCCACCACGGCCAGGCCGGGCTGCGCCTCGAGGATGCGGCGCACGCCCGCGCGCACGAGGGTGTGGTCGTCGGCCAGCAGGATGCGGGCGGCGTCGCTCATGGATCGGCTCCCGTGGGGATCAGGGCTTCGAGTCGGAATCCTTCGGAGGGCGAGGCCACCACGGCCAGCGACCCGCCGATCTCCGTCAGGCGCTCGCGCATGCCGAGCAGGCCGAGGTGGGGCGTCGGCTCCCCGGCGAGGCCGCGGCCGTCATCCTCGACCGTGAGCCGCAGCCGCTCCTCCTCCGCCGCGAGCCCGACCCGCACCTGGCGCGCCCCCGCGTGGCGCGCCACGTTGGTGAGCGCCTCCTGCACCACGCGGTAGATCACGACCTCCTGCTCGCGCGTCACGGCGCGCGGCGCGGCGCTGGTGTCGAGCGCGACGTCGATGTGCGTGCGCCGGGAGAAGTCCTCGACCAGGGCGCGCAGCGCCGGGAGCAGCCCCAGGTCGTCGAGCACGCTGGGCCGGAGCAGGTTGCTGAGGTCGCGCACCTGCGCGAGCGCGCGGCCGACCATCTCGCTGGCCTCCTTCCGCCCGTCGAGGTCCAGCTCGATCTTGACCGCCGTGAGCACCTGCCCCGCCTCGTCGTGCAGCTCGCGCGCGATGCGGCGGCGCTCGTCCTCCTGCGCCCGCAGCAGCAGGCGCGTGAGCTGCTCGAGCTGCGTGCTGCGCGTGGCCAGCTTGCGGCGCTCCTCCCCCAGCACCAGGAACAGGGTGCCGATGACGACGGCTACGATGATGAGCATGTCCACGAACACGCTGTAGTAGGTGCCCGCGCCGAAGGAGCGCAGCAGCGGGTAGTCGAGGTGGTGCAGCCCCCACAGCAGGAAGGTCCAGGCCAGCAGGCGGGCCGAGCCGGAGGGCGTGGCGCGGTCGTAGCGCCAGAACACGTAGGCCGTCCAGATCGTCACCGCCGAGAGCAGCGCGGCGGCCGAGGTGAGCGCGGTCTCCATGCTCCCGATCAGGAAGATGGCGACGAAGGCCCACGCCACCGCCAGCACGCCGAGCACCAGGTAGCGCGGGCGCCAGGCCAGCCCCCGGGAGAACTGCAGCGCGGCCAGCAGCAACAGCAGGGCGACCAGGTTGGTGCAGGCCTGGTGGGCGAACAGCCAGACGACGTCGCGCTCCACCAGGAACGTGGAGATGAAGGCCAGGCGCGCCGCGTAGCAGGTCCAGGCCAGCGCCCAGGTCAGGAAGTAGGCCCGCCGCTGGCGGCGCCACAGCCAGAGGTAGGCGAGCGCCAGCAGGATCGTGAGCACCGTCTGGAAGCCCAGGGCGCTGCACTCCACGAAGATGCGGTCCATGGTCGTGCCCATCGAGCCAGCACTGTACAGCAGCGGGGTTTGGGCGTGCAGCCGGGGGCCGGGGCCGGCCCGGGGCCAGCCCGAGGCCGGTCCCCACCCCCTTGACAGGCTATCGGAGTGATATCATAATGGCATCAGAAGGAGGGTCCCATGTTCCGCGAGAAGAAGGCTGTGGCGTCGTCGGGGTGGTTCATGCTGTTCGTGCTCGTGCTCGTCCTCGTGCTGGCGATCGTCGGGCTCGGTTTCTCCATCCGCTTCCACAACGTGCCCCTGCTGATCGCCTCCCTGGTGGCGATCGTGGTGGCCAGCACATGCCTCGCCGGGCTGCAGGTCGTGAACCCGAACGACGGGCAGGTGGTGCTGCTGTTCGGCGACTACCTCGGCACCCTGCGCGATCCCGGCTTCTGGTGGGTGAACCCCTTCACCGGCCGCCGACGCGTGTCGCTGCGCGTGCGCAACTTCGAGAGCAGCAAGCTCAAGGTCAACGACCACGACGGCAACCCCATCGAGATCGCCGCGGTGGTGGTGTGGAAGGTCGTCGACACGGCCGAAGCGGTCTTCGAGGTGGACAACTACGAGCACTTCGTCACGGTCCAGAGCGAGGCCGCGGTGCGGAACCTCGCCACCCTGCACCCCTACGACACGCACGAGGACGGCGAGGTCTCGCTGCGGGCCAACACGGCCCAGATCGCGGAGCTGCTCAAGAAGGAGATCCAGGACCGTCTCTCCAAGGCGGGCGTCGAGGTGATCGAGGCACGCATCAGCCACCTCGCCTACGCGTCCGAGATCGCGGGCGCGATGCTGCTGCGGCAGCAGGCCGGCGCCGTGATCGCCGCGCGCTCGCGCATCGTGCAGGGCGCCGTGAGCATGGTCGAGATGGCGCTCGAGGAGCTGGCGAAGAGACAGATCGTGGAGCTCGACACCGAGCGCAAGGCCGCCATGGTGAGCAACCTGCTGGTCGTGCTGTGCAGCGACCGGCACACGCAGCCGGTGGTGAACACCGGGACGCTGTACCAGTAGCATGCGGACCCCCGCTCGTGTTCCCGCCCCCCGGTCCGGACCGCGGATGAGCGCGGCCCCGGCCGCGCCTACGCGGAGGTGAGCCGTGGCGGAGCGGAAGCCCTTCCTGCTCAGGCTCCCCCCCGAGGTCTTCGACGCGCTGCAGCGCTGGGCCGCCCAGGACCTCAGGAGCCTGAACGGGCAGATCGAGTTCCTGCTCCGCCGCGCACTGCTCGACGCCGGCCGCGTCCCGCGCGAGGCCCGGCCCGGCATGCCCCCCAAGCGGAGGCAGCCGGGCTGAGCGCCCCGGGTGGTAGGATGGCGCGCCCCGGCGGACGCCGGGCACCACCGCCACCCGGTTCCGGAGGTCGCTCCCGATGCCACTCTCCCGTCGCATCCGCCGCACGGGGCTCACAGTCCTCGTGCTCGCGGCGCTCGTCCCGCCAGCAGGCCCCTCCGACTGCGCGGCGGCGCGCCCGCCGAAGCCGAATCGCGCCGCGCTCGGCACCGGTCCCCGCGTCGAGCGCGCGCGGCCCGTGCTGGGCGACCTGCTGACCATCGCCGCCGCGAGCCGCCCCACCGTGACGGACACGGCGCGCGCGGCAAGGGCCGTCGAGGCCGCGCTCGAGGAGGCCGTGCGGCTCGAGGCCGTGCTCTCCCCCGGCGGCGGCGCGAGCGAGCTGGCCCGCCTGAACCGCGCCGCCCCGGACGACCGCTTCCCCTGCTCGGACGACCTCTACGCCGCGCTGGACTCCGCCCTCGCGGTGGCGGCCGGGACCGACGGCGCCTGGGACCCGACCGCGGAGCCGATCCTCGCCGCCTGGGACGCGCGCGGCAGGGGCCGCGTGCCCGAGCCCGCCGAGGTGGCCGCGGCGCGCGCCCTCACCGGCTGGCGCATGCTGCTGCTCGACCCGGGACGCCGCACCGTGCGCTTCATGCGGCCCGGCATGGGCGTGGCCCTCGACGCCGTGAGCCCCGGCTTCGTCCTCGACCGCGCGGCCGGTGTCCTGCGCGGCCTCGGCATCGTCCGCGCGCGCCTCGAGCTGGGTGGCGAGGTGCTGGCCTTCACCTCATACGAGCCCTGGACGATCCGGATCCCCTGCCCGACCGCGGACGGTGGGCCCGGCCTGCGCCTCGCGCTCTCCGACGCGGCGTGCGCCACCGTCACGCAGGCCGGCCGCGGCGCCGTGCCGCCCGCCGGCCGTGTCGGGACCGTGGTGGACCCGCGCACCGGCCGCCCCGTGGCGGGCGAGGCCTCGGTCACCGTGGTGACGCGCTCGGCCTGCCGCGCCCGCGCGCTGGCCGAGGCGCTGCTCGTGATGGGCCGCGACGAGGCCGCGGCCTACGTGCGCGCCCATCCCGACCTCGGCGTGCTGTGGCTCGAGCCGCTGGAGGCGGACGTGCGCGCCTGGAGCTGGAACCTCGGGACGGTGGAGCCCGAGCCGGGCCTGCGCGTGGAGTGGATGACACATCGCTGACGTCCGTGCGCCCGCTGTGGCGCCCGCGCCACAGCCCGGCGCCGATGGACATCCCACCGCGCCTCACCGACCCTCCCCAAACGCCTGCAACGCAACGCGCCCTCCCGCCGCGCGGGCGTGGCATGGCGCGTGCTGAGTCCCTCCGCGACAGACCCTGCCAAGGACATCCAGCGGAGGACGCCATGCACAAGAGCCTGAAGAGGAACCGCGGAGCCGCGATCGTGCTGCTCGTCGCCCTCGTCGCCGTGGCGCTCGCGCCCGCCGCCGAGGCCGGGCACCGCCGCGTGCGCTACAAGGGCGACGGCTACTACCACCGGGGGCCGGGCGTGGTGCGGGTCGTGCGCCGCGGGCCGGTCTTCATCGAGCGCCACTCGGGCGCGGGCCCCGCGATCGCCGGCTTCATCGGCGGGCTGGTCCTGGGCACGGTGCTCTCGAACGCCGAGCCGGCACCGCCTCCCCACGCCTACGGCTACTACGACCCCTGGTGCCACGAGCGCTTCGTCTCGCTCGACGCCTACGGCGAGCACTTCTGCTGCCACCGCCACCCGCGCGTCATCCAGGTCGTGGAGCTGCGCAGCGGGCGCTGCGTGGACGAGTACGGCTGGCGCGACGGCGAGTGGCGCAGCGAGAGCGCGGGGGACCGGGTCGAGGTGGACCCGGACTGGGAGGACTGATTCGACCGGGCGAGCGCGTGGGTCCGAGCGAGCGCGGTTGGAGACGGGGAGCGTCCAAGACCGCGCGGCGGGTCCACGGCTCACGGCGGGCGGTCGTCGAAAGACGGCCGCCCGTTCGTGCTTCGCGGCACGAGGCGCCCGCAAGCCCACGACCGGACGCCGGGCACACGGCCCGCCCCGCCGCCGCGCCTACGCCGCGAGCAGCTCCTGCGCGTCCACCGAGGTCTCCTCGGGACGCAGCACCCGCACCACGCTCTCGCTGCCGGGCATGGGATCCCAGGTCTCCTCGGCGTCCTCGGGCAGCGGGGTCCCGTCCGGCCGCACCAGCACGCGGCAGAAGGGCCGCCGCAGGTCCTGCGGGTTGGGACTGACGGCCAGCGCCACGTGATTCGAGCTGGTGAGCAGCACGGAGCCCGCCGGGTAGAGCCCCACGGTGCGCACCAGCGCCCACAGCACCGCCGGGTCGAACTGCACGCGCGCGGGCCCGAGCAGGTACTGCAGCGCCTCGAAGGGCGTGCGCGGACGGTGGGAGTAGGCGCGGTGCGCGGTCATGGCGTCGAAGCAGTCGGCCATCGCGACGATGCGCGTCATGGTCGCCTGTCCCCACTCGTGCTCGACGTCCGGGTAGCCGGTGAGGTCGAAGTTCAGGTGGTGCTCGAGCGACACGCGCATGGCGTCCAGCGTGAGGCTGGTGAGCCCGGGCATGCGGAACATCATGTTGACGCCCTCGAGCGGGTGGCGCCGGACCACCTTCCACTCCTCGGGGGCGAGCTTCGCGGGCTTGCGCAGCAGGTCGCCGGGCACCGCCACCTTGCCGATGTCGTGCAGCAGGGCGGTCACGCCCAGGTCGGCCAGCGCCTGGCGCGGCAGCCCCAGCGCCTGGCCGATGCTGACGGACAACACGCTCACGTTCACGCAGTGGGCGTAGGTGTACTCGTCGTGCTCCTTCAGCGCGGTGAGCCCCACGATCGAGTACTCGTTCTTCATGATGCTGTCCACGATCGGCTGCACCAGCCGCTTGGCCTGTCTCAAGTCGGGGCGGCCCGACTGCGCGGCGCGCACCACGATGCGCTTGGTGCCGAGCACGGCGCGCCAGAACATCTTCTTGGCGCGCCCCCGCTCTCCCACCGGGTCCTGCTCGTCGAGCGCACGGCTGAGGTCGTCCTTGTCCAGGTCCGCCGCGGCCACCAGCACGATGTGCTCGACGCTCGCCTCGGCCACGGCCTCGGGCAGGCGGCCCGCCAGCGCCGGGTCCTCGGACGCCATGAACAGCTGGAGGAAGCGCTCCATCTCGGCGGGGGTCACGCCGTGCAGGATGCGCACTCCGCCCAGCGCGCGGCGCTCGAACTCCTCGATCAGCGCGTGGTAGGTGGTGAGCAGCGAGGCGCTGGCCTTCAGGCGCACGCCGTTCAGGTAGAAGTAGTCGGCCACCGCGGCCAGCGCCACCTCGTCCTCGTCCTCCATCACCTGCTGGAGAACGCCCATGAACTCCTGCAGCTGGCGGCGGAAGGCCTGGTTCGAGACATCGTGGGTGCGCGCCGTCCGCAGCAGCGCGGAGAAGCGCACGAGCAGTTGCGCCCCGAGATCGAGCAGGCGTCCGCTCTCGGCGTCGCCGGAGCGCGGGGGCACGGAGCCCTGGGGCTTCTCAGTCACGGTCGCCCGCCCCCGCCAGCGCGTCCAGGCAGGCCTTGCGCACCGGCGCGCGCTTCGAGAGCGCGCCACGCTCGAGCACGGCGCGCGCCAGGGGCGTGCCGATGCGCGCGATGCAGCGCGCCACGGCCTGGCGGTGCGCCTCCTGGTAGCGCGAGAACCAGTTGCCCTTGTGCATCTCCTGCTCGAGATCCGGCAGGATCTCGTCGCCGCCGGTCGCGGCCAGCGCCGAGTAGATCGCGCGCCGTACCTCCAGCGGACGCTGCTCGAACGCGGGGTCCACGAGGTATCCGAGCAGCACCCCCGCGGTGCGCGGATCGCGCGCCACCGAGATCTGGTGCAGCACCGAGCAGAACGTGCGCGCGTCGGCGCCCTGCAGCATGCCGAGCAGCAGGGGCCGGGCCTTGTCGGGGTCGGCCTGCCCCAGGGCGGCGATGACCTCCTGCCGCACGCGCGGCTCGGGGTGCCGCATGGCGGTCTCGAGCAAGTCGAGGATCCGCTCGCCGCCGATCCAGCCCAGGATGTGCACGATGTTGCGCACCACGTACCAGCGCGGGTCGGCGAGCCAGGGCGCCAGCCGCTCGGGATCGTCGCGGCACAGGCACGCGATGGCCTCGGCCAGCGCGCGCCGCGTGCGCCGCTGCTGGCTCTCGGCCAGCGCGAGATTGAGCCAGTCCACGGCCTGCTCGCCGAGGTCCCGGGCGAGGGCCACGAACTCGGCCACGACCTCGGGCTCCTGCTGGTCGAGCTTCTCGATCACCCCCGACACCGAGATGGGCTGGAACAGCTCCTGCGCGAACCCCTCGACCGACCAGTCCGAGTGACGTCCGCAGCGGCGCAGCAGCGCGAAGCAGTGGCGCGCCTCGGTCCACGACCCCGCCGCGATCGCCTGGCGCAGCACGCGGGGCAGGAAGTGCGCCAGCTCGGCCTTGTCGGCAGCCTGCGCGCCGGCGTGCAGGAACGCGCTCGCGATCGCGATGGTGGCGGTCACCAGCTCGACCTCGTGCTCGGCGCGGAACTCGTCCAGGAAGCGGCGGGTCTCGCTCGGCGCGAGCGCCTCCAGCTCGGCGAAGCCGGCCTCGACCTCGACCGTCAGGTCGCCCACCGTCCAGTCGTCCGAGCGCCCTTCCGCCGGGTCCGAGGGCTCCGTGTCGGATCCGCCCTCCGGATCCAGGCCCGGCCCGGACACGGGCCAGGGCACGATGTCCCCGGGATCGACGGGGCCGGCTCCGCCCACGTCGCCCTCGGCGGGCACGTAGTCCACGTCCACGTGCTGCAGGTGCGCCTCCCACAGCAGGGTCACGAGGTCGTCCTCGCTCGCGTTCTGGCCGGTGACCTGCAGCACGGCATCCAGGAAGGTCTCGACCTCGGCCGGGGTGATGCCGAGCGAGAAGGTGATGGCGTGGATGCCGTCGCGATAGAACGGCAGCGCGAGGTTGTCGTCGCGTGAGCGGGCCTGGTAGAGCGAGGCCTCCTCGCACAGGACGTCGTCCGAGGCGAACTGGAGCGTCAGGGTGCCGTGCTCCTCGAGGGTGCGCGCCAGCGCCTGCGCCAGCTCCTCGCGGAAGCGGATGACGGTGGGGTTGTTCGCGTCGTAGAGCCGGCAGGTCTTGAGGGTGCGCGCGAGGTGGTTGACCCACGTCGCCGCTGCGCGCACGACCGCGTCCTGCTCCGGAGTGCGCGCGACCACCTGCTCGTCGCGCTCCGGACGGGCACTGACGTTCATGATGAGGCCACTCCCTGGGATGCCGCCATCGGCAGAGATCAGATGTGGTTATCGGCGCGGCGCCGGGACCGCTTGAGGAGGACGTCGCGGCGCACAGGGGGCCCGCAGCGCGCGGGGCCGCGCCATCCGCGCCGGATGGCACGCCGCGCGGTCCCCTCCGGCCCTGCTTTGGCGGCGCCCGTGCACTCCAGCTGCCGCGCTCGTCGGCGGGGCCTTGCCGCCCGGCGAGGCGGACCCGAACAATGGCGCACCCTGAGTACCCCTCACCACCTTCATCGAAGGAGGTCTCACGTCATGAGGTCCCGTCTGGTGGCCGGTTGCCTGGGCCTCGCGCTGGCCGCGCTGCTGCAGCCGGCCGCGCCGGCGTCCGCGCTCGAGGAGTGCCGCTTGCTGCGTCAGCCCGACATCGAGGGCGACAGGATCGTGTTCGTGTACGCCGGCGACCTGTGGAGCGCCCCCCGCGCGGGCGGTGTCGCCTCGCGCCTCACCTCCTACGACGGCCTGGAGCGGTTCCCCAAGCTCTCCCCCGACGGCAGGACCGTCGCCTTCACCGGCGACTACGACGGGAACACGGACGTCTTCACCATCCCGAGCGAGGGCGGTGAGCCGAAGCGCCT
>Ga0315295_10004067_pt1 | contig 12434 bp, 9 predicted proteins | sample YL17G14_0_MG_FD_204453 | JGI IMG/M metagenome (GOLD analysis project Ga0315295, IMG submission 204453) | Sediment microbial communities from Yellowstone Lake, YNP, Wyoming, USA - YL17G14_0 | ecosystem: Environmental > Aquatic > Freshwater > Lake > Sediment | place: USA: Wyoming | collected... | reverse complement strand
TTGGCGCAGACCTCGTTGATCACCACGTTGGGCAGCGGCATCGTCAAGAGGGGATCGTCGGCGCCGGGAGTCCCTCCCCAGACCGAGCTCGGGAACCAACCGTCCTGCTCGTCGACCCTGTACTCCGGATTGCGCGTCATTGAGGACCCGGAACCATTCGTTCGCGCGACCGGCCTCTCAGTCGGGCTGTAAGAGAACTTCTCGATGATCTTGTTGATGGGGGCGTCCAACTCGATCTCTTCGCCGTCGTTGCTCAGGCGGCCCCCATACTCGCCGGCGATCGGCAGGCCGGCCCCGTACCGCGCCTGGAAGGCCGTCTGGTTCTTGACGATCAGGACGCGTCCGCCCGGCGCCAGGACCTGAACGCTCGAACCCGAGAAGTCGAAGCTGACGCCCTCGATGAACCGCACGCCGCGCATGACCAGCGGCACGGGGCCGGTGTTCGTCAGTTCGATGAACTCGAACTCGTTGTTGTCGACGTTGGGCTCGGTCCACCGCCGAGCCGGCGGGTCGTACATGAACTCCGTGACCCGCAGATAGTCCCGAAGGTTCTGCGTAACGGCCGTGTCGATGAATCCTGCCCCGAGGCCCGTAAGCTCTCGGCCGGAGGTGAGGGTAAAAACGTCGGTGAGGCCGGTGGTGGGATCGAAATCACTGTCCAGCAACTCGTCGGCGCCCTGGTCCTTGAGGGTGAGCGCGAAATCGTCGCCCGGGACCAGTTGCAGCCGGTAGCGGCCGGGAAGGAGATTGTCGAAAGTGATGTCGCTCCAGACGAGCTTGGCCGACACCACCTGCCCGGAGGCGTCGGTGAGGAAAGCCGTGAATTCACCCCAGGCGTCCCCCTCGGCCGCGTTCCTGACGCCGTCGCCGTCGGTGTCCATCCAGAACGAGGCCACCACGCTGACCAGCGGCACGGCAGGGGTAAGGGACGCGTTCACGTTCCTCTCGTACTGACACGCGGCAAGGGTGACCGTGGGGGCCTTCCACCAGGTGCCGTCGAAGCACTGGACTTCGACGAAGTACTGTCCCAGCCGCAGGCCGAAGAAGCCGTAGATGCCGGCATCGCTGGCCCTCGTCGTCGCCACGAGGTCTCCCGACGCCGTGCACAACCGGACCGGCACATTGGGGATGCCGCCCTGGTTGACACTGCTGATAACCTGGCCCGCGATGGCGGCGGTGTTGACGGCGGCGCCTTCGTCGAGGCCGGGCGTCCCGCCAGGCGCCGCGCCGACGACCCAGGAGCCCAACGGATCAGCCTCGTTGCGGACCAGCGAGAACCCTCCGCCGGCGTCCAGGGCGTCCGAGGGCCGGTAGCTTACAGCATCGACCGTGGTCTCGTTGGGCCCCTCAAGATTGAGGCTCTCGCCGTCGTCGTTCAGCCGCCCCGTGTATTCGCCCGCAATCGGAAGCCCCGTGCCGTAACGCGACTCGAACGCGGCCCGGTTCTTCACGACGAGGACATGCTGACCGGGGTCGAGCGACGTGACGGCGCTTCCGGTGAAATCGAAGGCGACGCCGTCGATGAACCGGACACCCATCAGATCCACGTGCGACGGGCCGCGGTTCGCCAGGTCGATGAACTCGAAGTCCTCCTCGGCGTGGCCGAAGCCGCACGGAGGTGAGTACATGACTTCGCTTATCTTCAGGCCCCAGGGCGTCGCCTTCCTCACCAGGCCGGCGTCGAAGGTGCCCAGGCCGATCCAGAAGAACGGCGTGCAACCGGTATCGCGCGCGGCGTGGCTGTCCTGCCCCGGGAGGGTGAAGACCATGTCATCCGGCGCGAGGAACTCCAGGCTGTATGTGCCCACAGACAGGCCGCTGAACAGGTAGACCCCGCTCGAGTCGGTGACCCGAGTGGCGACCTCGCGGTCGATCGCGTCGCGCAGTCTGACGGTCACCCCCGCAACGCCGGGCTCCGACGGGTGGCGCACCCCGTCGCCATTGTCAAGCCAGACCGTGCCGCTTACCATGGCCGGCGAGGCGTCCAGAAGGAGACGGGGTTCGAGCATCTCCACAGAAGGAATTCGCGCGTGCCGCATGAAAGGCCCCCTTTCTTCGGGCCCCTCCGCGAAGGGACATGAGAAAGGACCCGACGGCTCTCGGCCGCACCTACGGGCCACAGGAATGAGAATCGGCTCTACATCGTGCCACGCTACTCCCCAACCGGCGGCGTGTCAAAAGATTTCCTCAGGCATCAGTATTTGTCCGCAGGATAAGACGCGTCGATCCGCGCGGCCGGACGCGCCGGCCCCAGGACGGCCGCCGGCTTCCTCCGCCCGCTATTCGCAGTCGAACCGACTCCCCCGCGCCGGGAATCCACCGAGATCCTCCCCGCTTGCCCTGTTCCTCTCCGACCCTACGGAGGTGCGTGCGCCGCGGGTTCGTCTCTGGAGGGCAACGCTACCGAACGTTCTTGCCGACGCTGGACCCACTGGGTCAGGAAGTCGTCGGCCTGCTCGACGACGGTCGGCACGACGGCCTCCAAGGAGGGTTCCACCGCTACAAGGACGGCCCCGGGGAGAATCGCGATGAGGAGGTCGGACAAGTTTTGCTGGACTCAGGCGACACCTGGATTACGTTATGTGGGCCATCTCGAGCGAAAGGGGACGTCCATGACGCAAGCGCCGCCGAATCCGCAGCAAGAGTACGCGTTGGGCCTCACCAAGACGGGATTGATTGTCTTTATCATCCTTCTGGTCGTCTGTCTCCCGTTGTGCTGGCTGCCGTGGGTGATCAAGTCGCTGAAGGCGACAAAGTCGTAGCCGTGTGCCGCCAAGCGAACAGGGACCACGTCATGCCTGATGGTGCGAGCGCTTCTCCCGGCCGCGGAGGCAGGGGATGGTTGCGCCAACTGCTGAGCATGGTGGCGGTGATGGGGTTCATCGCGTACTGTGCCTGGTGGGCCTATTGGCTTCTCCAGGGCCGGTTGCCGTCGGCCCCGCTGAGGGCACTCACGGGACTTCCGGCACCGACGACGGGATGCACGCGGAGCCTGCGATGTCTGTTCCAGGGCGACGTGGCCACAGCCCTTCAGTGGAACGTCTTCTCGGTTCCCATCGCGGCGCTGTTCGCGCTGAGCCTCGGATGGTTGATGGTCCGGCTGCTGCGGCGCCGCCCCTTGCTTCTGCCGTCTTGCTTTCTATACATATGGGCGGCCATCCTGCTGCTGGCGTGGGCGGCCAAGCTCCTCGGCGATCCGCTGTATTGGTGACGTGAACCCCCTGCCGGGCGCTCTCTCCGCTGTTAACCGGATGGGTTCAGTTTCAAACGCCCCCTCAAATCTGTGTTGACCAGCGGCGTCGGTTTCGCTCTTGCGACATTTGGTTTTGTCGGAACCACCGTCAGATAGATGCTGCCGCCGGAGTCCTCGACCTTGACGACGCCGACGGCCGCGAGGTCCCCGCGGGTGTCCGTCAGGCGATAGGCCGCCCATCTGCCGACGAGCCTGGGGTCATGTGCGCGGAACGCAAGTTCCACCCCGTGGGGGCCGCCCGCCTGGATTGGGCCGAGGTCATGAACACTGATGGCGAACCGGCCGTCCCTAGTCTGGAACGAGGAGCGTTCGCTTTGTGCCGCGGCCGCCGCCTGCGCACCGCTCTGGTAGAGCCCCCGCAACTCCTTGAGCGGGAACGTCGAGGCCGGCTCATCGGTCGGCCGCAGGGCCTGGACCAGGCGATACGCCGCCTGGACGTCCAGATCCCTGACCTGGTCGGCCACATGCTGATCTGTCAGTCGCTGGAGTCTTCCCGCTATGGCCAGGCCGTAGCAGCAGGCATCCTCAACGGCTTCCCGCTGTGCTTCCGACAGCCCGCCATCCAGGTAATCGTTCAGCCGGTCATCGCTTATCTCCGGTTCGGCGCGATTGCGGCGCGCGGCCGACACAAGGTACGTCACCACCAGCGACTCGGCCGCCCATTGCAAACACGCATTACATTTCTGGAGATGTGTTTCAACCGTATGCCGGGGGATCTTCCCGGCATAGTAGTCGCTGATGAGGGACTCGCGCGCCAAGTCGCACACAGACTGGGGCATCCCGCCGCTCATGGCTCACGTCCCGTGCCACCCGATGCGGGCGGCAACCTGATCCATCCGTCCAGCAGCTGCCGCAACCTGGTAAGCGCCCTGGCAAGGCGCTTGCTGACCGTTGAGTCGGCAACGCGCAGTTCCTGCGCGACCTCGGTCTGCGCGCAGTCCTTGATCTTCACAAGTACGACCACCTGCCGTAGGTCAAGAGGCAGGTTGCGCACCGCGTTCCTCACCGCCTCGTTCCTCTCTCGGTCGGCAACGCTCTCAACCGTCGCCGGTCCATTGCTCGCCTGTCTGTCGAGAACCTCAGCCGGACGGCCGCCTTCACTCGCCCCGACCAGGCTGCTCTCCGGCCGTTCGCGGCGGTAGCGGGGCGACTTGGCCATGTCGATAGCCAGGTTCGTGGCGACCTTGAGAAGCCGGGTGTTGAATGGGCCTCGTGCCGGATCCCAAACGGCCTTCGTCTCCAATGCCCTCATGAGAATCGCTTGGAGGATGTCATCGAGATAGTTACTCACGGTAAGTTTCGCGGTCTGCAAGGCGCCGATGCACAGCCTCGTCAATGTGGGGGTGCACCGCTCACAACTGGCCAAGTGGTTCAGAAGAGGGTAAGAGGCCGTCTTCGGCCCGTGGCCCCGTTTACGACAGTACTCCTGTATCGCCTCTCGGCAAACCGAGCAAGCAGCGAACTCGTCTTTCTCACAGCAGTTGCACGGCCTCTTTGAGTTGGTGGCAGGGCAACCCGTCCCGGCGTTCGCTGTTATCCGCTCCTGGCGAGGTACGGCCTTTTCCTCCTGCTTCTTCTGGCGTGCCGTCGCCAAGGCAACCGGATGGGCGCTCGCCGCAGGTGATCGGCGCGGGGCCGACACGGCCAGAACGGATGGGTACGGCCGCACAAGCAGCGAGAGCGCCGCAGTTGCAGCGATCAGGTCTGCGTCGGGTGGATGCCAAGAGCCAATCGTCTTTGCGGCTTGCACAACTTGAGTAAGTAGAGAGGCCGGCATGCTCTGCTCCAACGAACCCGTTCGCGTAAGGCTCCCTTAGGAGATACGACGGTCCCGCCGCGGTTTTTCCGAAATAACGGGCCCCTGACGCAGGTGTGCCCTGCCCGGGAACAGCCGCTGGCGCTTTGTCGGAGCCAAATGGAAAATCGCGGCCGCGACCCTCGTACTTCTCCTTGACAGGGGAGCACAAGTGAATGAGGAGGCCTTATGATCCGGGAGAGGCTGTACCAGGAGTATCTTGATGCAGCCAGGGAGTTCGGCCGCCGAGGTCCGGTGGTGGACTCCCTGGCCTGTGCCGCACTGGCACTGCGGCTGAAGCCCGATTCCGAGGAGGTCCGCCGGTTTATCGCGACCGACATCCCAACGGCTCAGCCTGGCTGCGACGGGAACGGCAACGAGGACCTTGTGGCCCTGCGCAAGTGGAAAGCCAGACTGGACCAGGCCCTGTTCGGGGAGATCGCCGTGTCGGATGTCTCGCCGCAGGATGTCCTGTGCCACGTGGACCGCAAGTCCGCACCGCCGGACCGGGCCGGGGTGCAGGCCCCGGAGACCATCCAGAGGTTTCAGCGACTCGCGAAACGCTTCGACCGCCGAAAACATGCGAAGGCCAGGGATATTCGCCACGGCCTGCGCGACCTTCTGACACGGCTGACGACCAGGGAGGAATTCCGGCAGGCCATGGGGCCCATCACCTTCGAGGAACTCCGTAACCAGGTCGATGTCTTCGAGCACAGACCTGCGGGTGACGACGGAAGTCGCGGCGTCTGACATTCACAGACCCGACGCGCCGGGCACGCCGCCCGATCAACCTACTTCGACGCCGGTAGCGGCACCGGGTCGAAGGTCGGCGTGTCCCACGTCGAGGGCAGCCATTCGCGCAGGGGCACCTCGCCGCGACGATAGCCGTTGGTCTTCTCCATCACCTGGTCCACCGTCAGCGCCTGGTCACTCACCTGCGGCAGGGCCGGCTCGTTCTGGCACTCGGCGGCAAACTGGTCGCGCATCCTTAGCCGCAGGTTCATCGCATTCTGCATGGCCGAGATCTCGCCCGCCTTCTCGTCCACGCGGGCCGGCCGCGCCCTCAATTTTCTGCTGCAATTCGTGCAGCCCACAGAGATAATGCCAGATAGAGGGCAAGGCTCTCCGCAGGACACATGGAGCATACTTAGAATGCCGTCAAAATGTCCTCAGAATGCATCGCGAGACGGTAAAAAAACCGTGGAGGAACAGTATATCAACGAGACGACGGAACTCCTTGTCGTTATTGGAGTTAACGCGTAACCACAGGCGGCGGCAGAGGTTGGCGAAAACGGCCTGATTCAACCCCACCCTCTCCGCCAGTGTGCGAGCACGGGGTTGCGGAGGCGGTGCACATGATCCACATGCGCGGAGCAGGACGGCGGGTGGCAGCGGTGGCGGTGTGTCTGGCGTCGCTCTGGCCCGCCCTCGCGGCCGGGGCGGCCGACGAAACGCCCATACGCTGGGACATGGAATCGCTGGCCCGCGTCGTGAAGCCCATGCGGCACGACATGAAGGCGCGAATGCCCCTCGTACTCTGGAACTTCCCGCTGCCGCGGAACGATGACCTCGTCAAACTGCGGTCCGACGGCACGCTGCGCAAGCACATCGACACGCTGGCGGCCCGGGGCATCGTGCCGACCGTCGAGATGGGCTGGGAGTGGACGCCCGCCGGCGCCATGGCGATGGCCCGGACGCTCCAGGAGGCGGGCCGGCCCGTCTACGTCCTGCTGCCGCGCGTAGACCTCCTGGAAGGCACGGCCTACCGCGACTGTAACGCCTGGGGCGAAGGCCCCGACGCCACCCGACGGGGCGAGATGCGCAAGTGGCCGTGCCTGCCCCTGGCCGATCCGAAACTCACGGCCGAGTGGCTCCGCGGCCAACTTCAGCCGTTCAAGGACGCCGGCATACCCCTTGCGGCCGTGTGGTTCGACGACGAGTGCCTGCCGCACCCCTGGAACGGCTGCTACGAGGCCCAGCGGGCAAGCGCCGAGTGCCGCAAGCACTACCCCGCGGGCGTCATGGACGACTTTGCCGCCTTCCGCAAGTGGGCCGACGCGTTCCGCTTCGACTTGTTCACCAAGGGTGCGGCCGAGCCGGTCAAGGCGATGTTCCCCGGCGTCCTGGTGGGAGAGTACGGCGACGAGGTTTCCGGCACGGACAAGCGCTATGGCCTTGACGTGCAGATGCCCTCGGCCTATGCCAATACGTGCGACCTGCCCCGCGCGTTCAAGGACCGCCAGGTCACCCAGCCGGCGGCCGACCTGTTCTACTTCCGGCAACTGCTGGAGATCGTGAGCCGCGCGAGCGCGAAGGTCATCGCCGGCAAACTGTCGATGCCGTACATCAGCCGCTTTGTGGTCGACAACCCCGACGAGAAGTACCGCTTCCCGATGAGCCAGGACGTCTACCGGGAACTCGTGCGGCACGTCTGGCTCCGCGGGGCGGACGGGCTGTACCTCTTCAATCTCGGCTACCCCACGACGCCCCAGACGGTGACGGCCGAGTTTTCGTTCCAGTCGGTCGAGGACGCGCGCAGCGTCACCGACGAGTTGCTCGCGCACCGCGAGTTCCTCGACAAGGGCGCGGCGATGACCTTCGCGGTGCCGAAGGCCGTCGATGCCGAGGCCGTCTGGAGCGGCCGCAGGCTTCCCGGCGGCCGGTGCCTCGTCCGGGCCGTGTCGCTCGGCAAGGACGACGCGCGCGTCCGCGTGGGCGTGGCCGAGGGCGTCGCCGTGGAACTCGACGCCCCGCGGTCCGGCGCAACCTATGTCATCTCCGCCGCCGGCGACGTCCGCAAGGTCGCCTCGGGCCGGATGTGATGGAACCGCGGGCCGGAAGGCTTCGACAAGAACGGCCGACTGCCTGTCAAGCGGCTAACCGCGCAGCAGGCGTGCCGGTCGCCGCGCAGACAGAGGAGGCTATCGTGCCCACGACCTTCACCGCAGACGCAGGCCGCCAAGGCAACGAGATCTCGCCCCTGTGGTTCGGCCACAACCTGGAGCACACCCGCAGTTGCGTGTGGCAGGGCCTGAGCGCCCAACTCATCAGGAACCGCAAGTTCGCCGGCCTGCCGCAGCGCGACGGCGCGGCCCGCGACTGGTACGCCCTCGGCCCGGCCGAGAGTTGGCGCCTCCTGGAAGCCACGTGGGCCTGGAACGGCACCGAAGGCGAGGCGTACACGACCCATTTCCACCCCCGTGTCGGGCCGCCGGGCCAGCGCCAGCGCGTCGAGTCTTTTCGGAGCGGCGCGCCGTGCGGCATCGGCCAGCGCGGCATCGTGCTGATTGGCGGCCGGGCTTACGAAGGGCGCGTGGTCCTGCGGGCCGACAGGGACCTGGCGGTGCGCGTAACGGTGTCGGCCGCCGAGGCCGAAGTCGCCCGCGTGACCGCCCGGCCCGGCTCGTGGACCGAGGCCGCCTTCCGCTTTGCCGCGGCGCGGACGGAAAGCGACGCCCGCCTCGAGATCACCTTCGACGGGCCCGGGGCACTCTTCGTGGGAGCCGTCTCGCTCCTGCCCGCGGACCACTACCTGGGCATGCGGCGGGACGTGATCGAACTCCTGAAAGAGATTTCCGTTCCCATCCTGCGATGGCCGGGCGGGAACTTCGCCGGAGACTACCACTGGCAGGACGGCCTCTTGCCGGTCGACCAGCGCGCCCCCTTGCCGAGCACGCCCGAGACGCTGCCGCACACCAACGGGTTCGACTTCCACGAGATCGGCACCAATGAGTTCATCGCCCTGTGCCGCGAACTGGGCGCGGAGCCTTTCATCACGATCAACATGGGCCTCGAAGGGCCGGACGAAGCCGCCGCCTGGGTCGAGTACTGCAACGGCGGCCCGGACACGAAGTGGGGCAAGGTGCGGGCCGAGCGCGGCCACCCGGAACCTTACAACGTGAAGTACTGGACATTGGGCAACGAGATGGGCTACAGCCACATGAAAGGCCCCAACACGCCGGGGGGCTACACCGAGATGGCGGTCGCCTGCGCCCGGGCCATGAGGCAGGTCGATCCCTCGCTGCACCTGACGGCCTCAACCGGCTGGTCGAAGGAGTGGTACGAAGGGGTGCTGGCCGCCGAAGAGGACTATTTCGACGGCATCTCGGCCCACATCTACTATCGGCTGGTGAAGGACTTTGGGGGCGAGGAAGGGCGTCGCGAGTTCCGCCGGCTCGTAACGGCGCCGCCCGGCGACTTTCGCAGCTCCAACCTCGTGAATGGCCAGCAGGGCGACCGCCGCCTGACGGTGCGCGACATCCGGGACCTGGTTAGCGCGCGGCCCCGCGGCCGCAAGGACATCGGCATCGCCTTCGACGAGTGGAACGTCTGGTACGCCTGGTACCGGCGGCCATGCGTCGTGGAGGGGATTCATGGCGCGGTCATGCTCAACGTGCTCTGCCGCGAGGCCGGCAACCTCGGCGTGAATATCGGCGCGTTCTTCGAACCGGTCAACGAGGGGGCGATCTTGGTCGAGCCCGACTCGGCCCGCCTGACGCCGCTGGGCCGGGTGATGGCGCTCTTCAGGCCGCATCAGGGCGGGCGCCTGGTTCCCGTGTCGCCATCGCCCAGCGCCGGCGATCTGGACGTGGCCGCCTCGTTCAGCGCCGCGAAAGGCGAGTTGACCGTCACGCTGGTCAACCAGAGTCCCGACGAGAGCCGGGAGGCCGAGATCGCGGTGGCCCGCGCCGCGCCGGTCGGCGAGGCCCGCGGGGTCCTGCTCTCCTCGTCCGGGTTCCAGCCGGGATCGGACTTCCAGGAGGATTCGATGGAGGTCCGCCGCAGGGGGTCCAGCACCCTTGTGGTGTCGCTGCCGAAGCACAGCGTGGCGCGGGTTCAGGTGGCCTGCCGGTCCTGAGATGTGGGACCCGTCGTCGAGTAGAGCATGCGCGCGGCGGGTCGGGAGACCCGCCGCGCTCTCCCTTTGTCCGCCGCGCTCTCTCTTTGCCCGCCGCGCTCTCTCTTTGCCCGCCGCGCAGCATTGCTTTCGGGCCGCCTACTCAGCCAGTTCGACGATCAGGCTCTTCATGAGCGGCGGTTTGGCGCACGTGATCGTGTAGGTCTCGGCCGGCGACTTGGCCACGTGGGCGTCGCGTTTCTCGGCGCCGTCTTCGTCCCAAACGTAAGTGACCCGCACCGGGCGGAACCCGCCCTGGGGTTCGCGATAGTCGGTGTCGATGCGGAAGTCGAAAATGCAGAGCGTGTTCTTCTGCGGCGTGCTCCTGTACTGGACGAGGGCCTTGCGGCAACCGGCGGGGACTTCCTCGGCCGTCACGTACTTGCACGACCCGGCCGTCGGGCCGGGCATCTTGCCGACCTCCTTGAAGGTCTTGCCGTCGTCGAACGAAACCAGGAGGCCCCAGCCTTCGCGGGCGTCGCGGGCGCGGTAATGCCCGCCGAAACGGATGCGCGTGATGTCGCCCGGCGCCTCGACCGGGAACGTCACGCTGCCGCCCTCCGGCCCGTACTCCGCCACGCGGAGGTTCTCGGCCTTCACACCCTTGCGGTCGGGGTGGAAGTCGGTGACCACGAGTTGCTTGTCCTTGCGGCCGGTGTTCGTGCAGCCCTCGATGGCGATGGTCCCTTCGTCGGGCCCCGCGCTGAAGATAATCGTGTTCTCGCCCTGCCCGAGTGCCGGCAGCGGCGCCTGCGAATGCTGGATGTCGTGCGTCACCTTCAGGGTGTCCAGGCCCGTGCCCGCGCCTTTCATCTCGAACTTGAGGCGATAATCGTAGCGGCGGAAGCAGAACGGCTTCAGGTCGACCTTCTGCTCGCCGGTGGCCTGGAGGTTGGCGACTTCCTTCCAGTCGAGGCCGCTGTTGTCCGAGAAACTCACGACCAGGCTCCCCCCCGCCGCTACGGCGGCCTTGAAATTCAGTTCGCCGGTCAGATACACGTAACTGGAGGGCATGCGGACGACGAGGACGCCGGGCGCCGCCCCGTCCTTGACATGAACGGCCGGGCCCTTGCCGTCCTCGGACCTGGCGGCCAAGTTCTCGGCCGCGAGCGTCCCCGCGCGGAACCTGGCGTCGGCCAGCGGCACGTCGTATTCCAGCGTCCCGTTGCCGATGCGGCCGGGGGCGATGTCGCCGTACTTCTTCTGTAGGCCCATGCCGCCCCGGCCCTGGAGGACGCCCGCGGGGGCCTCGCCACCGTCCATGTTCACATGCAGACCCTTATTGAACCAATTGCGCGTGAGGCGCTCGCCGGCCCTGAGTTGCACATTCAGCCGGTACCCCTGCGAGTATCCGTACTCGTACAGGACATGCTTGCCGTCGAACTCCTCCATGGTTGAGGCCCAGCCGTGGCTGCCGGCGAAGTTCGGGCCGTCTTTCGTGTAGAACTCGCACTTGGCCAGCATCTCCGGCCCCTTCTTCCATCCCTCGTTCTGGGCAAACGCGCCCAGTTTGCCGCCGTTGTGGCGGTACTCCGGGTGGTCCTTGAGCCAGTCCTGCACGGCCTTCGTGATGTCGGCCACGCCCGCGACCGAGCCGTCGCCGTTGCGGAAGTAACTCATCAGCGACGCGTCGAGCATGTGCCACGCGCCCCCGTACGAGAGTTCCGGCACGCTGTGCAGGTAGATCGCCCAGCCCCGCGCCTCCATGCCGATAAACCTCCCGAGTTGCTCGATATTGGCCGACGCGCAGCAGCACATGCCGTAGCCGTACACGTGTATCGTCTTCATGACGTCGTGCACGTTCGACTCGTTCTGGAGGAACTCGTTCGGCGGGGCGGTCTGGTGGCGGTACTTGACCACGGTCCGCCAGATGGCAATGGCCTTCTCCTCGTCGGTCATGCCGGGCTTGATGCTGGACTTCTGCCACGCCTCCAGGCTGGAAACGTCTTCAACCTTGTCTGAGAGCACCTTGATGTTGCTGACGACGCCAACGGCCTTCGCGCCGGCGGGCTCTCCGCCGAGAGCCCCGGCGATCGCCGCCAGCATCGGAATGAGGGCAAGGCCTGCGCCAATCGCCCGGCACGCACGTCCAGCCGTCTTCATTGCATTCCCCTTACCTTGCCCGGGACAGCACAGTCCTAGAGCGCGACTTAGGCCTTCGCGCGGTGGGTCTCCTGACCCACCGCGCAAAGTGGCGTTCCAATATACGACCCCTATCGCCGGGCAATTGTACTACCAAGCTCCGCCCCGTACCAGTGCCCTGCCCGCCCGAGACGTTGCGTGGCGCGCCGTCATACTCCAGCGCCGCTTTGCAGGGCGGATCTACGGACATATCAGCAACTGAAGCACAGAAACAGGGGAAGTAGTCCTACAACACCACATGGCACGTGGCGGGAGGGGTGGCCTATTGGCCTTCGCGCCTGCCGTGCCTCAGCTGCCCTGCCGGATGAGTTCGACCGCGGCATCGGCCAGGAGTCCGCCCGTCTCGG
>Ga0315295_10004066_pt1 | contig 12437 bp, 11 predicted proteins | sample YL17G14_0_MG_FD_204453 | JGI IMG/M metagenome (GOLD analysis project Ga0315295, IMG submission 204453) | Sediment microbial communities from Yellowstone Lake, YNP, Wyoming, USA - YL17G14_0 | ecosystem: Environmental > Aquatic > Freshwater > Lake > Sediment | place: USA: Wyoming | collected... | reverse complement strand
CAGCACCGATCCCAGCAGGAACATGATCGCATAGAGAATTATCCCGTAACCAATGGCTTTACCCCAGTTCATGTTTCACCTCCTTCAGCAGGTTTATTGTAGATTTGGGGTAGGGGATTGTCAATTGGAATTTGATATAACAATAACACTGGGATTTCAATCGATTTTGAGGGCCGGATCTATTCCACTTTGTAGTTTATGGTGACGCTGGCGCGGATTTCCAGCAGTCCCGGAGAAATGGGGGTTTCGGCCCCGCCTTGAGCCCTCATGGCCAGAAATTCGTTGGGTGAGGGAGGAGGAACCATCGCCCCGCCTTCGATCACGCTTTTTATCTCTTTGAGCTTTAATCCCGCAGCCGCAGCCACAGCTTGAGCTTTTCCCTGCGCTTCTTTAACTGCCAGCTCCAGCGCCTGCTTCCTGGCTTCGCTGTCGTCCTTCTTCTGAAATTGGACTCCCTGGACCTGATTGGCTCCAGCGGAGATGCCGGCATCAATGACCCTGGAAATCTTGGCCAGGTCTTCGATGGTCGCATTCACCTGGTTGCTGCAGCGGTAGCCCACTAATTTGGGCGGCTGGTTGGGTTCGTATTTCATTTCCGGATAAATATTGAAGGCGGAAGTTTGGATCTTATCCTTGGCGATCCCCTGTTTTTCGATAGCGGACATGACCTTGCTCATGATCTCCGCGTTCTCATTCTGAGCTTCCTGGGCGGTCTTGCGGGAGACTTCCACTGCCAAACGCACATTGGCGGTGTCCGGGGCCACCGGTACGAAGCCTGAGCCGGTGACGCTTAAAAGCTGGTCATCTTTGAGCAGGGCCGCAAAGATCGGACTGATCAAAGATAAGCATAAGAAAATAACGGTTAATCTTCTCATGCTTTTATTATAACATACTTTGATTTTTTAATTAAAGAGTGTAAAATAGCTGATGGAGGTGTTGGTTCATGAAAAAAACACTGGCGATTGTCACTTTGATGTTTTGTTTAATGTCCGCATCCCAGGCCCTGCAACCAGCGGTGATTGGTGGAATACGCGATGGTCTGGCATTAGGCATCATGGCGGACGAAGGGGTGGGGCGGAATGTGGGGATAAGATTTGGCCTGGAGGCCAATACCGGGAAGAAACCTCTCATCCTCTTTTTTGGAGGCAAATTTTATCTGGTTACACTTGAAAGAAAAGTTCCTTTATCATTGGGGTTGGGACTGGTAGGATATTTCGGGGATAAGTCCGAAGCGGGAATTTCCCTGTCTTTTATCTTTGATCGAATCTTCGCGATCAATCCGCTCTTCTTTGAGGTGGGAGTGGATGTGGCGGGGTCGGGAAGACTGCAGGCTCAACTGGGATATAAGATCTATTAGTGGCCACTAAGTTCAAGCGTCTTAGGTTCCAAACCAGGGGAAAAGACGAAGTTATAGATCTATCCGCTGAGGTGGAGAGCTTCCTTTCTGAGTCAAAGATCAAAAATGGGCTGGCCACCGTCTTTGTGCCCGGGTCCACTGCTTCAGTCACCACCCTTGAATATGAGCCGGGATTGATAACGGACATCAAGGAATTAGGCGAGCGTATCGCTCCTTCCGGTAAAAATTATGCCCATGACCAGACCTGGGGCGACGGCAACGGCTATTCTCATCTCAGGGCTTCAACCATCGGGCCCTCGCTTTCTATCCCTGTTGAGAACGGCAAACTTACCCTGGGCACCTGGCAGCAGATCGTGCTGATAGACCATGACACCCGCCCGCGCAGCAGGGAAGTCGTGATGCAAGTTATCGGGGACTAAATGCGGATAAATATTCGTGTCCAGCCCAACGCCAAACAAAACCAGATCGTCGAAGAAGCCGGCCGCTTTAAGGTCTATTTGACCGCCCCGCCGGTCGAGGGTAAAGCCAATCAGGCCTTGATCGAATTCCTGGCGGAACACTTCAACGTCAAGCGCAACCAGATTAATATCCTCCGCGGCGAAAAAAGCCGGGAAAAAGTAATAGAGATCCTCTAATTGGTTCCGACTATCTGGCTTTTAATATCGCCCTAAGGGAGGGAGGTATATCCGCAGAACCGGACGTAGTGAGCTGTAGAATTATTCTCTCTATGTCAGGACCGATTGAAAAAGAGAAAGCCACGGTCCTATAAGATGTTTTGCCGGTGGGTATTATGGCCGGAGGCACGATTTCTCTTCGGTCGGATAAGATCGATATTTTGACTGATTTAGGAAAGCTCCCGCCGAAATGGGGCTTGATCTCTAAATAATAAACGCCGGGTTGATTCTGCCTGTGAACCGTAACGTCCAAATAGGATCTGGTCGGGACAAACTTTCCTGACTGTGGCTTGAAAAGATAAAGTTTCCTGATCCGGCGGGATTCACCCTGTCCTAATTGGCTCAAGACCAGAGGATATTTAGCAGGAATCCTCTTTAATGGTCTCCCCGGATACATGATCAAAGTTTTAGTTCTCATAGTTCCTTATTATTTTCGTTAAAATTATCCGATAATTTCACCCTGAGGATCATGATATAATAAATTAATGAGCCTAAAACCTTCTAAAATCATTTGTGTGGGTCTCAATTATCGCGATCATGCCAAGGAGCTGAAGATGGAGCTCCCGGTCCAGCCTGTTATTTTTCTCAAGCCGCCCACAGCGGTAATAGGGGACGGGGGAGATATTATCTATCCGGATTGGATGACCCAGAATCTTCATTACGAGGCTGAGTTGGGGATCGTGATCAAGAAGCAGACCTATCGTATTTCCGAGAAGGGATCCAAAGAATATATTGAAGGTTATTGCTGCGCCAACGATGTAACTGCGCGGGATCTGCAGAACCTGGACGGCCAGTGGACCCGGGCTAAATCTTTCAACACCTTCTGTCCGCTGGGGCCCCGGATCGTCAAAGATATCGACCCCAATAAATTGGATATCAAGCTGCTCTTGAACGGGCAGATAAAACAGCATTCGAACACTGAACAGATGATCTTCCAGCCTGCTTATTTGGTCTATTTTATTTCTCAGATCATGACCCTCTTGCCGGGGGATGTTATCTTAACTGGCACTCCTCCCGGAGTGGGCCCCATGCAAAAAGGGGACCAGGTCATAGTGGAGATCGAGGGTATTGGACGACTTACTAATAAAATTGTATAATCACAGCCGATGACCAATCATCCCATCTACCTGGCTCTCATCTGGCACATGCATCAGCCCTATTATAAGGACCTGGTCACCGGCGAATATATCCTCCCCTGGGTGAGACTGCACGGCACTAAGGATTATTACGACATGGTAGCCATCCTGGATGATTATCCGGACATCCGCGCGACCTTCAACCTGGTCCCCTCCCTGCTCATGCAGATCGAGGATTATGTGAACGGCTCCGGCAAAGACAAAGACCTGCTGCTCAGCGAAAAGGACCCCAAGAGCCTAACCGACGAAGAGATAGTTTACATCCTGAAAAACTTCTTCATGTGCAACTGGGAGGTGATGATCAAGCCATACCGGCGCTATCATGACCTCCTGCTCAAGCGCGGCCGGTTCGCCACCGCTCCGGAGCTTTTGCGCATCGCCCGCCGCTTGAGCGCGCAGGAGATAATGGACCTGCAGGTCTGGTTCAATCTCACCTGGTTCGGTTTTATCTATAGGAAAAAAGACCCGGTGATCTCCGGCCTGATCAATAAGGGACAGTATTTTACCGCCGAAGACAAAGCCGCCTTGCTGGCCAAGCAAAAAGAGATCCTGTCCTTGATCATCCCCAAATACAAAGAATTGGCGGAGCGCGGACAGATCGAGGTCACCACTTCGCCCTTTTACCATCCCATCCTGCCCCTGCTGTGCGACACCAATTCCGCCAAAGAGGCCCTGCCCTACGCGCAGCTTCCTTCCATCCGCTTCCAGCATCCGGAAGACGCCAAGCGGCAGATCGGGGCGGCGGTGGCTTACCATGAATCCCATTTTGGCGAAAAACCGCAAGGTATGTGGCCTTCGGAGGGATCGGTTTCGGAACAGATCCTGCCTTTGGTGGCGGAAGCGGGGGTTAAGTGGATCGCCACCGACGAAGGGATCCTGGCAGCTTCGCTCAACCAGCCGCGCCTGCTGGCCTCGCATGAAATGTACAAGCCCTATCAGGTCAATAACCAGATCAATATCCTGTTCCGCAATCATTTCCTCTCCGATCAGATCGGTTTTGTCTATCAGCGCTGGCGGGCCAAGGATGGGGTGGAGGATTTCATGAAGCACCTGCACAATATCCGCGCCAGCCTGCCTTCGGATAACCGGCGTTATCTGGTAACGGTCATCCTGGACGGAGAGAACGCCTGGGAATACTACCGGGACGGGGGGGAGGAGTTCCTGCGTGAATTGTACCGCAGGCTTTCATCCGATCCCGATATTAAGACCGTAAGGCCGCGGGATTTTTTGGCGGAGAATCCTCCCACAGACCAGGTTCCCCGGCTTTTCGCCGGGTCCTGGATCAATACCAATTTCAAGATCTGGATCAGCCATGCGGAGGATAACCTGGCCTGGGATTATCTGGCGCGGGCCCGGGTAGCCCTGGAAGGATCGGACAATAAAACCGCCTGGCAGGAGCTGTATGTGGCGGAGGGATCGGACTGGTGCTGGTGGTACGGTGATGACCATTCCTCGGGGAACGATGAAACCTTTGATGCCCTGTACCGCAAGCATCTGAAAAATATTTATCATTTGCTGAGCAAGGAGGCCCCCCGGTATCTGGACAAGCCGATCAAGACCATCAAAGCCTTCCGTCCCACCCGCGAGCCGGTCTATTTTATCCAGCCCGAGATCGACGGTGAAGTGACCAATTATTATGAATGGTTGTCTGCCGGATACTTTGACATTGAAAAGGCCAAGGGGGCCATGCACCAGATCGAGACCGTGTTGAAAGCGTTCTATTACGGTTTCAGCAAGACCAATCTGTACCTTCGCCTGGATACCCACCTGGACCTTTTGGAGAATGAATGCCGGCAGTTCTCTTTTGGCCTGATCACCTATCAACCGGCAGAGCTGAAGCTTATGCTCCAGCATGACCAGGAGACCGGCGGCTGTGTTCTGGTCCTTTATAAGATGGGTATTAAGGAGAACTGGGAAGAGATCAAGCGCCTGGAATCGTTCGGGGTCAGGAAGGTCATTGAGTTCGCGGTTCCCTTTGAGGATCTTTTGGCCAAACCCGGGGGTGAGATCCAGTTCACCATTGTGGTGGAAAAAGAGGGGAACGAGATGGAGCGGTGGCCGCGGGGCGGGGTGATCTCCTTCAAGGTCCCCACCGAAAGCTTTGAAATGGAGCAATGGAGCGTATGAAGAAGATCAATTTTTTGTTCGGGATACATTGTCATCAGCCGGTGGGTAATTTTGAGCATATCTTCGAGGAATCATATCAGAATTGCTATCTGCCTTTCATCGAGACCCTGGACCGCCACCCGCGCATAAAGTTCGCGGTGCATTACAGCGGCATCCTCTACGACTGGTTCCTGGCCAAACATCCTGAATTCATCGATAAGTTGAACCGCATGGTCAAGCGCGGTCAGGTGGAGATCATGACCGGCGGTTATTATGAGCCCATCATTCCCATCATCCCGGATGCGGATAAATTAGGGCAGATCAGCATGCAGAACGAGTTCATAAAACATCATTTCCGGGTCTCTCCGCAGGGGATGTGGCTGACCGAGCGGATCTGGGAGCCCCATCTTCCCAAGATACTCTCCGAAGCCGGCGTGGGATATGTGACCGTAGATGATGAGCATTTCTTCCGGGCAGGTGTAAAAAAGGAAGATTCCTACGGATATTATGTCACCGAGGAGCAGGGCGTGACCCTTAATGTCTTTCCCATCAGCCGTGACCTGCGCTACCTGATACCCTTCAAATTGCCGGAAGAGACCATCAAGTTCCTGGGAAGTGTTGCCACTGAGGAGGGTGAGCGGGCGGCGGTGCTGGCGGATGACGGAGAAAAATTCGGGGTCTGGCCGGGCACCCACAAATGGGTCTTTGAGGAAGGTTATCTGGAAAAACTGCTGACTGCGCTGGAGGAGAACCTGGAATGGATCCGATCCATGACCTTTTCTGAATATCTGGAGGCCTATCCGGCCAAGGGGCGCATCTATCTGCCCGCGGCTTCCTACCAGGAGATGATGGAGTGGTCGGGGGGCTACTTCCGCAACTTTTTCACCAAATATTCGGAAGCCAATAATATGCACAAGAAAATGCTGCTGGTAAGCGGGAAACTGCAGACGCTCAAGAAATCACACACTTCTGAGGAGAGAGAAAAACAGATCGAAGAGGCGCGGCGGGAACTCTACCAGGGGCAGTGCAATTGCGCTTACTGGCACGGGGTCTTCGGCGGACTGTATCTCTCTTACCTGCGGCACGCGGTCTACGAGCACCTGATCCAATCGGAGAACCTCATCCAGAAACTGCAGAGAGGGGAAGGGAAGTTCACCGAGGTGCTGCTTACCGATTTTGATAAGGACGGCTCCGAGGAAGTATTGATGAGCAATCCCTATCTGAACCTCTACCTGGCGCCGCGGGGGGGAGGGGGTTTGTTCGAGCTGGATTACAAGCCCAAAGCCTTTAATCTGACCAATGTGTTGACCCGCCGGCCGGAGCCCTATCATAAGAAAATTTTAGAGACCCCCAAGGAGCAGATCGCGGTGGGTACCGGGACCCCCAGCATCCATGATCTGATAAGAGTAAAGGAAGAAGGCATAGAGAAATATCTGCTCTATGATCGCCACCCGCGCCTCTCCCTGCTGGACCATTTCCTGCCGCTTGATTGCGATCTTATTTCTTTAAGGAACGGCAAATACCTGGAGAGGGGGGATTTCGCGGAGGGTAATTATAACTTTTTCCCGCAGAGGAAGGGCGAGGAGGCCTCGGTCAACTTTTCGCGGACCGGTCAGGTGGATGGGTTACCGGTTTCCGTGGTCAAGGTGGTATCCCTATTAGCCGGCCAGAGCATCATTAACGTGGAATATGAGGTCTCCAATACTTCGGAGCAGAAACTGGAAGCCCTTTTTGGGGTGGAATTCAACTTCACACTTTTGGCCCCGGATGCCGCGGACCGTTATATAATAATTTCGGAAGGAAGCGAAAAATTAAAGATGAACAGCGCGGGGGAAGTGGAGGGGGTGGGGAGGGTTAAAATGGTTGACGAATGGAAAGGATTTAGTGTATCATTGGACTGGGAAAAAACAGGCAAATTTTATAGATTCCCGATAGAGACCGTGTCCCAATCCGAAGGCGGATTTGAGCGGACCTATCAGGGGACTTGTTTGCTTTTTGGCTTTGAGCTTATGCTTATGCCCAAAGCCAAGTGGACCAATAAGATTTCCCTAAGATTGGAGAGCTAAAATGCCGGAACTTAGAAAATGCCCGATCTCGGACAGATGGGTGGTGATCTCAACCGAACGTGGCCGCCGTCCTACTGATTTTGGCGGAGCGGCGGTAGCCCAGGCCCAGGATGACAAGGCCAAGTGTCCGCTGTGCGAAGGCGCGGAGGATAAGACCCCGCCGGAAATCATCGCCTGGAGAAGGAGCGATACTTTGCCCAACAAGCCGGGCTGGCAGGTAAGGGTGATCCCCAACAAATTCCCCGCGCTGGTGATCGAGGGCGAGGTCAATCGTTCCGGTATCGGGATCTTTGACATGATGTCCGGCATCGGGGCGCACGAGGTCATCGTGGAGACCCCTCATCACAATGTTTCGCTGGCGGATATGGAAGAGACCCACGTGGAGAAGGTGCTCTGGGCTTACAAGCAGAGGATCACCGATCTGGAAAAGGATAAAAGATTCCGCTATATCCTGGTCTTCAAGAATTACGGCAGCGCCGCGGGAGCTTCCTTGACCCATCCCCACTCCCAGCTTATCGCCACTCCCATCACGCCCCGCTATGTCAAACTGGAACTGACCAATGCCCGCACTTACTTTCACGAGAAAGAGCGGTGTTTGTTCTGCGACATGATCCGCCAGGAACTGGGCTCGGGAGAGCGGCTGATCTACGAGAACGAGTATTTTGTGGTGTTCGCTCCCTTCGCCTCGCGTTTTCCTTTTGAGACCTGGATCTTCCCCCGGCGGCACCAGTCGGATTTCCAGGAGATCGCGGACGAGGAAAGGATCCAGCTGGCGCGCTGCTTCAAGGACATTTTGATCCGCCTGAAAAAGACCTTGAACGATCCTCCCTATAACTATGTGGTGCACACCTCTCCCAACTCGGTACCCCGTCCGGGCAAGCCGGATTACTGGGGCACCATCCATTACGACTTTCACTGGCATATTGAGATCATACCGCGCTTAACCAAGCAGGCCGGTTTTGAGTGGGGTTCCGGATTGTACATCAATCCCACCTCTCCCGAAGAGGCCGCCAAGTATTTAAGAGAGATCGCGTAGGGGGTGAAATAGAGTGCCGCCTAAAAAGAGAGCCGCCACCACCAAAAAAACCAGCCAGCCTCGTACGCCCCGCCAGAAAAAGGCGATGGCTCCCGAAACCGTAGCAGAGATCAGAAGAGCGGAAGCCAGGGCAGAAGAGAGCAAATATTATCCCGGGCCGAGCATCCAGAAGTTCGAAGAGGCCCGCGGTTTTGAATTCCCCTCCGGTTACGGCGACAACCGCATCGTGATCATGGTGCGCGATCCTTATTGGATCTACGCTTACTGGGAGATCAACGGCAAGCGTTTGAGCGAGATCCGGGCCGAGCTGGGTTACAAGTTTGACCAGTCCAAACAGATCCTCAGGATCTACGAAACCGCCAACTGGACCTTCTTTGACATCTATGTTTCGGGCGGGTCCCGCAACTGGTACATCAATGTGGGTCGTCCCAACACCAGCTATTGCGTGGACATCGGCTATTTGACCCCGGACGGCACTTTTATCTGCGCCGCCCGTTCCAATCTGGTCACCACACCGCGGGACCGCATGTCGGAGGTGATCGATGAGGAATGGATGATCCCCGATTGGGAGCGAATGTACGCTTTGTCGGGTGGTTTCCGGGTGGGGCAGGGGTCACTGGAACTGCGGGAGATGATGGAGAAGCGGCTGCTTCAGCATATCTCCTCTCCGGGAATTTCCTCCTTATTTTCCCCGGTCAAGCCCGCGCAACCCCGGCCTTTCTGGCTGGTGGCCAACTGCGAACTGATCGTTTACGGTGCCACCGAACCGAGCGCTCAGGTCACGGTCCAGGGCCGGCCGATCAAGCTCCGCGAAGACGGCACCTTTTCGCTAAGATTCGCTCTGCCGGACGGCAAGCAGACCATCCCCATTGAGGCCACCCGCGATGACGGGGCGGAAAAGAGAAAAATTACGCCGATTGTGGAGAGACGAACCGAATAATTGGAAGACCTAAAAGCTTTAAGCATCATCGATCTGGAAAAGATCATAACTCCTAAGTTCAAAGCCAAGGATATCTTTCGTTTTATCCACAAATACTTAAAAGAGGACCTCTCTGCATTCAGCAGTTTGAGCTTAACCGAAAGACAAAAACTGGCCGAAAAATACTGTGTTTCCTCTTTAGCCCCGGAGAAAGCCTTAAAGGCTCAGGGGATCGAAAAAGTTTCGTTCAGGCTCAAAGACGGAAAGGTGATCGAGGCGGTCAGCATGGAATATGCCGGGGAGCGGAACACTGTTTGTGTCTCCTCCCAGGTGGGTTGCGCCATCGGCTGCGGTTTTTGTGCAACCGGCAGGATGGGCTTTAAGCGCAATTTGACTGTCTCTGAAATCCTTTCACAGGTATATTATTTTGCCCGGAAGGAGAAGGTTTCCAATGTGGTCTTTATGGGGATGGGGGAACCGTTCCTGAATTATAATAATGCCTTGTCTGCCGCACGTTTCCTCAATCATCCTTTGGGATTGAATATCGCGGCGCGCAAGATCGTTTTTTCCACCATCGGGATAACTGCCGGCATTTTTAAGCTGGCCGAAGAAAAAGAGCAGTTCCGCCTGGCCTGGTCCATGGTGGCGCCTTTAGATGAAATCAGGAAAGAGCTTATCCCGTCCAAATTTCGCGAACCGGTTTCCCGGATCGTTCAAGCCATAAGAGCTTACCAAAAAAAGACCGACCGGAGAGTGACGATTGAGTATGTGGTGCTTAAGGATCTCAATGACCGCAAAAATGACGTGCAGGCGCTCATTGCCATCGCCAAAGATTTAGACAGCCACATAAATCTGATCCCCTATAATCCCATAGGTGAAGAGTCAAAATTTAAAGTGGGAAATATCCGTTTGCTCCTCAACGAGCTCCAGAACGCCGGCCTCAATGTTACCGTCCGCAAAAGCCTCGGTCAAAGCATTAAAGCAGCTTGTGGTCAGTTGGCTGCAAAAATATGATATAATTCACCAGAAATGGAAAAGGGCTACCTGGCGCTGGTCCTCCACGCCCATCTTCCCTATGTCCGCCATCCAGAATTCGAGGATTTTCTGGAGGAGGACTGGTTTTACGAGGCCATCACCGAGACCTATATCCCGCTTTTAAATGTCTTTGAGGGATTGGTCCGCGACGGAGTGGATTTCCGCCTCACCATGTCCATCACTCCCACCCTGGCCTCCATGTTCGCCGATGAACTGCTGCAGAACCGCTATATCCACCATATCGAGAAATTGATCGAGCTCTCCTATAAGGAGATCGAACGCACCCGCTGGGAGCCGGCCTTCAATCACCTGGCCCATATGTACAACCGCAAGTTCATTGAGGCCCGGGTGGCTTTTGTGGAAAGATACGGCAAGAACTTAAATAACGCTTTCAAGAAGTTCCAGGACCTGGGGAAATTAGAGATCATCACCTGCGGCTCCACCCACGGTTTTCTCCCCTTGCTGGAGATCAATAAAGCCGCGGTGCGCGCCCAGGTCAAGATCGCGGCCGCTCACTATGAAAAGGTCTTCGGGCGGAGGCCCCGCGGGATCTGGCTGCCGGAATGCGGCTACCAGCCCGGCGACGACCAGATATTGAAAGAAGAAGGCATTCGCTATTTCATCGTGGATACCCACGGCGTCCTGCACGCTTCTCCCCGCCCCAAATACGGGGTTTTTGCCCCCATCTATTGCCGCAGCGGGATCGCGGCCTTCGGCCGGGACATGGAATCAGGCAAGGCGGTCTGGTCGGCAGAGGAAGGATATCCGGGGGATTATAATTATCGGGAATTCTACCGGGATGTGGGATTTGACCTGGATTATGAATATATCAAGCCCTACATCCATTGCGACGGGACCCGGATCAATACCGGCATTAAATATTTCCGCATCACCGGAACGACCGATCATAAGGAGCCCTATAATCCGCAGTGGGCGCTCAATAAGGTGGCCGATCACGCCGGCAACTTCATGTTCAATCGGGAAAAACAGATCGAGCATCTTTATGATTGGATGGGGAAAAAGCCGCTTATCGTCTCACCCTATGACGCTGAACTTTTCGGGCACTGGTGGTATGAAGGCCCGGACTTTTTGGATTTCCTTTTCAGAAAGATCTATCATGATCAGAAAACCATCCGGTTGATCACCCTTAATGAATATTTGGAAGAGAATCCCCGCAACCAGGTCTCCGCCCCCTCTTTATCTTCCTGGGGTTGGAAGGGCTATGCGGAGGTGTGGCTGGAGGGCAGCAATGACTGGATCTACCGTTACCTGCATAAAGCTTCCGAAAGAATGGTGGAATTAACCAATTCCCATCCCCACGCTAATGGTCTTTACCGGAGAGCTCTCAATCAGGCGGCGCGAGAATTACTTTTAGCCCAATCTTCGGACTGGGCCTTCATCATGAAGACCGGCACCGTGGTCCCTTACGCGGTCAAAAGATTCAAGGACCACGTTGAACGCTTTACCAGATTATACGATTCGATCAAAGGCGGACGGATCGATGAGCCCTATCTTTCGGATCTGGAATACAAGGATAATATATTCCCGGATCTGGATTACATGGTGTATAGATCATGAAAGCGGTAGTTCTGGCAGGAGGCTTGGGGACCCGGCTCCATCCCTTAACCATCAATCTTCCCAAGCCCATGATCCCGGTGGCCAACCGGCCGATCATGGAATATATTATCGAACTTTTGGCCAAGCATAATTTCAAGGATGTCAGCGTCCTGCTGTACCACCAACCCCATATCATCAAGAATTATTTCGGGAACGGCAATAAATTCGGGATCAACCTCTCCTATGTGGAAGCCCCGGAGAACTACGGCACGGCCGGGGCGGTGCGCTATGCCGCGGCCGATTTCAAGGAGCCCTTCCTGGTGATCAGTGCCGATCTGGTGACGAATATCGACCTGGGAAGGATCGCCGAATTTCACCGCGACAAAAAAGCGTCTTTTACCATCGTTTTGACCCGGGTAGGCAATCCCCTGCCTTACGGGATCGTTATCACCAACCAGGACGGGCGCATCAAACATTTCCTGGAGAAGCCTTCCTGGTCGGAGGTCTTTTCCGATACGGTCAACACCGGCATCTATGTCATAGATCCCGAT
>Ga0315295_10004065_pt1 | contig 12438 bp, 4 predicted proteins | sample YL17G14_0_MG_FD_204453 | JGI IMG/M metagenome (GOLD analysis project Ga0315295, IMG submission 204453) | Sediment microbial communities from Yellowstone Lake, YNP, Wyoming, USA - YL17G14_0 | ecosystem: Environmental > Aquatic > Freshwater > Lake > Sediment | place: USA: Wyoming | collected... | reverse complement strand
TATTGGGTGAAACAGAACTTCATTGCAGAAAGCTTGACATAAAAGAACCCGTATTGACGGACGAAGAAATGGATAAGATTAAAAAAATAAAAACTCATAACTTTAAAACAAAGACTATCTCGCTTACTTTTGACGTCCGAAAGGGGAGAGCCGGATTTAAAGATACGCTCGAGAGAATTTGCAAAGAGTCAGAAAAAGCCATAAAAGGCGGCTATTCCTTCATAGTCTTAAGTGATAAAGGCACGGATTCTAAAAAAGCGGCTCTTCCTGCGCTGCTTGCCATAGGCGGTGTCCACCATCACCTGGTAAGAAAGGCCTTAAGAACCCGCATCGGTATATTCCTTGAAAGCGCAGAGCCGAGAGAAGTCCATCACTTTGCGCTTCTTCTGGGCTACGGCGCTGACTGTATAAACCCGTACCTGGCATACGATGCGCTAAAGCTTTTAACTGATGAGGATGAACTCAAATTAAAATTGAAAGACGCACTAAAAAATTACAGAAAGGCCATTAACGAAGGCATCCTAAAAATACTTTCTAAAATGGGTATTTCAACCATACGCAGTTACAGAGGCGCCCAGATATTTGAGGCGCTTGGATTAAACGAATATATAATAGAAAAGTGCTTTGACGGAACTGCCTCACGTATAGGCGGTGCGGGATTTAACGAAATTGCCGACGACACCATATCAAGGCATAAAAGGGCATTTCTTAAAAATAATGACGCGCTTCTTGATGTGGGCGGAATATATCAGTGGAAGAAGGACGGCGAGTTCCATTTGTGGAATCCGGAAAGTATTGCTGCTCTTCAGGATGCTGCAAGAACAAACGACTATCAGAAATACAAAAAATTCGCTCATCTTATAAACGACCAATCTTCACATCCGACAACCCTTAGGAGTCTTCTCAAATTTAAAAAAGCGAAACCCGTACCCATAGAAGAGGTCGAGCCGACAGAGGAAATAGTAAAACGTTTCGCGACGGGCGCAATGAGTTTCGGCTCCATATCTAAAGGCGCTCATGAGTCACTCGCAATCGCGATGAATAGGCTCGGCGCAAAATCAAATACCGGTGAAGGCGGGGAAGACCCTGAGAGATTTATCTCTCTCGCGAACGGAGATTCGAAAAGAAGCGCGATAAAACAGGTAGCATCCGGCAGATTTGGAGTAACAACCAATTATCTTACCAATGCTGATGAACTCCAGATTAAAATAGCCCAAGGCGCAAAACCCGGAGAGGGGGGACAATTACCAGGACATAAAGTAAGCTCTATAATCGCAAAAACAAGATATACCACGCCCGGTGTCACATTAATATCACCGCCGCCCCACCACGATATTTATTCAATCGAGGATCTGGCGCAATTAATATTTGATTTAAAGAATGTGAATCCTAACGCACGTATAAGCGTAAAACTCGTATCAGAAGCCGGCGTAGGTACAATTGCCGCGGGTGTAGCAAAGGGGCACGCTGATATGATTCTTATATCAGGCGGGGACGGAGGAACCGGCGCCTCACCATTAAGCTCGATTCATCACGCAGGATTGCCCTGGGAATTAGGCCTCTCAGAAACTCACCAGACACTGGTTTTGAATAATCTAAGAAGCAGGGTGCGGCTCCAGACAGACGGCCAGATGAGAACAGGCAGGGATGCCGCTATTGCGGCAATTTTGGGCGCGGAGGAATACAGTTTCTGCACAGCCGCTTTAATAGTATTGGGCTGCGTCATGTTAAGACACTGTCATCTTAATAACTGCTCTGTGGGCGTCGCTACGCAGGATCCTATCTTAGAGAAAAGATTCAAGGGAAATCCTGATCACGTCGTAAATTATTTCAGGTTTGTGGCCGAAGATCTTCGTGAAATAATGGCTTCTCTCGGCGTAAGGCGCATCGAAGAATTAATTGGAAAAACAGAATTATTGGAAATCAATAAAGACATTTTACCGAAAAAAGCAGCCAATTTAGATTATTCGCGTATTTTGTATAAGCCGGATGTTGATGATTCCATAGGCACGCACTGCAGCATAAAACAGGATCACGCCATTGATAATATTCTGGATAGAAGGCTCATTTCCTTATCAGAAAGGGCAATAAAAAATAAAGAAATCCTCCGGCTTAATATAGATATAAAAAATACGGATAGAGCAACGGGGGCAATGCTTAGCGGCGAAATCTGTAGACATCATGGGGAAAAGGGCCTTCCTCTAGATGCGCTAAACATTAAATTTAAAGGTGTTGCGGGACAAAGTTTTGGCGCCTGGCTTGCAAAAGGCATAACATTTGAGCTTGAGGGCCTGGCAAATGACTATGTCGGAAAAGGCATATCCGGAGGAAAAATTATAATTTATCCTGACAAAAAATCAGATTTTAACGCGTGCCAAAACACTATTATCGGCAATACAACCTTCTACGGCGCTATAAACGGCGCGGCGTATATAAGGGGGCTTGCCGGCGAAAGATTCTGCATCAGAAACTCAGGGTTAAACGCGGTTGTTGAAGGTGTGGGAGATCATGGGTGCGAATACATGACAGGCGGAAGAGTGGTAGTACTTGGCAATACAGGCAGAAATTTCGCCGCAGGCATGTCAGGCGGCATTGCTTATGTATTTGATGAAGATGCGCGCTTCAGGGAAAGGTGTAACACTGACATGGTATTTTTAGAAAGCCTGACACCAGAGGATGAAGAAACCGTCAATACGCTGATAAGAAATCACTATAAATATACAGAGAGCCCGCATGCAAAAAAAATTATTGATAATTTCAAAAAAGAAGTAAAAAAATTCATAAAGGTCATTCCTATCGAGTATAAACGCATCGTAGAAGGCGCAAAGGTCGAGGATAAGCTTGATCTGAGTGAGTATATTGATGGATAATATTAAGTCAAAACTCAAAAGTCAAAAGTCAAAACTACAATTCAAAAGTAAAAATTTTTTCCGCCTTTAGCAGATCAGCTTATGGCTGAGAATTTTGAATTTGTTTGTTTCTTGCCTGCCTGCCGGCAGGCAGGTATCTTGGTTATTGGTTATTTACGCTATAAAGGATTAAAGGTTATGGGAGATCCACGCGGATTTCTGAAGACGAAACGACTCGTCGCGAAATACAGGCCCGTGTGCGAGCGCATCAAGGATTATAAAGATGTTGTTGAGCCGCGAAGCGACGCGCACACGGAAGAACAGGCGTCGCGCTGTATGGATTGCGGAACGCCGTTCTGCAATTGGGCGTGCCCTATCGGAAACCACATCCCTGAGTGGAACGACTACGTATTTCGCAAGCGCTGGAAGAAGGCATTTGAGCTTTTAGACGCAATAAACCCCATGCCTGAAATTACTGGCAGGCTTTGTCCCGCGATGTGTGAATACGCATGCGTTCTCGGCATAAACGATGATCCGGCAACAATACACGAAAATGAACTCGCTATAATCGAGCACGCTTTTCGCAAAGGATATATCAAGCCGAATCCGCCAAAAAAGAGAACCGGTAAAAAAGTGGCTGTTATCGGCTCAGGACCCGCCGGATTGGCGGCTGCGGTGTTTCTAAATAAAATGGGTCATAAGGTAACGGTTTTTGAGCGCGATAAAGAGATAGGCGGCATGCTTCGTTACGGCATACCTGACTTTAAGCTTGAGAAAAAGATTTTAGACCGGCGTATAAATTTATGGAAAAAAGAAGGCATAATATTTTTTACGTGTAAAGAAATTAAATCGCAAAAAGATGTAGTTAAGAATAAATTCGATGCTGTTTGTCTCGCTGGCGGTTCTCGCGTACCACGGGATTTAAAGATAGAAGGAAGAAACTTAAGTGGAATTCACTATGCTATGGACTATCTCATGCAATCAAACAGACTGATGGCAAAGGAATTAAAAACTAAAAACGAAAATTTGATAGATGCAAAAAATAAAAGAGTACTTGTGATAGGCGGTGGTGACACGGGCGCTGACTGCGTCGGCACAGCAAATCGCCAGGGAGCGACATATGTTGTTCAGATTGAGCTTCTGGAAAAACCTACGGAATATAGACCCCCGCACCAGCCGTGGCCGCTTTATCCGATGATTCTCAAAACATCCTCATCACACGAAGAAGGAGCGGACCGACAATGGTCAATAGCAACAACGCGGTTTATTGGTGAAAACAATAATGTGAAGAAAGTTGGGTGTGTGAGGCTAAAGCATGGAAAAGAGGACGTGAATGGCTGTCCATTAATGCAGGAGATCCCTGGAAGCATGTTTGCAATAGACTGCGATTTAGTGATTCTTGCTATTGGCTTTCTTCATCCGGAGCATACTGGGCTCGTGAAACAACTTCGGCTGAAGCTTGATAAACAAGGCAACGTGGCAACTAACGAGTCTTTTATGACGTCCCGTAAGGGTGTCTTCGCCTGCGGCGACATGCGCCGCGGCCAATCCCTCATCGTGCACGCGATAAACGAAGGCCGCCGCGCCGCGAAGGCAATTGATATGTATTTTAAATAATAGATAGTGGCATAAATAATAGATAGTGCTTGACTATTATATTTATGTATAAGATAATTACAACATATAGCAAAGAAGCCAAAATGGAACAAAGACGTCCACTAATAGGACGTCTTATTTTTTTAATGAGCGCATGACTTACGGAGCGAAGTGACGTAAGTCATATGTGCGAATTTCCACCTACGTCAAATACTTCCGCCTACGCCAAGGCTTCGGCGGACAAGTATTGTGTTTGACTTCGGTGGATCCGCCGAAGCTGAACGCGAAGTTTCTTCGTAGCTGAACGCTTAAGTATTCAGCGAAGAAGAACGAAAGCAATTCAGCGAAGGCGGAAATCCCGAGCGAAGCGAGGGATATAACAAGTTGATTATGAAAAAAACAAGAATAAAAGCCGTATTAGCGCTCGAAGATGGCAGAATATTTAAGGGGGAATCTTTCGGCGCGACCGGAGAGTCCTGCGGTGAAGTTGTATTCAATACAAGCCTAACGGGCTATCAGGAAATACTTACTGATCCTTCATATAAAGGCCAAATTGTAACAATGACCTATCCTTTGATAGGAAACTACGGTATAAATTCCGAAGATGTCGAATCGAGAAAACCTTTTTTGGAAGGATTCGTTGTAAAAGAATTGAGCAGCATAACAAGCAACTGGCGCTCTGAAAAAAGTCTTGATGAATATTTAGAAGAAAATAATATTATTGGGATTCAGGGCATAGATACACGCGCATTGACAAAACATATCAGACTAAAGGGTGCCATGAAGGCCGTATTGTCAACGGATGACTTGGCTGAAAAAAATCTAATTAAAAAAGCTAAGTCATCGCGCGGCCTAATCGGCGTAGATTTGGTTAAAGATGTAACAGGCAACAATGCGCGGAACTGGAACAAAAAGGGCGCTATTAAGGTCGTGGTAATAGACTGCGGCGTCAAATACAACATATTACGGAATCTTGAGAAACGGAATTGTATTTTGAAGATGGTCCCCGCAAATACTGATGCTGAAGACATTATAAAGGAAAAACCTGATGGCGTTTTAATATCAAACGGGCCAGGTGATCCCGCTGCTGTAGTTTACGTTGTGGAAACGATTAAAAAACTGATAGGAAAATTGCCGATATTCGGTATTTGCCTCGGCCATCAAATGCTGGGGCTTGCTCTCGGCGGAAAAACATACAAACTTAAATTTGGCCACCACGGAGGCAATCATCCTGTCAAAGATTTAAAGACTGGGAAAATATCGATTACGTCGCAAAATCATGGATTCTGCGTAGACATAGATTCCTTAAACAAAAACGATGTTGAAATAACTCACATAAATCTTAATGATAATACTCTTGAGGGTATGAGACACATGAAATTACCCTTATTCTCCGTGCAGTTTCATCCTGAATATGGACCGGGTCCGCACGATGCGGAATATCTTTTTGATGAGTTTGTAAACATGATAGACAAAGAAAGTAAATAATGAAGTCGCATATCGTCGGTCGCATATCGTCGGTAGTAGGTCATATACCGCAGACGATATACGATATACGAACTACGATATACGATATACGAACTACGACCGACGAAATACGAAACTATGCCGAAAAGAACAGACATACACAAGATACTGATAATTGGCTCTGGGCCGATAATAATCAGCCAAGCCTGTGAATTTGATTATTCAGGCACTCAGGCTTGCAAGGCCTTAAAGGAAGAGGGTTTCGAGGTCGTGCTTATTAATTCGAATCCAGCCACAATTATGACTGATCCGGTTATGGCAGACGCAACATATATTGAGCCCATAACTCCCGAGGTAGTTGCTAAAATAATTGAAAAGGAAAGACCCGACGCGCTTCTTCCGACTTTAGGCGGGCAGACAGGGCTGAATACGGCGATAAAATTGAAAGAAATGGGCATCCTGGAAAAATATAACGTAAAGATGCTCGGTGCGGATTACGAAACTATAAAAAAGGCCGAAGACCGCGGATACTTCAAAAAATCCATGCAAAAAATAGGCCTGGATCTTCCTAACAGCTTGCTCGCCCATAATGTGGATGAGGCAATAACCGCAATAAAAAAATTAGGATTGCCTGTGATAATAAGGCCGAGTTTCACTCTTGGCGGCACAGGCGGCGGAATAGCAAACACAAACGAAGAATTTGAGAAAATCGCGGCTTTAGGGCTTAAAAACAGCATGATCGGAGAAATACTTATCGAAGAATCTGTGCTTGGCTGGAAAGAATACGAACTTGAAGTAATGAGGGACAAAAAAGATAACGTCGTCATTGTGTGCTCCATAGAAAATTTTGACCCGATGGGAATTCACACTGGAGATTCAATAACAGTGGCGCCTGCGCAGACGCTTACAGACAGAGAATACCAGAAAATGAGAGACGCAGCGATTGCGATTATCCGCGAAATAGGAGTTGAAACAGGCGGATCTAATATCCAATTCGCCGTTGATCCCAAAACAGGCAGAATGGTTGTTATTGAAATGAACCCCAGGGTTTCAAGAAGCTCAGCTCTTGCGAGTAAAGCGACCGGTTTCCCCATAGCAAAATTTGCCGCAAAACTTGCGGTAGGATACACGCTTGATGAAATAAGAAACGATATCACAAAGGAGACGCCGGCCTCGTTTGAGCCGACCATAGATTATTGTGTCGTTAAAATACCCCGTTTTACATTCGAAAAATTTCCAGAAGCAGAGGATGTCCTCGGAATATCCATGAAATCAGTCGGCGAAACAATGGCTATTGGCAGAACCTTCAAAGAAGCCCTGCAGAAAGGCCTGAGGGGCCTTGAAATAGGCCATGCCGGCCTTGATAATAAACTCGATTACAGAAAAATACCGGATGAGAAAATAAGGCTGAGATTAAAGCAACCTAATGCATCAAGGATATTCTATATTAAGTACGCACTGCAGAAGGGATACAGCGTTAGGGAAATAAATAAACTTACTCATATTGACCCATGGTTTATAGAAAATATTAGGCAGATTGTGGAGCTGGAGCGGGATATAGCTTCACAAGTCAGAAGTCGAAAGTTACGAGGGACGAGGGACGAGGGACGCTTGTCCGCCGAAGCTCGAAGAGCGAAGGCGGAAGGGACGATATCGTCCATCATCCATCGTCCATCGTCCATTTTTAGCGCCTGCCCTCTGTCCTCTGAGCTGCTGCTGAAGGCTAAACAATACGGATTTAGCGATCAGCAAATTGCGCAACTGGTCGGTTCGGATGAATTAACCGTAAGAAAATATAGAAAAGAAATAGGTATTGTTGCAACATTCAAACTTGTCGATACGTGCGCGGCTGAATTCGAGGCATATACGCCTTATTATTATTCCACGTATGAAGAAGAAAATGAAGCGAGGGTGTCGAAGAAGAAAAAAATAATGATTCTCGGAGGAGGGCCTAATAGAATAGGCCAGGGTATAGAATTTGACTACTGCTGCTGCCACGCCGCATTTGCCTTAAAAGAATCGGGCTATGAAACGATAATGGTCAATTCGAATCCCGAAACAGTATCAACGGATTACGATACATCTGATAAATTATATTTTGAGCCTCTTACCTTTGAGGATGTTATGAACATTATAGATATTGAAAAACCCGACGGGATAATTGTTCAGTTCGGAGGGCAGACTCCGCTCAACCTTGCTAAGCGTTTGGAAGAGGCCGGCGCCCCTATCATAGGCACAAGCGTAAAATCCATAGACATCGCAGAAAACAGAGATAAATTTGCGCGTTTGCTTAAGAAATTAAAAATAGAACACCCTCCAAACGGTTCGGCTGTATCAATGGCTCAAGCGGTAGAAATAGCAAGCAGAATAGGCTATCCCGTATTGATAAGGCCTTCATATGTCTTGGGCGGCAGGGCAATGAGGCTGGTTTATAATAATAAAGAGTTGAGCGCATTCATTGATGAAGCAAGAGAGGCATCTCAGGAACACCCTATGTTGATAGATAAATTTCTGGAAGACGCTATTGAAGTTGATGTTGACGCTTTATCTGACGGAAGAAATACCCAGGTTATCGGTATTATGGAACATATAGAAGAAGCAGGCATTCATTCGGGCGATTCAGCATGCGTATTACCGCCTCATACATTAAGCGATTCTATTATCTCAAAAATTGAGGGTTATACCTGCCGGATGTCGAAGGCATTAAAGGTAATCGGGCTCATGAATGTTCAGTATGCCGTTAAAGGAGACTCAGTATATGTGCTTGAAGTAAATCCGCGCGCCTCAAGGACAGTCCCTTTTGTAAGCAAATCAACGGGTATACCCATGGCAAAAATCGCGGCAAAATTAATGGCGGGCGGGATGTTAAAAAATTTTAGAACACCTAAAGAATTTGCATTTAAGCATGTTTCCGTGAAAGAATCCGTGCTGCCGTTTTCAAGATTTTCAGGCGTAGATATCATACTAGGCCCCGAGATGAAATCCACAGGCGAGGTAATGGGCATAGATAATACATTCGGGCTCGCGTTCTATAAATCTCAGATAGCGGCAGGCCAACTTCTGCCTAAAAACGGGTTGGTTTTTATAAGCGTTAAGGACGAAGACAAGAGAAACATAATTTTCATCGCAAAAAAATTGCATGATTTGGGTTTTGAAATAATTGCGACAAAAGGCACCGCGAAAGTGCTCATTTCGAACAACATAAAAGTCGAAAGCGTCGGAAAAATAAGCGAGGGTGAGGCCAGATTGCTGGACCTTATAAAAAAAGATGAAATTTCGCTTGTGATAAATACTCCATCAGGGCAACGGGGACAGTCAGACATGAGGCCTATAAGAAGTTTATCCGTAATGCACGGTATCCCGTGTATTACGACAATACAGGGCGCACAAGCGGCTGTAAACGGAATTGAATCGGTTATCAAGTACGGCATAGAAGTTAAGTCGCTACAGGAATACCTGGGCATTAATTAATAACATGTGATGGACGAGTGATGAGGGACGAGGGATGATGGACGAGTGATGAGGGACGAGTGATGAGGGACGAGGGATGAGGGACGAGGGACGATAGGGAAATTTCATTCCTTATCGTCCATCGTCCATCGTCCTTCGTCCATCGTCTCTTGTCTATCGTCCATCGTCCATCGCAACAAAGGACTAACCCAATGTGCGGTATAGTCGGAATTACGGGACATAAGGACGCGGCAAGGCTTGCATACCTCGGACTTTATGCGCTTCAGCACAGAGGCGAGGAAAGCGCGGGTATTTACTCGTTTAACGGCAAAAAAGTAACACAACACAAGGGGATGGGGCTTGTCGGCGATGTGTTTGACGAGAAATCGCTTAAGTATTTAAAAGGAACTGTTGCGATAGGTCACGTAAGGTATTCAACAACAGGCTCGAGTTCCGTAAAAAATATCCAGCCTTTTTTTGCAAAACACAGAATGGGCAATATTGCAATAGCCCATAACGGCAATATTATAAACGCCGCCGAACTGCGAGACGCGATGGAAAGGAAAGGCTCTATATTTCAGTCAAGCATGGATACTGAAGTAATAGCGCATTTATTGGCAAAATCTGATAAAAAGACTATCCAGGACAATATAATCGATTCGCTAAGCCAACTGAAGGGCGCTTATTCTCTCACTCTCATGGTCGATGATATGCTTATAGGCGCAAGGGACCCCATAGGCTGGAGGCCCCTATGCCTGGGTGCATTAGACGGTTCATACGTACTTGCAAGCGAAACATGCGCTCTGGATTTGATTCAGGCAACATATATAAGGGACATAGAACCAGGTGAAATAGTATTTATCACGGACAAAAATATAGAATCAAAAAAACCTTTTCCTGAAGCAAAGCACGCATTGTGCGTTTTTGAATATATCTACTTCGCGCGGCCGGACAGCAATATCTTCGGAAAAAATGTATATCTCACGCGCAAACAGCTCGGAAGGCGTCTCGCCCGCGAATGTCCGGCCGACTGCGACTTCGCAATGCCCATACCGGACTCAGGGAATTACGCGGCGCTGGGCTTCGCCGAGGAATCGAAAATCCCATATGAAGTCGGCATGATTAGGAATCATTATGTAGGAAGAACATTTATTCAACCGTCGCAGATTATAAGGGATTTTAGGGTAAAAGTTAAATTAAATCCCATAAAAGACGTTCTTAAAGATAAGCGCGTAGTCATTATCGAAGATTCGATAGTAAGAGGCACGACCAGCAGGGTAAGGGTAAAAACCTTGAGAGAGGCCGGCGCAAAGGAAGTGCATATGCGCGTCAGCTGCCCGCCGCTGCGGCACCCTTGTTTTTACGGCATAGACTTCCCGACAAAAAAAGAGTTAATCGCATCAAAGAACAGCATAAAGGAAATACAGGACTTTATCGGCCTTGACAGCCTCGAATACCTAAGTTTGGAGGGCATGCTGGAAGCCATGCTGTTGCCTAAAGAGGAATTCTGTACCGCGTGCTTCAACGGGAACTATCCCACTGAAATACCTATTAAATTTTCAAAACAAATATTAGAAGAAGGGGTCTGATATGGCAAAATATATCTTTATTACAGGCGGTGTTGTTTCGAGTCTGGGAAAGGGCATAGCATCCGCTTCAATCGGCAAGATTCTAGAATCAATGGGGCTTTCCGTAACTATTATCAAATGCGACCCGTATATAAATGTCGATCCCGGAACGATGAATCCCTATCAGCACGGAGAGGTTTATGTTACCGATGACGGCGCGGAAACGGATTTGGATTTAGGGCATTATGAGCGCTTCACAACCGCGAAATATTCAAAAATCAATAATATAACAACCGGAAAAATATATTATTCCGTTATAACAAAAGAAAGAAAAGGCGATTACTTAGGAAAAACTGTCCAGATAATACCCCACATAACCGACGAAATCAAAAACGAAATAAAAAAGGTATCCTACGGCAAAAAAATAGACGTCGTAATAGTCGAGATAGGGGGTACGGTCGGCGATATCGAAGGCCTTCCGTTTCTTGAAGCTATAAGACAATTGAAGCTCGAAATGGGAAGAGGATATGCAATCAATATTCACGTGACACTTGTGCCTTATATAAAATCAGCGGAAGAAATAAAAACAAAGCCGACGCAGCACAGCGTAGGCACGCTGCGAGAAATAGGCATTATGCCGGATATAATTATCTGCAGAACGGAAAAACTTTTGTCTAAGGAAGCTAAAGATAAAATCGCCCTATTCTGCAATGTCGACAGGGAAGCGGTAATTACGGCAATAGATGTAAAAAGCATATATGAAGTGCCTATTATTTTTAAAGAAGAAAAATTAGATAGATTAATCGCAAGAATGCTGAATCTTAAGATTCATGTAAGCGACCTTTCAGGATGGCAAAATAATGTTTTGAAAAAAATAAATTCACCCACGAAAGACGTCCAGATAGCAGTCGTCGGAAAATATATCACGTTACAGGATGCGTATAAGTCTATTTATGAAGCGCTTGTCCACGGCGCAATAGCAAATGATGCGAAACTTACGATTAAAAAAATCGATTCCGAGGATTTGGAGAAAGATAATTTCCAAGAGCACTTCAAGGATGTTCAGGGAATTCTTGTACCCGGCGGTTTCGGCTCGAGAGGAATAGAGGGAAAAATTAAAGCGGCTCATTACGCAAGAATCAATAACATACCATACTTCGGTATTTGTTTAGGCATGCAAATAGCCATAATTGAATTTGCAAGAAACATCTGTAAACTTAAAAGGGCTAATTCAACCGAGTTCAATAAGAATACTGCCTATCCGGTGATAAGTCTTCTGGAAGAACAAAAGAAAATAAAAAATATGGGTGCGACAATGCGTCTAGGTTTATATAAATGCAGACTAAAAAAGGGCACTAATGTCTATAAGGCTTATAAAAAAGAAATTATATACGAAAGACACAGGCATAGATATGAATTTAATAATAATTATAAAAAATTATATGAAAAAAATGGAATGATATTTTCCGGCATAAACCCCGACTCAACTCTAATCGAAATTATTGAAT